>Ga0207421_10005536_pt1 | contig 14126 bp, 9 predicted proteins | sample SodLakKL_010_SED_4_FD_187542 | JGI IMG/M metagenome (GOLD analysis project Ga0207421, IMG submission 187542) | Alkaline sediment microbial communities from Lake Tanatar, Kulunda Steppe, Russia - 8KL_010_SED (SPAdes) (version 2) | ecosystem: Environmental > Aquatic > Non-marine Saline and...
GTTTGATTCGATTGAGCTGCGTCCTTATGATGCCTCCAGTTATCAACACGTAGTGAAGAGAATGGTAGATGTACTCTGGCAGGAGGGGCGTTCGGAGAGAACCGATGTGGAAATAGTTGAAGAAATAGAAAAAACGATGGAAGAACGGGGAGTGGATCCATACGATATTGCCTATCAGATGGGGCGGGCCTATTATTATTTAAACAATTACATTCGGGCCCGGGATTACCTGAGAAGTGTAGAAGAAGACCATGAAAATTATGAAGAAGCCCGGGGATATCTCGATAGGATAAGCAGTGTAGGTTTTTAGAATCTCCTGGCGGAAAGCCACGGGGTCTACGACCCCGTGAGGATGTCACAAATACTATAAAAAAATCTCCTGATAATTATGCTACATGCCGCGTCGGTTGGGCTCAACCGTGGGCATGTTCCACGCCCGGAAGTGCGCTTCCATTTCTTCTATAATCTTATCCAGGCTTTTTTCCACTACCTCTACTGGCGGGAGCTCGTTTTTTATGAGGTTAAAGTAGGGGGAGCGGGTACCCAGCTGTCCCAGCACTACTACGAAGCCCTGATCCTCTTCGGAGCGGATAAGGCGCCCGAACTGTTGGCGGAAAGTGCGCAGCATGTAGGAAAGGGAAAGTTCCTGGAAGGGGTTTTTCCCCTGTGCGAACAGGTAGTGTTCGCGGGACTGGTGAAGCGGCTCGCCGGGGTAGGGGAAAGGCAACTTGTCTATAATAATACAACTTAAAGCGGGCCCGCTTATGTCCACTCCTTCAAAAAAGCTCCGCGATCCCAAAAGAACAGTGTTGGGGTTCTGGCGCATTTGCCTTGCCATGTAGTGCCGGGAGTGCTGGTGAGCGGACAGGGTTATTATTCCTTCTTTCTCCAGTCCGGCTTCTACCCGCTGTGCTACTTCCCTCATGCGCTGGTTGCTGGAGAAAAGCACCATGGTTCTTCCCCCCAGGAAAACGGCAATTTTATCTACCGCCCGGGCTATGTAGTCCACAAACCGGGGCGATTTGTGCCCGGGACTGTCGGCGGCGACAGCCAGGACGCAGTTTTCCCGGTAATTAAACACGTGATCACCGGGTTCTATCTCGCGCACGTTTTCCATCAGGTGGAAGCCCAGGGCTTCCTTGATCCTTTCATAGCTGCCAGCTTCCGATAAGGTGGCCGAGGTTAACACCACCGCTTCCACTTCCTCCAGGATGCGGGAGTAAAACTGCTGGGAAACGTCCAGAGGGGCCAGGCAGAATTTCCATCGCCCGCCCCTTAGTTCCACGTAACGGCAAAGCTCTTCCCTTTCTTGCCGGAAACTTTCCTGCAAGGTTTCCGCAAAAGTGCGGCAATTCCTGATGTAGGAAAATCCGGTCTGGTACAGGGTAGAATCTCCAAAAGAATGGTCGTGGTATTCCATTTCTTCCAGGGTGTTTTTAATGAAGGTGGCCAAAAATTCCAGGTCGGCTGCCAGGTCAGTGGTTTCCTGGTATAGTTCTTCCCAGTGGGGTTGCACAAAAGCGGTAAAATTATATTCCCCTCCCGCGCTGCGGTGGTTTGGTAAAGAAGCCTGCTGTTTTAACCGTGCAGTTACCGTAGTAATTCTTTCTTTTATCTGTGCCACCGTTTCCAGGGCGCGGGTGAAATTTGCCCCGGCGTTAATTTTGCGGTAGGAAAAAAGCAGCTTGTGGATAAAGCCTTCATCTTTGCCGCGGGACAGGCGCTGCAGGGTGGCTTTTAGCTCTTCGGAATCGGCTGTTTCGGTAAAGCTGTCAAATGCTTTTTCTTCCAGGTTGTGGGCTTCGTCTATAATCAACTTTTTAATTTCCGGGTAGTGCGGGGGCCAGGTTAAAAGCAGGGAGTGGTTCATTACCGTTACCCGGGATTTGTGCATATCTTCTACTTTGCTGTGGTAAAAACATTCGTTGAAGTAGTTGCAATCTTCACGGAAACATTCTTCGCGGCTGCAACGCACCAGAAAGAGCAGCTGTTGCAGGTAGGGATAGTTTTTATTAAACCAGAAGGGTATATCTTCGATTTCCCCGGTTTTTGTCCTTTGGATCCAGTTGTGCAGGAAGAGGCAGGACAATTTCTCCTGAATTTCGTATTCCTTGTTTATACCGGTTGATTTACTGTTTTCCGCGCCTTCCTCTATAATTTTTTGGTTTCCTGTGTCAATTATTTTATTGATTTCTTCTTCCGCCCTGGCCCGGCAGAGGTAGTTACTGACCCCTTTTATATTGACAGCCGGGAAGTTGTCTTCACCCAGCACCCGGGCCAGGCGGGGTAGTTCTTCGTTTATCTGTTCCTGCAGGTTGCGGGTGTTAGTGCTTATGTAAACTCGTTCATCGTGTTCCGCGGCCCATAGCACCGCCACCAGGAGGTAGGCCAGGGTTTTGCCGCTGCCGGTGGGAGCTTCCGCAAAAAGCGCCTGAGAATTTGAAAAAGCTCCGGCTATTTCCCGGGCCAGACTTATTTGCTGTTCCTTGGGACGGTAGCCGGGGAACCATTCTTCCCAACTGTGGGTATGGTGCAGTATTTCCGGTATGTCTTTTAGCTTATGTTTTATTTTTATTTCTGTTTCTCTTTCTCTTTGGCCCGGGCCGGTATCCCTTCCTTTCTTGAGCTTCTGGCTAGATAGGGGCAGGGACGGCTGCAACTTTTGCAGGTATTCGAGCCAGGGCCAACCGGTACCTTTCATTAGATCCAGGGCTTTGCGCAGCAGGTCGGCATCCTCGTGCTGTAACTCATGCAGTAGTTTATCTATCGTTTCCATGGTATCGGTGGCATCGCTCAGGGCACGGTGGGCTTCTCTACTTTCGTTTTCCAGATAGTTCTCGGCCAGGTAATCCAGGTTGTGATAGGGAAAATGAGGTTTAAAGAGGCAAAAAAGCTCCAGGGTGTCCAGGATGGGCCGGTTAAGTTGTTTGCCCAGGGCTTTCTCCAGGAATGCTTTTTCAAATGCGGCATTGTGGCATACCAGGGGCAGGTCTTCTATAAATACCAGTAACTCTTCTTTTACCTGTTCCAGGGCGGGGGCCCGGTGCAGGTCTTCCATACGCAGCCCCTGGCACAGCTCCAGAACCTGCAGCGGCACCGTAGCTCCGCCGGGGTTGACCAGTTGGTGAAACTCTTCCCGGTTCCCGTTTTTCACCTTGACCGCGCCGATTTCGATTATTACGTTTTCTTCCGGGGAAAGCCCCGTGGTTTCCAGGTCGAGGAACACCACATGATCCAGTAAAGGCAAAGCACAAACCCCTTTGTTTTTATTAACCGCTCGGGGCAGGTAGATTGATTGGCCCGGGCAATAAGTGTTTTTAGTAAGGATAAGTATTTTTAGTAAGGCGGTTTAAATAGTTTAATAAACGGTTTAGCAGTTACGTTTTAATTATAACACAGTTAATATCCCCCATAAAGCAGGTATTTACAGCGGCAGGCAGGTTATCCCCGCCAGGGGATAGACTCAAGGCTGGGCTTTAGCTGTTTATTTCTCTTTCAAGAGTGAGGGGGTGAGCTCAAGGCGTTACTGTTTCTATACCGGAAAAGATACCGAAAAACCGCCACGGTGCGCCTTTTGGGGGGATGAAGTGAATAATGAAGAGGAGGCGGCTTGCAACAGCGCTTTGCTGTAGGGATGCTGCGGATGGCGCAGAATCCGGGATGCAGGACCCTCTTCCACAATTTTGCCTTCGTGCATGATTCCGACACGATCTCCCGCACGGGCGGCCAGCGCAAGATCGTGGGTAATTAATACGAGGGTAAAGCCCCGTTCGTTTTGAAGCTGCAGGAGCAGTTTCACTATTTTGGCTTGAACGCTGGCATCCAGTGAGGCGCTGGGCTCGTCGGCTACCAGCACTTTAGGTTGCAGCACCAGGGCACGCGCCAGGGCCACGCGCTGCAGTTCTCCGCCGCTTAAGTGGTGCGGATAGCGGTGCAGGAAATCTTCATCTACGGGCAAGTGTACCCACTGCAGTGCCCTGTTTACTGCTTCTTTTCGGCTCTGATGGTTGCCAATTTCCTGTATTATCAGGGGTTCTGCCACCAGGTCGAAGACGGCCATGCGGTGGCTCAGGGCTTCACCGGCGTTTTGAAAAAGCATCTGGAGATAACGCCTGGTTTTCTTGCTTTCTTTAGGGGAGAGGCGGTTAATATTATTTCCCCTAAAATGTATTTCGCCGGAACAGGGACGGTCTACTCCAGCCAGTATGCGCCCCAGCGTGGTTTTACCGGAACCGCTTTCTCCTAACAGGGCATAAACCTCCCCTTCGTGCAGGTTAAGGTCTACTCCTTTTACCGCTTCCAGGGAAAGTTGTTTTTTTGCGGTGGATTTCCCAAAGGATACGCTTGATTTGGCCGTTGCCTCCAGTTTAAACCTTTGCGTAACCCCGCGGCAGCGCAACAACTCTATTACCCCGCCACGGTGACAGGATAAAAGGCGGTTGTTTTCTATTATATCGGCCCGGGGACGTTTGTGGGCGCAGATTTCCAGTGGCTGGGTGCAGCGCGGGTGAAAGGGGCAACCCCCGGGGCGATTGTCCGGGGGAGGGAATTCGCCGCGGATACCTTGCAGTTCTTTAATCCCTTCCAGTGTAGGGTAGGCCCTTACCAAAGAACGGGTATAGGGATGCCGTGGGTCCTGTAGCACTTCCTTGGTGTCACCTGCTTCCATTAACGCCCCGCAGTAGAGGACGGCGGTCCGGTCGGCCAGGCGAGCTACCGTGTCCAGGTCGTGCGAAATAACTAAAACGGAGTAATTCTGCTCCCTGGTTACTTCATCCAGAAGGGAAAGAATGTCCGATCGGGTTAGTGCGTCCAGGGAGGAGACGGGTTCATCCAGGATGAGGAGTTCAGGGTCGGAAACCAGGGCCATGGCAATCAGTGACCTCTGCACTTCACCGCCGCTTAAGGTGTAGGGGTAGCGTTGGAAATAAGAGCTTTCCAGCCCCACTTTTTGCAGTAGCGTGGAAGCGCGCCGGCGGGCTTCTTCTTTTTGGCCGGGATAATCTTTCAGGTAAGGTTCCATGACCTGCTCCAGCAGGGGGAGGTTTGGGGTGAGCATTTCACCGCTTTGCTGACGGACCATGGAGATACGGGAGCCGCGTATACGTCCCCACTGCTGCGGTGTTTTCTCCAGCAGCTCTTCTCCTTTATATTTTATTGAACCTTGCACCTGTCCTTCACACATCCCTACCAGGGAGAGGGCCAGCGAAGTCTTGCCCGAGCCGGATTCTCCCACCAGGCCCAGCTTTTCGCCGGGATTGAGTTGCAGGTTTACCCGGTCCAGCACTGTAATATGGTCATGGTGAGAGTGGTATTTTGCCGCCCCGGAGTGAGGGTGGTATTTTACTGTCAAATCTTTAACCTTTAACATGATAAAACGCTCCTGTTCGTGTTTCTATATATTCGCCATGAAGTGTGAAGTGCTCTGTTGGTGCCTCGACATCTTCCTTCCCCCTGGTCTTGAAAGCCTTTAACCGGTGCTTCCTTTTTGCAGCCTCGGGTCCAGCGCACTTTCCAGCGAGTACCCCACCAGGGCAAATGCGATAATAGTAAAAGATACTGCCACAGCTGGCGGAAGAAGCCACCACTGCCAGGCGCCGGTAAAAACAAATTCACGCGCGTAATGTATCATCAGGCCCCAGCTTTTCTGCGCGGGATCGAACACACCCAGGAAGGCCAGCCCTGCTTTCATAAAAACGGCCCGTCGTACCACCTGGATAAAGTTAACCGCCAGCAGGGGATATAGTTCCGGTACCAGGTGGTGGCGCACCAGGTATCCTGTTCCGGCCCCGAACTGGCGGGCCGCGGTAAAGTGGCCCTGCCATTTGAGCGAAAGCACCTGCGTTCGAATGATGCGTGCTCCAGGTGCCCACATGAGAAGAGACAGCATCAGGATCAGGGTAAAGGCCCCTGGATTCACGTAAGCCGCTACCAGCAGGGCGACCAGGAATACCGGGATTATCAGCATTACATCTACCAGGCGCATGACAATCCGTTCCGGGACGCCGCGGAACAGTCCCGCCATTACACCCATCCCCAGGCTTAAAAGGGTAGAGGCTGCGGAGGCGATTACGCTTACCAGCAGGGTAGTGCGTGCCCCGTAGATAAGCTCGCTCAGGATATCCTGCCCTACATCGTTTACACCCAGAGGGTGCTTCCAGGAAGGAGGGCTAAGCGGAGACGCCACATGCGCCCAGGGATCGTAAGGGGCTATCCAGGCGGCTCCCAGCGCCACTACCAACAGGAACCCGATCATGTATAGCCCTGTGCGGCCCTTTCTGTCTTTTTTAAGTTCGGTCCAGTAATTGACGTGCATCTTCTTTTAACCTCGGGTCCAGTTTTATACCGGCCAGGTCGGCCAGGAAATTAAAAGCCAAAACACAAACCGTAATTAAAAGCAGGCACCCCTGCACGGTAGCGTAGTCGTGGTGCTGTAGTGCAGTGTAAAACAGGTGTCCCAGCCCGGGGTAGGCAAACACGATTTCCACGAAAAGCACCCCGGTAAACAGCAGCCCTGCACTCATCCCTACCCGCGTTATTACCGGGGGCAGCGCTCCACGGACGGCGTGCCGGTAGCGCACCAGCCTTTCTTTTAAACCTTTGCCGCGCGCCGTTAGTACGTAAGGTTTTTCTTTTACCCCCAGAATGGTGCTGCGCGTTAGCAAAAATATGCGCGGCAGCTGGGTCAGGGTAAGGGTTAGGGCGGGCAGGAACAGGTGTTGCAGAAAATCTACGGCGCCGGCTGCACCCGTATTTTGCAAGTGCGGAGAAGTACCCCCCGACAGCGGAAACCACTGCAGATAAAAACCGAAAAAAAGCAGCAGCAGTATGCCCAATACAAACCCTGGGATGCCGTTTAGGAGCAAAGCCGCCAGCAGAGAGCCGCTGTCAAATTTGCAGGCCCGCCTCCATCCGGCTTCCGCCCCCCAGATTATTCCCAGCAGCGAGGCTGAGGCCAGGGAAACGCCCACCAAAAGGAGAGTCCAGGGGAGGGCACCGGCTATAACCCCGCTTACCGGGGCGCGGAAATAAATAGAGTAACCCAGGTCCCCGCGGGCCAGGTTGCCCAGGTAAGTGGTAAACTGATCCATGGTGGAACCCGCCAGCCCGTATCTTTCCGCCAGGGCAGCTTCCATTTCCGGCGTCATATGCACCAGGGCGTCACCGTAAATAGCAGTAACAGGATCGCCTGGCATGAGGCGGGGCAGTAAAAAGTTCAGTATTAGAATAATGATAAAAGCCAGTAAATAGTCGCCGGCACGCTTTTTCATGATCAAAACCCCTTTATTTTTCTTCTGTCCCCGGCGGTCGCATTTAATCTTCTGTTTCCTTTAGTGCCAGTTTGTTCAGCGGCAGGGGCGTGCCTGAGCCTATCCCGTCCCTGGTAAAAAACCAGTCCACTTCAGTGGTGTAGGCATGGTACCAGGCCGGGTAGTGCAGGGAATAGGAAGGGAGTTCTTCGGCGTAAACGCGCTGCACTTCTCGCACCAGATCTTTTCTATTGTCCGGGTTCATTTCCCGGGACTGCTTCTTGAGAAGGTCTTTTAATCCGGTATGGTCATACCTGGCATTAAGGTGCGGCGAGCTTTCACCTACCATAAAGCGCTGCAGTATTTCCGGGTCGCCGCCCATGCCTCCGTGCCCGGTAATAGCCAGGTCAAAATTCCAGCCCCGTATGGCGTCATCTATCACGGAACGTTCGCTGCTCCTTATTTCAACCTCAAACCCCATTTCTTCCAGTTGTCTTCCTGCTATTTCTCCTTCCCGGGCGTAATCGGACATTACCAGCAGTTCCAGGGTAACCTGTTCCCCGGCCTCGTCCAAAAGTCGCCCTTCTTCCAGGTGGTAACCCGCTTCCTCAAGTTTCTCTTTAGCTTTTTGCGGGTTATAAGTGTATTCGGGTATATCCTCGCAATACCACCTGCTGTCCGGGGAAATCATTCCTGGATTTCCAGGTAGGCCGTGCCCCCGCAGCGCCCTTTCCACCAGTTCTTCCAGGTCCAGCCCGTAAGCAAGGGCATGGCGGAAATCCTTATCGTGGAAAGGAGATTCTTGATGGTTAAACATGAGCTTTAGCGTCCAGTCATGGGGTCCTTTATCTATAACAAAACCCTGCTCTTCCAGCGAAGAAACTGCTTCTGGCTGCACCCGGGCGTAATCCACTTCTCCCCTCTCCAGCTCCAGCTGCGGGTCGCTGACCTTAACCATGAGCAGGTTTTCCACTTCGGGTTTGCCCAGGTAATATTCTTTAAAAGCGGAGTAGCGGTAGAGTCCTTGTTCACGGTTGTATTCTTCCAGGCGGTAGGGCCCGGTCCCTATCACGGCTTCAGGTTCTGTAAATTCGCCGGGCTCATCAATGTCTTTCCAGATATGTTCTGGTAGAACAGGAATTACTCCCGCAATATTGTTGATAAAAGAGGCGTCGGGGTTTTTAAGGAATATTTTAACTTCGTTATCTCCCGTCTTTTTGACTTCATCTATATTTTTAGTTTCGGCAAACGGGTAAGAATGCTCCTGTAGATACCGGTAGGTAAAGATTACATCATCGGCGGAAAAAGAGCTTCCGTCGTGCCACTTTACCCCTTCACGGAGTTGAAAAGTATAGGCCAGCTCGCTTTCATCAAAGCTCCATTCATCGGCGAGAGCCCCTACAAAACCATCTTCGTCTTTCCATACCAGGGTGTCAAAAATATAAGACATCCGCACCAGCCCCGGGCCGCGGGGGTAAACGGCAAACGGTGAAGGATACCCCCAGTCCCCCTGTTCGTCGCCAATGATATAAGTATTACTATCCTCCGGCGCATGGCATGCTACCAGGCTAACTAAAAGTAACACTGTTGCAGCAAAAAAAATATATCTTTTATAAGTAGACAAATTAATTCTCCCTCCTTGTTCCTTTGCCTCTTCCTTCCTCCGTTCCGTTCCTTCCTTCTTTCTTTCTTTCCTTCCTTCCTTCCTTCCTTACTTACTTACTTACTGCTTCCCTTCCTTGTTTGCTTCCCTCTTCCCCCTGCGGCAGGGTAGTATAAAATAACCCAAAAATTGTAGCTTTACCCCCTGGTGTCAAGCAGCACCCACATTGGTGCGAAACATCTTCCTCCCCCCAGGTGTCAAGCAGCACCCACATTGGTGCGAAACATCTTCCTCGCCCCTGGTGTCAAGCAGCACCCACATTGGTGCGAAACATCTTCCTCCCCCCTGGTGGGGGAGGAATTAAAGGTGGGGGGGTATCTTGCTTCTTGCTTCTTGAAAAGGTCTCTTTTTTCTTATCTTTTACTTCTAACTTCATCTTTTACTTCTAACTTCCCACCTCTAACTTCCCACTTCTAAGAAGGGGGGCTTTTCTTCCTTATTACTTGTTTCTGGTTTCTGGTTTTTACCTCTTGCTTCCTACCTCTCACCTCTCAAAAATGTCGGGATTTACCCGCAGTCCCCGCATACGTAGCCGTCAGCGTTTTCCCCGGCACGTGTTTTCATCACGCCTTCCCCGCAGCATGAACACAAAACTGTTTCGTGTATACGAGCTTTTGGCGGCAGTTCCAGTTCCACCACCTGTATATCCATGATTTCTTCTAGCGGGACCTCCGCCAGCTGCTCTGAAAACTGCCGGTGCAGCTCCCGGAATCGCTTCTGCTCTTCTTCTCCGGCTTCGCCGTTAAACACCCTGTTTCTTAACTCGGACCAACCCTCGGGGGCCATATTTTCCATTACTCCGTACTTGAGGGCCGTCCTAAGGCCTTCGTTTTTACCCCTTACCCCAAAAGAGAAAACCTGTTTGCCCAGATCGCGGTAGATCAGGTTGCCTTTTCCAAAGGTGCATCCGGTAATTACCTGCACCGCATCCACCCCGCAGGCATCCGTTTCCACTATGGCTACCATTTCCTCGTCCTCGGATCTCCCCTGGCTAAAATGCTCCATGGCTGCCATGGCCGCCCGGTAACCTATAGCCAGCCCGGGACAGCTGTGCCCGTGAAAATCCAGCGACTTTTCCCAGGGCGTAAGTTCCCTGCACATGATTATTTCCTCCTTTTTTAATTTACTTGCCATCTAAAAAGCATAAAATAATTGTGCTACTTTTTATTAAAACCGTAGCACATATAAAGAAAAAAGTAAAGGAAAAATTATTCCGTGAGTGGTTGTGCCAAAAAAGCCCTGCCAAAGGTTTTATATATTCTCGGGAGGGCTGTGCCAGGGGATAAAGATAATTCAGGGCCTTTCCATAATTACCAGTCTCTCCTGTATTCCGAATTCCTGCGATACATCCTTGGAATCCACGGCCAGGTCAATCTCGTCTGCGCCTATTGCCCCTCCCCGGTCTTTTACCGTGTACCACCCTTTGCCTTCTACGTAAATACGGGTGCCGAAGGGAACTTCAGGCCCGGCTGCCGCGGTTTCTCCGGGTTCGACGGTCTCCCCGCTGGCTGTAATGGTGCGGTTTCCGGAAAAGTCCCAGCCTCTAACGGCCATGGGGTCCAGGGGAGCGTATTTGGTAATGTTCATCTTCCGGATTTCGTAATCCTTAGCATCATGCAAGGTGTCGATTTCTGTTTTTAGACGGGCTTTGCGCTGCTCCAGGTCGGTATTAACCTGGTGGAGGTGGGAAATATATAAAGAACAAAAGACCAGGGCGGAGGTCAAAAACAAAAACATGCCCAGGGTAAGGTAGTAATTGTGACCGGCAGCCTGTTGCCGCCTTCTAAAAGCATTCAGGAAACCGGTTATTTTTTCTTTTGCTTTACCCATCAACTTTAATACACCCTTTCGCTGTTTGCCTGTTTTCACCTCAATGTAAGGTTATTATAATAACTCATTTATTATCTATTATAACAAACCATGCTTAGTTGTTATATAATTTCGCTTAAGCGTATTTGTTTGGAGGGGATATACGCGGTAGAAGCACTTTTCTTATAAGCTTAGCCAGTAAAGTCTTGCAAAAAATCAGCTGGTGTGGCGGTTTTAACCATAATTGCCAATTGCCCGAAGTTAAATCCAAAAAGACTTTAATCAGTTTCATAATCATGGTTACCTTCTCTTAATTCTGCCAGGAGTTCGTTAAGGCTGGTATTGTTGTCTTCGGCGCTTTCTTGAACGTAGGAAGCCAATTCATTAACTTTTGATTTTTCCGGGGTAGCTATAATGGCATTTCCTGCTTGAAAAACTTCCAGTATTGTGTTTTCTTTTATTTCCAGCCTGGTTCTTATACTAGCGGGGATGGTGAATTGCCCTTTACTCCATACCCTGACTTTATTAATTTTAGGGTTATCTCCACTTTTGAAGGAAGCTTTCTTATCAGACATTCTGACATTCCACCTTTCAGAGTTTGGCTATAATGTACCCCAAAAGGTATAATATTTCAAGAAGATGTGAAAACACCCGAATACTACTCAAGGTTGAACCCTGATGATGCTCTCTACTTTATCAAAATCGCGGTCATAAGAATAAATTTCTTCCCTTCTTCTATTGTTTCAAGAAATGAACCGGATGTAAGGCCCAACTTTTTCCTTATCTCTGCTGGCAAAGTTATCTGGCCCTTTCCGGAAACTTTAACATAGTGCCCCACAAATTACCCCTCCTTTACATTCAATTAAAAGTAAAGAATATCTTTGCTATACCATACATACAAACCATTGTAAACCGCGCTTCCTCTCACGCCCTCTCACGCCCTCTTACGCAAAAGTAAAGGAAAACTGATCAAAAAAATAAAAGGATTTTAGTTGTATGCGTGGAATCAAAATTAAGTGCATCATTTCTTTTACACAAAGAATAGCCAGATAAATAATACATATCTGCAAAGTAAATCAGGAGGCTTAACGTGGTAATACGCGACACTTACATAGGAGAACTTAACCTGCACGATATAGCCATGCGCTGCAACCACCGCAGCACCTTTGAAAAAGGCATGCTATATTACCGGGCTGGCAATCTTATTAACCTGGCATACCGCAAAGATATGGACATAATAATTGCCATTGTTCGCGGCAACGAGTACTACCAGGTGGCAATAAATCTGGATGAAAGAGGAGAACGGATTTTACAGGTAAGCTGCTCCTGCCCCGACAGCATAGGGCACAGCGGTTATTGCAAGCACGTGGTGGCGGTTTTACTTAAAATTTATTATGACTATGAAAAGGTAATGCAACCGTGCTATCGCCCCATGCAGGAAATAGTAGATTATTTTGACCACTACCACGCCGCACCCGTACCCGCCAATTTCCAGGAACTACAGTTGGAATACACCCTCCAAGTAATCCCTGCCAGCGATTACCAGCAGAGCCATAGATCGCTAACCCTTAAACTGGGAGAAAAAGGCAAGCAGTTATACGTGGTGCAGAATGTGGCCAACTTTCTCCATGCCTGTGCCAGAGAGGAAACCTTGCGTTTCGGGAAAAGTTTAACTTTTGATCCGCGCCTGCACTACTTTAACGAAACGGATCAGGCTGTGATGGATCTGCTTTTGGAGATGTACGAGTGGCATCAATCTTTAAGCCGGGGCACCTCTAATGGTTCCATGGTTATAAGAAAGAAAGAAATATTTTTCACCACACAAACCTTTAAAAGGCTGCTTGGTATTCTAAAAGATCACGGGGTAGAATTTCACTTAAAACTGGGCCATCGCTATTTTTTCAAAAATCTCCGGGCGGTGGAAGGACCGGTGCCCCTTCGCTTTGATCTTCGCTTAAGGGATGATTACTTATGCCTGGGCATACAGGGAGAAGAGATGCTGGCAGCCCTGCTGGAGGACGGAAGCTACTGGTTTTACCGGGACAAAGTTTACCGCATGCCCGAAGAACAGCTAAGGCCGTTGGTTCCTTTTTACAATGAATTTATCCGGGCCCCGGAAAGGGAATTAATTATGGATCAGGCGGAACAGGCGGCCTTTTTCCAGGAGCTCCTGCCGCACCTGGAAGAAGCGGGCCCGGTAGAGATAAAAGGAAACAAGTTGAAAAAAGCAGTAGAACGGAACCCCCTGCAGGCCCGCGTGTATCTGGATTATCAGGATGAAACGGTTACGGCGCAGGTCTACTTCTACTACGGAGAGCAGGCAATAGATCCCCTGGACTACAACGGCATCTTTAACGCAGAAGCCGGGGACGGAGATAAAGTCGGGGACACCGCCCTCGACGGGAAAGAAAAGCTGCAGGGAAACGGCAGATACCAGGTGCGCGACAAGAAAAAGGAAAAAACGGTGCTGGATTTGCTGTACCGCGCCGGTTTTTCCACCGGCGACGGTGTCCTGCAGCTTTCGGAGGAAGAACGGCTGGTGGAGCTGCTGCAGGAGATACTGCCTTCTCTGCAGGAAGTGGCCGAAGTGTACTACAGCGACAGCTTCAGGCGCCTGAGCATGCGTCCCGCTCCTCGCGCTACCTGCCGCCTGGGTATGAAAAGGGAAAACAACCTGCTGGAGATGCAGCTGGGGCTGGAGGGGATAGATCAGCGAGAGCTGGCCGAAGTGTGGAAATCCTGGAAGGAAAAGAAAAAATACCACCGTTTAAGGGATGGTTCCCTGCTTCCCCTGGAGGATGAAGGGCTGCGGCAGTTGGAAGAAACCGCCGCGGCAATGGACCTTTCCGCGGAAGAACTGCAAGGGCCGGACCGGGATAAAATTGAACTGCACCGCGGGCACGCGCTACACCTGGAAAGCGCGGCCCACGACGGCCGCATCCCCAACTTGCAGTGGAGTGGGGAGATAAAAAAACTGCTGGAAACGGTCCGTGAACTCCAGCAGCGCACCCCGGAAGTTCCCGCCTCCCTGCAGGGAGTGCTGCGCGAATACCAGGTAACCGGCTTCCGCTGGATGAAATCCCTGGCGCGCGCCGGACTGGGGGGTATCCTGGCCGACGACATGGGCCTGGGCAAAACTCTGCAGGCCCTGGCCTTAATCCTCTCGGAGAAGGAAGAGGAGGAAGAAAAGGGTAAGAAGGGAAAGAAGGGAAAGAAGAAAAACAAAGAAAAGAAAAAAAGCGGAAACTTCGGCCCCGTCCTGGTGGTGGCGCCTACCTCCGTCCTGTACAACTGGGAAGCGGAAGCGAAAAAGTTCGCCCCCGGCCTTAACACTGTGGTAATAGCCGGCTCCGCTAAAGAAAGAAAGAAACTCCTGGATCAGGCGGAAGCTGGCACGCCGAAGG
>Ga0207421_10005537_pt1 | contig 14125 bp, 13 predicted proteins | sample SodLakKL_010_SED_4_FD_187542 | JGI IMG/M metagenome (GOLD analysis project Ga0207421, IMG submission 187542) | Alkaline sediment microbial communities from Lake Tanatar, Kulunda Steppe, Russia - 8KL_010_SED (SPAdes) (version 2) | ecosystem: Environmental > Aquatic > Non-marine Saline and...
GGTGGGTCCCCATGAAGGGTCCAAACCTCGGCGGGTGATGGTCTCCAAGGAAGCGGAGCAACTCCAGGAAGCCAATCAGGAAGAGAAGGCGGAGGACTCCCCCCAAGAGGAGCAAAAGAAACCGGAATAATTTCATACTTTTTATCACAAAAAGATTAAAATATGATAAACTGAATTTTAGTTAGGGAAAGAAAGTAGTTAGGGAAAGAAAGGAAGTAGATGAAATGGCTTTAAAGGTTTATATAGAATCCCTGGGTTGTTCGAAGAACTTAATTGATTCGGAATTAATGCTGGGAATCCTACAGAAAAACGGATATGAAATTACCATGGATCAAAAGAGTGCCCAGGCTATTGTGGTAAACACCTGTGGATTTATTGAAGCCGCCAAAGAGGAATCCATCAATCAAATTTTGAAGATGGGGGCCCTGAAGGCAAACGGGTTGAAAACCCTGATTGTGGCAGGATGCCTGGGAGAACGTTATGCCAAGGATTTATTAGAAGAGCTCCCCGAGGTGAACGCCATTGTGGGTACCGGGGATTATGAACGTATTGTAGAGGTTATGAACGAAACCTTAGAGGGCAAACGACTGTACTACGTAGGCAACGTGGACAAAACCTTTGAGGAAGAACATAAACGGGTGCTGACCACCCCGAATCATACCGCCTATTTAAAGATCTCCGACGGCTGTGATAACCTGTGCACCTATTGTATTATTCCCAAGCTCCGGGGAAAATACCGCAGTCGGAAAATGGAGGATATCCTGGAGGAAGCTCAGGATTTAGCGGACCAGGGAGTAAAGGAAGTGATCCTGATTGCCCAGGACACCACCCGGTACGGCATTGATTTATACGACGAATTTCGTCTGCCAAAGCTTTTGGATGAACTCCAAAAGATTGAAGGGATTCAGTGGATTCGAATGCTCTATTCCTATCCCGAGATGATCACCAAGGAATTAATCGAAAGCATGAAAAACAACGCCAAGGTATGCAACTATCTGGATATTCCCATACAGCACGCCAGTGACTCCGTATTGAAACGGATGAACCGAAGGACCGGTCATCAACAGTTAAGGGACCTGATTAAAAATCTACGGGAGGAAATTCCGGAAATTGTGCTGAGAACCTCCTTAATAGTAGGCTTTCCCGGAGAGACGGAGGAAGACTTTGAGATTTTGAAGGACTTTGTTAAAACCCAAAAGTTTGACCGTTTAGGGGCCTTTACCTATTCCATGGAGGAAGACACCCCGGCCTTTAACTTACCCGACCACCTCAGTGAAGACCTGAAAGAGCAGCGGCAAAAAGAAATCATGGAACTGCAGCAGGGTATTTCCCTGGAAAAGAATCAAAACAAGGTGGGCAGAGAAATGCAGGTGCTGATTGAAGAGGATTTAGATCAGGGCGAGTACCTTGGCAGAAGTCAAGGGGATGCTCCGGAAATTGACGGAGGGGTGTATGTGACCAGTGAGTCCCCCCATAAGCCGGGAGACATTGTAAGGGTAAAAATTACCGGAGCAATGGAATATGATTTGATGGGAGAGAGCGTCGATGAAAATGAACTTAGCGAATAAACTGACAATACTTCGAATATTTATGGTGCCGGTTTTCATGGTGTTTTTGTTGCATCAAATCCCCTACGGAGATTACATCGCTGCCTTTGTATTCATCCTTGCCGCCATCACCGACTCCCTGGACGGTTATATTGCCAGGAGTCGAAACCAGATTACCAACTTCGGAAAGTTTATGGACCCCTTAGCGGATAAACTGCTGGTTTCCGCCGCCTTGATATCCCTGGCCTCCATGGGGGAGATCTCCGCCTGGGTAGTGGTGATCATTATTGCCCGGGAATTTACCATCAGCGTCCTTCGGGCTGTGGCCGCAGCCGAGGGCCACGTAATTGCCGCCAGTGTTTGGGGAAAAGTAAAGACGATTTCTCAGATCGTGGCCATATCTTTGATTTTGTTGGATAATTTTCCCTTCCGGTATATTAACGTTCCCGTGGACACCATTGTGCTATGGATCGCGGTGATCTTTACGGTGATTTCCGGAGTGGATTACATCCGGAAGAATAAAAAAATTCTGGACAGTTAAAAAACCTTTGATTTTTTTCGGGAACTACAGTATAATGAAATTAGAACATTCGTTCGAAATATATAATGATAAAGGTGGTGACCAGTTTAACTGGGATTATGGAAAAGAAAAAAGCATTAGACATGGCCATTGGTCAAATTGAAAAGCAGTTCGGAAAAGGTTCCATCATGCAACTGGGAGGAGACGCAATACTGAACATTGATGTGATTCCCACAGGCTCCATCGGCCTGGACGTAGCCTTAGGCGTAGGGGGGGTTCCAAGAGGAAGAATCATAGAAATCTACGGGCCGGAATCTTCGGGTAAGACAACCATATCCCTACATATGATTGCCGAAGCCCAAAAAAATGGAGGGACCGCAGCCTTTATCGATGCGGAGCATGCCCTGGACCCAGCTTATGCCCGAAACCTGGGAGTAAAAGTGGACGAGTTGATTGTCTCTCAACCGGATACCGGAGAGCAGGCCTTGGAAATTACGGAAGCCCTGGTAAGAAGCGGCGCCGTGGATATTGTTACCGTAGACTCCGTGGCGGCTTTAGTGCCTAAGGCGGAAATTGAAGGGGAAATGGGAGACGCCCATGTGGGCCTTCAGGCAAGACTGATGTCCCAGGCCCTTCGTAAACTCTCAGGAGCCATCAGCAAATCCCATACCACGGTGATTTTTATCAATCAGCTTCGGGAGAAGGTCGGAGTCATGTTTGGAAATCCCGAGACCACATCGGGAGGCCGGGCCCTGAAGTTTTACTCCTCGGTGCGGATGGATATTCGAAAAATTGACATCATTAAGCAAGGAAACGACATTCTCGGAAATCGGACCCGGGTAAAGGTCGTGAAAAATAAAGTAGCCCCTCCTTTCAAAAAGGCGGAGTTTGATATTATGTACGGAAAAGGGATTTCCGCATCGGGAGATATTCTCGATCTTGCCAGTGAACTGGACATTGTGGATAAAGCCGGTGCCTGGTACAGCTACGAAGGTACCCGCCTGGGTCAGGGCCGGGAAAATTCCAAAACCTATCTGGAAGAAAATCCCCAGGTGCTGAAGGAGCTGGAACGAAAAATCCGCGTCCATCATCAATTGGTCGAAGACGACAGCACCCCTTCGGAAACCCCGGACAAAGGGGAAACCCCCGGGAATGAAGGCGAAAAGCCTGCAAAAGAAGGAAAAGCTCCTAAAAAAGGAAAGAAAGCGGAATAAGCGGAAAGTTTTCGGTTTAACCTCCGGTAAAGGAAGGGAGGAAAACCCAAAACACAGTAGAAGAACAGCCCCGGGAGAGGTATTTCCGGGGCTTTTCCTATTCTTTCCATGGCTTATCATTGATACCTTGACACTCCTTGGAAAAAAGGATAAAATGAAAAGGTGTACTAATGTAATATTCCTAGGAGAAATGTGTAATAAGGGATTGAAAAAATTTAATAAAGGAGGTGTCCAATATCGAACCAACAATGATACTATGGCTAATCGTAGCTGCAATTGTAGGATGCCTTGCTGGATATTTTATTCGTAAAAATATTGCAGAGGGAAAAATAAATAATGCAGAAAAATTAGCTGACAAAATTGAAAAAGAAGCAATAAAAGATGCAGAAACCAAGAAAAAAGAACTATTGTTAGAAGCGAAGGAAGAAGTGCATCGACTGAGAAATGACTTTGAAAGAGAAAGTCGGGATCGAAGAAACGAGCAGCAAAAGATTGAAAAACGATTGCTTCAAAAAGAAGAAAGTTTAGATCGAAAAGCGGAGGGCATAGAAGCCAAAGAGAACAAGTACAACAAAAAGCTGAAGGATCTTGAGGACAAAGAAGGAAAAATTGAGGGGCTGATCGAAGAACAAAAGATCAAGCTCGAAGAAGTTTCCGGTCTTACTCAGGAGGAAGCAAAACGAATTTTAATGAACGATGTAGAAAAAGAAGCCAAGCATGAAGCAGCGATGATGGTAAAGGAAATTGAAAGCCAGGCGAAGGAAGACGCAGACAAAAAAGCCCGGGAAATTATTGCCTACTCCATCCAAAAATGCGCGGCGGACCATGTAGCGGAAACCACCGTTACCGTGGTGGAATTACCCAACGATGAAATGAAGGGACGGATTATCGGTCGGGAAGGTCGAAATATTCGAACATTAGAAACCTTAACCGGTATTGATCTGATCATTGATGATACCCCTGAGGCCGTAATTTTATCAGGGTTTGATCCTATTAGAAGAGAAGTTGCACGAATTGCTCTGGAACGATTGATTGTGGATGGAAGAATCCATCCCGCAAGAATCGAAGAAATGGTGGAAAAAGCGAAAAAAGATGTGGAAGAGATCATCAAAGAAACCGGAGAGCAGGCAACCTTTGACACCGGTGTATACGGACTGCATCCTGAGCTTATGAGGCTTCTGGGACGACTGAAGTACCGAAAAAGCTACGGACAAAACGTATTAAAGCATGCCATTGAAGTTTCCCACTTAGCGGGAATTATGGCCACGGAACTGGGACAGGATCCCAAGGTGGCAAAACGGGCAGGACTGCTGCATGATATCGGAAAAGCTGTGGACCACGAAGTGGAAGGTCCCCATGTGGAAATCGGTATGAATTTACTGAAAAAGTATAAAGAATCCAAAGCCGTGATCCACGCCATGAGTACCCACCATGGAGACTACGAACCGGAAAGTCTGGAAGCGATTTTAATCACTGCTGCCGATGCGGTTTCCGCCGCAAGACCGGGAGCAAGACGAGAAACTCTGGAGTCTTACATTAAAAGACTGGAAAAACTCGAAGAAATTGCCAACAAATATGAAGGCGTAGAAAAATCCTTTGCCATTCAGGCGGGACGGGAAATTCGAATCGTGATCAAACCGGAAAGCTATAATGATGAACAGATGGTTATGCTGGCCCGGGACATTACAAAGAACGTGGAATCGGAACTGGAATATCCGGGACAGATTAAAGTCAATGTCATTCGGGAAACCAGAGCCATTGAGTACGCAAAATAAGCGCTTAGGACCACTCAATCCCTAAGCTCAAAATCCATAGGGAAACAAGGGGAAGGATGGAAAACATCCTTCCTTTTTTAATGTTGACAAAAAGAGTCGGGTATACTATAATGGTTTTATTGAATTCCAAGTATTTCAGTCGGGAATATTCTGACGATTTGATAAGGAGGGTGGATATGAAATTTTCCACAAAGGGTCGCTATGGTCTAAAGGCCATGTTCGATCTGGCCATGAACTACGGCGACGGACCCATAACATTGAAAAACATCGCCCAACGGCAGGACATCTCGGAACACTATTTAGAACAGTTGATCGCTACACTTCGAAGAGCAAAGCTGGTAAAAAGTGTACGGGGAGCCCAAGGGGGATACATGCTAAATCATCCTCCGGAAGAAATTACCGTAGGGGCGATTATACGGTCCCTGGAAGGTCCTGTAGGGCCGGCGGATTGTGTAATGGATGCGGATTCCGAGGAATGCCGAAATCAGGAATCCTGTGTAACTCGGCTGGTCTGGGCAAGAATCCAGGAAAGTGTAAACGATGTGATCGATACCACTACCCTGGCCCATATGCTGGAGGATCAGGAGAAGATCAACAACAAGAAAAATTACATGTTTTATATATAAGAAAAGGGGTGTAATAATGAAAAAAAGAGTGTACATGGACTATTCAGCAACGGCACCGATGAGAGAAAAAGTTCTAGAGGAAATGATGGACTTTATGAAAACGGAATACGGCAATCCCTCCAGTCTTCATAGTTTTGGAAGAGAGAGCAAAAATGCCGTGGATACCGCAAGGGATCGTATTGCGAAAACCTTAAACGCCAAGTCACGGGAAATATATTTCACCGGCGGCGGCTCTGAATCCGACAACTGGGCGATTAAAGGGTATGCCTTCGCCAACAGGAACAAAGGAAATCATATTATCACCACGAAAATTGAACACCACGCGGTGCTTTACGCCGTGGAATATTTGGAAAAAGAGCACGGCTTTACTGCAACCTATCTCGACGTGGACGAAGACGGTTTAATCGATTTGGAAGAACTCAAAAATGCCATTACCGACGAAACCATTTTGATCACGGTCATGTTTGCCAACAACGAAATCGGTACCATCCAGCCCATTAAAGAGATCGGTGCCATTGCCAGGGAACGAAAAGTGGCCTTTCACACCGACGGCGTACAAATCTACGGCAACGGAAAAGTGGATGTGGAGGAGTTAAACATTGATATGCTCAGTCTCTCCGCCCATAAGATCCACGGTCCCAAGGGGATCGGTGCCTTGTATATTCGTCCCGGCATCCGGCTGCATAACTTGATTCACGGCGGCGCTCAGGAGCGAAAGAAACGGGCGGGCACCGAGAACGTACCGGGTATTGTGGGTTTTGGAAAGGCTGCGGAGTTGGCCCATGAAAACCTGGAAGAACGGATTCAGGAAAAAACCCGACTGCGGGATAAATTGATTGACGGGATTTTAGAAACGATTCCCCACACTCTGTTAAACGGGCACCGTACCAAAAGATTGCCCAACAATACCAATATTTCCTTTCGCTATATTGAAGGGGAATCCCTGCTTCTCAGCCTGGATATGGTAGGTATTGCCGCCTCCAGCGGTTCCGCCTGCACCTCCGGATCTTTGGATCCCTCCCATGTGCTCCTCTCTTTGGGACTGACCCATGAAGTGGCCCACGGCTCCCTCAGACTGACCATCGGAGTCTATAATACCGAAGAGGAAGTAGATTATGTATTAGAACAGTTACCTCCCATTGTGGAGAGGTTGCGACAGATGTCCCCACTATATGAAGAAATCCAAGGAGGTAATCAATAATGTATACAGAAACTGTTATGGAACACTTTACCAACCCCAGAAATGTAGGCGAGATTAAGGATGCCGACGGCGTAGGCCAGGTAGGAAACCCGAAATGCGGGGATATTATGAAGATGTACTTTAAAATCGATGATCAGGAAGTCATCACCGATGTGAAATTCAAGACCTTCGGATGCGGATCGGCGATTGCCAGCTCCTCCATCGCCACGGAACTGATCAAGGGAAAAACCGTAAAGGAAGCCTTAAACATCAGCAATAAAAAAGTGGTGGAAGAACTGGGAGGACTGCCCTCGGCCAAAATCCACTGTTCCGTATTAGCAGAGCAGGCCATTAAATCCGGAATTTATGACTATGCATCGAAAAACAATAAGCATTATGAAGAATTGGAAGGCTTTGATCCCGAGGCTGCCCAGGAAGACCATCATTAATAATAATTTCCCCGCCGGTAAACTCTCGGGGATCCAATCGAAATAACCAAAGAAAATACAGTGAGATGCTGTGTTTTCTTTTTTTTAAATAGATTTATCCTATAATATTTGCTAAAATGAAAGGTGAAGGAAAAGATTCTGAAAATCTGAAGGAAAGGCTTTCGGAATAGGGAGGGGATTTTCGTGTGGAGGGCATCATGGATGAGTTTTACAACGGCCTTACTGAATGCAGGGAATAACGAAGTATCCCGGTTCGCGGATAGAGGGTACATTATGAACTTTTTATCCTTCCTGATATTGCTGGGGGTACTCCTGCTGATTGGTTTTAGTATTTATTACTTAATACATATCGGGAATAATTTTTTATATCGGGATCGACGGATTCATATTGGAAAAAAACAGATTTTTTACTTCCTGCTGTTCTTTTTTGTGGTACTGATTCTCATCGGCCTTTATACCATTCAGGGGTTTTTACTCCAGCTGGTCGCCCCCTTCCTCGCCGCCTTTGCCATCGCCTATATCCTGAACCCCGCGGTGACCCTGATGGATCGAAAGGGGATCAAAAGACCCTATGGCATTCTTTTGATCTATGCCGGGATCATTGGGGTCCTGGTCATCCTGTCCATAAGTTTTTTCCCCAGGATTACCGGGGAGATGCGCCGGTTGATGGAGGTCCTTCCCCAATACGTGGAAAACATTTACGGTAACTTTCAGGCCTTTTATGAAAGGAATTTTCACCGTATCGGCTTTTTACCGGAAAACCTGGAAAACATCGGGGAGATGTTTGATATCAACCTGGAGCGTTTCCAGGAGATGTTTGCGGGAACCTTCGGATCCATTACCCGCACCTTTCAGGGCTTTTTCACCCGGGTAATCAATGTGATTTTAACCCCGATTATTACCTTTTACTTTTTAAAAGACCGGGAAAGATTCAAAAAAAATATCCTCCGGCTGATCCCACCCTGGGGCCGTCAGCAGGCCCTGCACATCGGCCACGATTTGAACAAAGCCCTGGGAGGCTTTGTCAGAGGACAGCTGTTGGTGGCCCTGTTTGTGGGAACCATGACCACGGTGGCCCTGTTGATCCTTCGGGTGGAATTTGCGGTACTGGTGGGAATGATTGCAGGAATATTCAATATCATACCCTATTTAGGCCCCTTTATCGGCATTATCCCCGCGGTGTTTTTCGCCCTCTTGGACGGGCCCATGAAAGCGCTTTGGGTCATCGCCGTATTTACAGCGATTCAACAGATTGAAAGTGGCATTGTCACTCCCCGGGTGGTGGGCAAGCGGGTAGGATTTCATCCTGTATTCGTGATGCTGTCGTTAATGATCGGGGGCCGGATGTTCGGTCTTCTCGGCATGCTTATTGCCGTCCCCACGGCGGTGACCATCCATGTTTTGGGAAAACACTTTATTGCCTTGGTTAAACGGATGTAAAATGATATAATTTTGAAAAGCACCACACTGAAATAAAAGAGGAGGAACATCAATGAAAGCAATGGGAGCAAACGAAATTCGAAGAGCCTTTTTAAAGTTCTTTGAAGAAAAGGACCACTACATTCAAAAAAGTTACCCTCTTGTGCCCTTGGAGGACAAGAGTTTACTGTTGATCAATGCGGGAATGGCCCCCTTAAAGCCTTACTTTTCAGGAACCAAGGAGCCGCCGAAGAACCGCATGGCCACCTGTCAAAAATGCATTCGTACCGATGACATCGAAAACGTGGGACGAACCGCAAGACATGCCACGTTTTTTGAAATGCTGGGGAACTTCTCCTTCGGGGACTATTTCAAAAAAGAAGCCATTGAATGGTCCTGGGAGTTTGTCCTGGAGGTCCTGGAGATGCCCCGGGAAAACGTCTGGGCCTCGATTTACCAGGAGGACGACGAAGCCTTCGATCTGTGGCATGACCACATCGGCCTGGAAAAAGAGAAGATTGTACGCCTGGGCAAGGAGGACAATTTCTGGGAAATCGGCACCGGCCCCTGCGGCCCCTGCTCCGAGCTCTACTACGACCGGGGAGCGGCCTACGGCTGCGAGGATCCCGATTGTAAGCCGGGCTGCGACTGTGACCGGTTTGTGGAATTTTGGAACCTGGTGTTTACCCAGTTCAACAAAGACGAAGAGGGGAATTATACCAAACTTCCCAGTCCCAATATCGATACCGGTATGGGTCTTGAGCGGGTAGCGGCGATTATGCAGGATGTAAACTCCATTTATGAAATCGACGTTGCGAAACGGATTTATGACCGGGTGATCGCCATGAAAAACTCTCCGGAAAAGGAAGAGGAAAGCACCTCCATTAAAGTCATTACCGACCATGTGAAGGCGGTTACCTTTATGATCGGCGACGGAATCGTCCCCAGCAATGAAGGCCGGGGATACGTCCTACGACGCCTCCTACGCCGGGGGGCCCGTCACGGAAGAATGCTGGGGATACGCCACAGCTTTTTAAAGGATCTGATGGATACCGTGGTGGAAATTTTCGGCGAGGACTATCCGGAGCTGAAAGAGAAACAAGACTATATTCGAAAGATCATCACCGTGGAGGAGGAAAAATTCCAGGAGACCATCGGACAGGGAATGGAAATCCTCGACGGCTATATCGAAACCCTGGAACAAAAGGGGGAAAAGGTCCTTTCCGGGGCCGACGCCTTTAAGCTCTACGACACCTATGGTTTTCCTCTGGACTTGACCCTGGAGATCCTGGCGGAAAAGAATTTTACCGTGGACGAAGAGGCCTTTGAAGCCGCCATGGAAAAACAGCGAAACCTTGCCAGAAGCTCCCGGCAAAAGCAGGGTACCGAAGGCTGGGCAGAGGATCCCTTAAAATCCGTGGATCCCAAGCTGAAAACCTTATTTACGGGGTACACTTCCTTTAAGGAGACGGCGAAGGTTATGGCCCTGGTATCCCGGGGAGAGGCCTTGGAAGAAGCCGTCGAGGGGACGGAAGTCCTCTTGATTACGGATAAAACCCCCTTTTACGGAGAAAGTGGGGGACAGGTGGGGGATCAGGGCCGAGTCTACCATGACCACTTTGAAGGAAAAGTCCTGGATACCCAAAACGATAAAAACGGCAGAACCTATAAACTGGTAAAAGTCCTTTCCGGGACAGTGAAAAAAGGGGAGGACGTGACCCTGCACATCGATGAAAAACGGCGCTTTGCCACGATGAAAAATCATACGGGAACCCATTTACTCCATCAGGCACTGAAGGATGTGGTGGGGGACCATGTGAACCAGGCGGGGTCCTACGTCAGCGATGAACGAATGCGATTTGACTTTAACCATTTTGAGGGACTGACCCAAGAGGAAATGGAAAAAATCGAAGAGCAGGTCAACGCCGTGATCTTTAATGGACAGCGGGTCAACGCCGCCACCATGTCCTTAGCCGAAGCCAAGGAAAAAGGGGCCGCGGCCCTGTTTACGGAAAAATACGATGAGCATGTCCGGGTAATTGAAGTGGAAAATTACTCCAATGAACTGTGCGGCGGCAGCCACGTGGATAATACCAGCAAAATCGGCATGTTTAAAATTCTGCACGAAGCCAGTGTCGCCTCCGGGGTCCGACGGATTGAAGCGGTAACCGGGGAAGGGGTGTATCGTCAGATGAAGGAGCAAGAGGCTCTGATTCAGCAGGCGGCACAAACCTTAAAAGTAAAGGAAAACAATATCCTTCGCCGTATTGAAGAGGTCTTAGTGGAACAAAAAGATCAGCTTAAAACCATCGAATCCCTTAAAAGCAAGCTGGCGGGAGACGTTGTGGGAGATTTGCTTAAGACCGCTGTGGAGGTAAAAGGCGTACCGATGATTTTGGAAAACCTGGGAGAAAAGGAAATGGACGAAATCCGAAAAATCGGTGACGGTCTGAAGGAAAAAGTGGAAAGCGGCATCATCGTTCTTGGGGCGAAGAATAAAGGCAAGGCAAGCTTCATTGCCATGGTCACCAAGGATCTGGTTCAACAAGGCATCAAAGCGGGAGACATCGTCAAGGTGGGCGCCAAAGTCGCCGGCGGCGGTGGTGGCGGTCGACCGGATATGGCTCAGGCCGGAGGCAAGAATCCCGAAAAAATAGACGAAGCCTTAGCGGCTGTTAAATCCTACGTGGAGGAAACCCTGTAGGTCATTGTAATTCTCAAGCGTCTCCCCGAAGGGCAAGCGGCCCTTGGGGACAGGAGGAATCAATGAGTCAAACCCTTCTATAAACCCTAGGTTGATTTGGGTATTATAGAAGGGTTTTTACTGGCATTACTGACTTTACTGGTTGACTGGCTTGATTGGTTGACTGGCTTGATTGGTTGACTGGCTTAACAAGGGAGTAGTAAATAGTCGTTATCTATCATAAACCGTCGTGATCCATCACTAGAAAAAAAGGAGTGGAAAATATGTTATACGGAATGCTGTTTTCAGTTTTGGCAGGGATCATGGTATCCATGCAGGGGATTTTCAACGCCCGCCTCAGTGACAAAATCGGGTTTTGGCATACCAATACCTTTGTTCACGGCAGTGGATTTTTGGTGGCCTTTATTATTATGTTGATGTTTGAAAATCTGAATTTCAGCCCCATCAAAGAGGTACAGCCCTATTATCTCTTAGGAGGGGTCATGGGGGTGGTGATCATTTTCAGTGTGATCAACGGCATCTCCTCCATCGGGGCCAGTTATACCATTACCCTGATGATCGTAACCCAAATTGTGTTTACCGCGGGGATCAACTACTTCGGCTATTTTGGGGAACCGATTATTCTTCTGTCCCTCAGAAAAGCCGTGGGATTGGTGCTGATGATCAGCGGCCTGGTGATGTATCAGATGAACTAACCCCCGGAAAAGAAAAGTCGCCCTGTGGTTTCAAACTTTCAAAATCTATGGTAAAATAGTAGGAAGCAAAGGAACGATAAAATTAAGGAGGCGATATCATGTACGATGATCAATCCACCATGAAGTTTAACATAGACCAGGAAAAGCAGGAGGAAGCAAGAAGCATCATAGAAAGCGTATACCAGGCCCTAGAGGAAAAGGGATACAATCCCGTAAATCAATTCATCGGATACATGTTATCCGGGGATCCCACCTATATTACCAGCCATAATAACGCCAGAAGTATGATTTCCAAGATCGAACGGGATGAATTACTGGAAGAACTCCTACGATCTTACTTATCCAAATAATACCAGGGAAGTAAGGGGGCGGCCTCTTACTTTTTTTATGGAAAGGTTTCCTATTTTGAAATCATCTATGTTATAATTAATATTTATATGGTAGGATTTTAAGGAGGATAACCTTGGAGTACAATCGATTAGGCAAAAGCGAACTGAAGGTATCGAAACTCTGTTTCGGATCCCTGACCATGAGCCCCCTGCAGCGAAACCTTTCTCCAAAAGAAGGAGAAGCCCTGTTGCTTCATGCCTTTGATCATGGGGTGAACTTCATTGATACCGCCTCTCTTTACGGAAATTATCATCAGATCAAAGGGGCGTTAAAACAGTGGGGACGGCATAAAATAAACATTGCCACCAAATCCTATGCCTATTCCGAGGATACCGCAAAGGATAGTTTGGAAGAGGCCCTTACGGGGCTTGAAACCGACTATATCGATCTGTTTATGCTTCATGAACAGGAAAGCGAGCACACCCTTCGGGGGCACGGGGAGGCCATCGACTTTTTTCTTCGAAAGAAAAAGGAAGGGGTCATCAAAAGTTTCGGCATTTCCACCCATTTTGTTTCCGGGGTGCAGGCCGCCGCAGAGCACGGGGCCGTAGATGTGGTCCATCCCATCGTAAATTACCAGGGACTGGGCATCGTGGACGGAGACATCCGGGAAATGCTCCAGGCGATACATAGGGCCAAGGAAAAGGATATCGGCATTTTCGCGATGAAACCCTTGGGCGGGGGACATCTTCTTTCGGATTTTCAAAAGGGTTTTGACTACGTGTTAAACCTGCCGGACATAGACGCCGTGGCCGTAGGTATGCAGACAAAAGAAGAAGTGGAAGTAAATGCGGGGATTTTTTCCAACAGGGAAATTTCCCGGGATACTATAAAAAAAATCAAGGCCCAAACCCGCACCCTGCAAATCGCAGATTGGTGTCGGGGCTGCGGTCTTTGCGTACAACGATGCAATATGAAGGCCCTCAGTCTTCAGGAAAAAGCCGGGGCGAAGGTGGCCGTGGTGGATCCGGAGCGCTGTGTGCTTTGCGGATACTGCGGGAAGGTTTGTCCGGACTTTTGTATTAAAGTAATTTAACTGCAAACCGGCCATAAGGAGGATGTATGGAAAAGATTTTAGGACTGGATGTGGGGGACCGCACCATCGGTGTGGCGGTCAGCGATGCCTTGGGATTTACTGCCCAGGGTGTAGAGACCATTTTTCGAAAAAGCAAAAAGGAAGATTTTCAGCGCCTGGAAGAGCTGATCAAGGCCTACGGAATTAACACCGTGGTGGCGGGACTGCCGAAAAACATGAACGGCAGCTTGGGCCCCCAAGGGGAGAAGACCAAGGCCTTTTGCGAGAAGCTGAAGAATAAATTCGATGTAAAGGTCATCTACTGGGATGAACGGCTGAGTACGAAAGCCGCCCGACGAACCTTAATTGAGGCGGATGTCAGTCGAAAAAAACGAAAAGGAGTCATCGATAAGATGGCGGCGGTGCATATCCTGCAAGGATATCTGGACAGTTTATAATGCTCTGGACAGTTTATTTTGCTCTGGACAGTTTATAATGCTCTGGACAGTTTATAATACTCTGATAAGCGTAACCCTAATAAGATTAAGATGTAAGAAAGCATATAATTAACGAATCATTACATTAAAAAAG
>Ga0207421_10005538_pt1 | contig 14125 bp, 7 predicted proteins | sample SodLakKL_010_SED_4_FD_187542 | JGI IMG/M metagenome (GOLD analysis project Ga0207421, IMG submission 187542) | Alkaline sediment microbial communities from Lake Tanatar, Kulunda Steppe, Russia - 8KL_010_SED (SPAdes) (version 2) | ecosystem: Environmental > Aquatic > Non-marine Saline and...
GGCTTGTCCATGCCATCGTCCGCGAGACGCAACCGCAGGGCCTCCGGCAGATGCTGGGGGAGCAACCGATATTGCCGGTTCCGAGCCGTTTCCAGCGGGGCGTTCAGCTGGGCACAAGCGCTCTGCACAAAGCGCTGGACATCCGCTTCACTGCCGAGCGCCTGCTGCTGTTTCTGCCACTCTGGCAAAACCTCTTCTGGCTTGATCCTTCGCTGAGCGAACACCGTGCGGTTGGCCTTGGCCTTCTCCAGGGCATCGGTCCACTCGGCCTGCAGCGGCCCCAAGCTCCGTTCGGCATCATCGAAGTCGAACCCGAGCTGCCGGCCTTTCTGGTAGGCATCGCTGCGGCGCATCAGCGCCGCCTTCACCAGTGCTTGACTCATTCGCTGCTCGTCTTCCGGCATGGGAACGAGGACCCCGAGTTCCTTCTGGATGGCCTCACCCTTACGCAGGATCACGTTCAGCACGAAGCCATCGACGGGGTTGTCGTGCCCGTAGAGCATCGTACAGCGGACCTCATTGGCGGGTTGGCCAAACCGGTCGACCCGACCCTCGCGCTGCTCATGGCGGGTGGGGTTCCAAGCCAGGTCATAGTGCACCACCGCCGTGAACAGGTGCTGGAGGTTGATACCTTCGGACAGGCAGTCCGTGGCGACCAGAACCCGCCGGTCGGCCTCCTCCATGGCATCGACACGTTCGCGGCGTTCTTCCGGGGTGTATTCCCCTGTAACCGCTTCCACCAAGGTCTCTGGGAAACGCTGACGGAGCTCGTCCGCCACGTAGTGAGCAGTTGCCACATAGCGGCAGAAGACCACGATCTGGTATCCGTCGCCCAGCAGACTCTCGACGTGGTGGGTGAGCGCGGCAAGCTTGGGATCGCCGGCCTGGCCGGAAAGTCGCCTCGCCTCGGCGATCAGGCCCTGCAGTTGGGTGGCATCCTGAAGCTGTCCCGGCGGCTCCAGGTCAGTCCCCTCAAGGTCATCGGCTTCACCGTCGTGCAGACGATCGTCGCTGAGCACGTCCTCCCCGGCCAGGGTTCCCTCCAGCCGCGTCGTCAGCGCCTTCACCGCGGCCGCCGGCGAAGAGGCCACACAGCGCAGCAGCGCGAGCGTCGCGTACCAGATGAGCCGGGATGCACCCGTGCCGGTTTGTTCGACGGATTCGGCCAACTCCCGGCAATAGGCCTGCACCGAGTCGAAGAACGCACCCCATTCGCCGGTAAGACCGTAGGTGACCTCCGCCTTCATGCGCCGGGGAAACGTGCGGCGACCCTCGGATTCAACCTGCCATTCCTCGATGTCCTTGCGCCGGCGCTGCACGAAGTGCCGCGCCAGGCGCTGACGCAGCGGATCGTTGGCCGAGGTGCGGTGTTGCAGCGTGCCGAACTCCCGGTCCAGCAGCGAGATCAGGTTGTAGAACGCGACCTCATCTCCCGAGTGCGGGGTGGCGGTCAACAGGATCAGGTGGCGATCGGCATCGGCCGCGAGCCTTTGCAGGAGTTCAAAGCGCAATTGCTTGCCCTGCCCGCTGCTCGCGCAGGTGTGCGCTTCGTCCACCAGCACGCATTCGGGTGCGGTGGCAAGAAAATGCTCACGGTGACGCTCGCTCTTGATGTAGTCGAGGCTGACCACGACCACGGGGTGATGGTCGAACAGCGTGACGCCATGCGGCAGATCACGCTCGACCCTACCGGCGCTGGCCGCAGTGAGCGCAACGGCATGCAGGTGAAAGCGCTGTTCCAGTTCAGACTGCCACTGTTCCACAAGGTGCGGAGGGCACAACACCGCCAGGCGCCGGATCTCGCCACGGTCCAGCAGTTCCCGCGCGATCAGGCCACCCTCGATGGTCTTGCCGATGCCGACGTCGTCCGCGATCAACAGCCGCACGGTGGACAGGCGCAGCGCCATCAGCAGGGGCACGAGCTGGTAGGCACGCGGCTCGACGGCGATGTTGCCGAAGCAACGGAATGGACCTGCTCCGGCGCGCAGCTTCAAACGCAGGGCATCGCGCAGCAGGAGCGCCGCTGAATGATTGCCGGCACGTTGGGGGTCTGGCCACGGGAAGGTGGCCGGTTCGACCGGTTGCAGTTCCAGATCGGGAATCAGGGCGATGATGTCTTCATCGGCCCCGCCCAGCGGGCGGAGACGCAGCCAGTCCTCTTCAGAATCGGCCTGAACCACCCACTCGCGCCCACGCGCGCGTATCAAATTGCCGGGTAGGAAACCGGGGCTGGTCGGCATCATGACGCATGACCTCGCGAACCGAAGACGTCTGCAGCCGCGGCGAAGCGCTCGTTCCACTGGCCCGGATCCGAGAAGTCGAGGACCTGCCATCCCTTGTCCGCCAGTCCCGCGCGCACGTCCCTCTCGAGCACCTCCAGGAATACCAGTGCCCGTGCATGCTTGTACTGGCCGGCCGCTGTCGCCCGCCCCCCGAGGACAGACACTCCCATAGCATCGGGCCGGCGCAGCCCGTCTGTGTCCAACGCATGCAGCCACTGCGACAGACGACCCTCCTCAACAGGGGCATCATTATCGTCTGAGCTTTGCCCCGGATCTTCGGCCGGAGTGACCTCTGCGTTCGCCAGTGCGACCAGCACACGCAGGGCATCGGTGTTACGCCGGTTGATGTTGTCGTGGTCCGGCTGGTTGAAGTAGGAAAGGAGACACTGGTAGCAGCCAGCCTCACATATGCTGCGGCCGTCCCGCTGTTGTTCCAGCCCATCGAGTTCTGCCAGCGACCATGCCGTCGCGGGTTCGTCGTGGTGCATCAGGCAGAGTGCCGTGTGGGCCACTCGCCCCAGGCTCCCCTGTTCCGTGGCAAGGCGCGTCAGCACACCCGCGCCACCCTCCGCGGCCTCGTAGAACATCAGTGCCTTCCGATCGTCCGTGGTGGGCAGGGGTTCGGCGACCAGCTCGGCCTCCTCGATTTGGAAAGTCATCTCGATGCCGCGCTTCAGCGCTGCCTGGAGCGTAGCCATTGCCTCGAGCGACAGCGGTTGTACCGGCGTCAGGATCAGGAGATTACGGTGGTCTTCCACGAAGGGCACAATGCGCTGGTTTGGCACCTTGTCCAGCATCGGCTCATCGCCGCGGGTCGACTCGGCATCCGCGTTCGGGTCGTCCTTCTTGCTCCAGGTCCCGGTAATCGGATTGATGTAAAACCCGAGCTGGTTCTTGTCCTTGCGCCTGCGCCAGCCGCGATTGATACGCCAAAGCCGGGCCGCAGGGGCATAAAGAACCCGAGCGAGTACTTCGTTCCCCTGCCGCACGAAGGCTTCGTCCTTATGGATGACTCCATCAGGGCCTGGCAGAAATCGGTAGGTGGTCTGCAGTTCAAATCCCTGTCGCTGGCGATCCTCGTCATTGATCGAGATGCGTTCGACCGGCAAGGTCTCCACCGTTTCGATGCGATATAGCTCCTTGACCCAGTCTCCATCGGTCAGCAGCGCATCGCAGTTCTCGCAGCGGTCGACGAGTGGCTCTCCCTCGCCGGGTTCACCCAGATGACCGTATCCGCATTGGCTGCAGATGCGAGAGGCGATGGTGCTGAGTTGGCTGTCTCCGGAAACATGATCTGCCGAACCGACGTTCAACTTGGCGCGGACCACCCGATACATACGGCCCTGATGGTAGATCAGACTGCGCGGACCAAACTCGGAGAGTGCGAGGAAGCGCGGGCGGCTCACCATGCTGCCCTCGTCATCCTTTGCGCCCGAGTAGCCACCCCCGCGGGCTGGAATCCAGGCCATAAGTGGTAGGCGCGGGAAATTGTACCCCGGAAGGAACCCCTGGCTCGCCAGATACCGGTAGGTGTAAAAATCCGAATTCTGTGTGTTGCCTGACTTCAGGAGCACGGCGTACTGGCGCGCAGCGTCACCATACCGGCGGCTTGCATTGGTCCGCTCTGCCTGCGAGGCCGTGTGGCTCTTGACGATCCGATCCGCCATATCCATCTGCTTTCGAGTGGCGTCGAAGAGCACCCGCCAGCGCTCCAGCGCCGCGGAGAATGCCTCGGGTGATCCGTCGATCACTCGATCGACGTACGCATCGGAGAACCAGGCAGTATCCTCGAGATCGTCCGCCAATTGCGCCACCACATCTTGAGCACTGCGGCGGGCACGGATCAGGATGTCCGGGTCCCTCAGCCTGTCGCGGAGCTCCCGTTTGACCTCCTTGCCTGCGGCATCCAGGTCCAGCAAGGGAGCAATGCTGTTGTCCAGTTCAACCTCGGCGCAGGCCAGCCAGACCGCATGCAGGTGGCTCTCGACCAGATCCCGATTGGCGAGATCCAGCGTGGGTGCCTTCACGACGCCGTACACCATGTCTCCGGCGTGATGAAAGAACCATTGATCGTGCGGGCTCAGGGCAGCACAGTAGGTCAGTACCAGCGCCTGCTGACCCGAGCGACCGGCACGGCCGCTTCGTTGCGCATAGTTCGCCGGGGTCGGTGGCACATTGCGAAGATAAACAGTGTTCAGCGCCGAGATGTCCACGCCCAGTTCCATCGTGGGCGAGCAGTACATCACCGGCAGACGCTCCAATGGCGCATCGTGGGCGGGCACCTCCGCCCAGTCTTGCCGGTCTTTCTCGGTGAAGCGGAACCTCTGCTCGAGCAACTGGCGCCGCGGCGCATCCACCTGAGCGGTGTGTTCCTGCGCCTCGAAATCGAACAAGGGATGGTCGGGCAAACGCAGGATGTCGGCCATCTTCAGGTAGAGCTGGCGGAAATAGGCATTCGGCCTGGTATTGCCACCCTGTGGGTCCTCGGCCACCAGACACCATTCCATCGCAGCAGCCTGGAGACGCCAGCCCGTCAAGCCCTGCTCCACATCCTGCTTCTGCACGTACCCGTAGTTGGCGGCGGCGTGCAGCAGGGCCTGCACGAGTTCCACCCACTCCTGCTCCTTCCATGCATGCACCTGTGCGGCAAACGAAGTGGTTTGCCAGAAGGGGGCCATCCGGACTCTCTTCAAAAGGCGAGAGCGCGGTCCCCCACTCATCAGGTCGCTGCGGGGCTTGCCGCGATACTCGGGCCGCTTTCCGAAGATCAGATGTTTTGCGGTTTCCAGATTCTCATCCGCCGCAAAAGCCCACCGCTCGTTCAGGTAGGAGAAGGCGCTGGTGCGGGCCTTGTCCTGCTCCACCGGGTCGAGGTATCGACTCTCGAGACACAGACCGCGACGCATCTCGTCGAACACCACCTGACAGAAGGCGGCGCGACCCTGCGGTTCCAGCTTTTCAAGCACCGAACCCGCGTTCTCGAACATGGTGGGCTCGGCACAGAACTCCTCGAGCCCCCGGTAGCGAATCGCGAGCAGATTGAGCTGATCCAGGTTCGGGTTGTTGAAACGCCAGCCACGGCGGAGATCCCGGAGAAGACGATAGCCAATGATGAAGCGCAGCGTTCGCTGGGCCTCCTGGCGGGCGAGACCCATCAGCTTCGGGGTTCGGAGGTATTCCGCCAGCGTCGCGGGGTCGACACGATCGAATCCCAGGGCCTTGAATACCGCATCGGCCAGATCTTCCTCGGTCAGGAGCCCACGGTTGTCCTGCAGGGCCCCGATCAGACCCGACCGCAGGGTCAGCAGGAACACGAAGTCGTTGAAATGGCCCGCCTGCAACGCGGCATCCTGGCGGTTGTCGGAAAATCCCAGCAGCTTGCGTGGATCCGGCAGGCCGGGGGGCAACTCCTCTTGAGAAAAGAGCTGCCGCAGTGCGCTGAGTGTCAGGATCGTGGTCGCTGATGAACGACCCTCCCCGGAGAGGCTTGCCAGCCGGTTGATGTCCTTACCATGGGCTTCGTGCAATTGCCCGCAGTTGAGACAGAACCGGAATTTGCCCGGTATGTACCAGAACCGCTCTCCACGCCCCTCCAAACCCTGCGCATCCACCTGCGATGCGAGGGGAACCGCGCCCTTGTAGGTCTGCTTGACCTTCGGTTCCGCTCGGGACAGGTCCAGCCACGATTCCGGGAGATCCTCGAGTGCCCCACCGTACACCTGCGCCTCGCGCCTCGGGCATAGGAAGCCGAACCGGACATCTTCGGCGTCATCGGCCGTGACGTCGTCGATCTCTCGGGGGCTGAACTGAATCCCTGCCTGCTCGGAACGCCACACAGGGTGATATTCCTGGCCGCAGTCGCGGCAAAAATGGACCGGGTACAGCAGCACCGCCTCTTTCTGCCTGCCGGGCGCGAAGCGCTGCGCATCCAGCGTGACGTGGCGGTCGCCGGTGGCCTCCAGGGTTGCGTGCACTTTGCCAGGCCCGCTGATGAACTGATGCAGCTTGAAAGCGAATGGCGGCAACCCCTGCGCAGTACGGACCTCATGCGCTGCGATAAGGAAGCGCTGCAACCCCGTACGTGCCGTTTCTTCTGAGCACTGCGCGTCGTTCATCAGCCGGAGGCTAGCGTCCTTCAAGGTCAAGGGCCTTGCACGCCTCGGCGGCTCACGGTCCGGCAGTTCGATGCCCAGATTCAGTTCCACCCAGATGGCCAGAGGATCCACCCGAAACTCGTCAAAACTCGCCCACTCGAACGCATCGCGCCCCAGGCTGGAGGCGAGGAATGAGCGTACGGAATCCGCGTCCCTTGACGGGTCCGTAACGCGCTCCAGGGTCTCGCCGATCACGTCATGCTCCGTAATCGGCGTCCCGAACAGCTTGCTCGCGACACTCGCCACCGTCCGGTTGCGATCGGCGTGATCGTCGGTGCTGGACATCGTCGCCGAGGTCCCGATGCAGATCATCTCGTTAGCCTGCAGACGCTCGCGCAGGCGGCGAACCAGCAGGGCGACATCCGCCCCCTGTCGCCCGCGGTAGGTATGCAACTCATCGAGAATCAGGAACTCGAGCCCACGGCAATGCTCAACAACGCGACGGTCCACATCTTCGTACCGCGTGAGGATCAGCTCCAGCATCATGAAGTTGGTCAGCAGGATGTCCGGGGGATTGCTCGCGATGGCCTCGCGTTCAGAACGACTCTCCTGGCCGGTGTAACGGGCGACAGTGAATGGGCGTTCGTTATCGCCATACCCGTGAAGGAATTTGTCCAGTTCCTCCAGCTGGCTGTTGGCCAGCGCATTCATCGGGTAGATCACGATCGCACTCGTCCGCGGTGCCTGGTCTGACTTCCTGGCCTTCAAGATCCGGTCGATGACCGGAATGAAGAACGCCAGGGACTTCCCTGAGCCGGTGCCGGTGGTCACCACATAGCTCTGCCGGCTCTGGGCCTTCGCAAGCGCCTCCAGCTGATGTGCATAGAGATGCAGCGGCTGCGGGTTCCCGTCGGTCTTCCCCACCTGGAAGATCTCGGCGCAGACGGGGTGCAGAACGCCATCCCGTGCCAAGTGCTGAACCGTGCCCTTCCGCTGGTAATTCGGGTTGATCTGGATCAGCGGCTCTGGCCAGTAGCGACCTGCGTCGTACTGGCGCCTTACCTCAATGAGGATGTCGTCTGCCGCGATTCTGGTGAAGCTGCGCGAGAACTCGCTGTATTCGTCGATGAGACGATCGCGGAAGGTGAAGACGTTCTCCATTGCAGCCTTTCCCCTGGTTTACGCGAAGGGCGCGAAGAGAGTCGTAAGCCCGACTGGCGCGCACCCTACCTCCACCATCCCGTATCGGGTGACCAACGGCGGCCATGACCCTGAAGTGTTCCGTCGCTGTGCAGATCTACCAGTCCAACTCGAAACGCCGCCCATCCTGGGCCTTTTCACTACACAAATGCTTGACTGTACCGTATCGTCCTAATCCGTCCAATGCTGCGTCGAGGAGGTACGAGGCGGAATGGCCGAATTCGTGTCTCTCCAGTCTGCGCTGGAACCCTGGTTCGAGACCCCGCTTGATGCACTTCCCGCCGACATTCGGGATCGGGTGCAGAGAGATATGTCGCCATTCGACTGGGACTACCTATCTCCGGGACAACGCAAGAAAGCGGCGCGGGCCTGGGATGAGAGACACGATCCCAAAGCCGAACGCGCGAGTCAGCTGGCTTGGGAATTGGTCGTCCGCAGTTACAATCTCGAGCGCGAGATCACCAGGTGGCACGGGATTTCGGCACCAACGGGCTCGGAAGTGGCACAGAAACACGCGCGATTGGAGGAGTTGCAGCAACAGTTGGACCAGACCAACTGGCTTCTCGAACATGCCCAACTTGTAAGCCCAGCCCACGCGACCACTTCTTTATCCCAACCCGGCCCGAGGCCCCCACCGAAATACTTACCGTTCCCTGCCGCCATAAATCGTTTGCGCGAACGGCTGGCTACCAATGAGCACGAACTCGCCGCGTGGATATTCATGGGTCCAGAGAATGGCGGGATTGCCGCCTACCGAAAGACAGGTGAACTGCACCCCCCACCCCGTTTCCTCTTCGACATCTCCGCTGGCGAGGACTACATCGCCCCCCTCATGTCTTGCTGGTTCTCGGAGGTGGATATCGACGAATTCGAGCCCATGGATCGATTTATCACGGGTGCCGCGTTAATCCAGCGGTGGAGCAAACAAGCTGATATTCAGCCTGAGTCCTTCATCAAGGCAAAAGTCGGGGAATCCCGTCTCCCCGAGATTCATCCAACCTTAGGATTAACCCAGGCAAGCTTCCCTGACACTGCATGGCTCCCTCCAATGAGCGCCGGCCTATTCATGTTGGATGACGTAATCGCCGTGGAGATGGAGAGCTTCGGTGGCGCGTTGGGGAGGAGCAACCTAAACGAAACTCCCGACCAACGCAGGGAGCGGCTTCGTCAGCGTACGGAGACACTCCGTAACCAAGGAGTCCGCGGGTTCCTCAAAGCTACGGCAGAAGAAGAGAACATCTCAGTAGCCCGGCTCAAGCAGATCTTGAAGCACCGCTCCCCTCGCAAGGATTCCCGAACCAGCACTTCGAGCGCGAATCCTCCAGCCGAGAGGCTTCAGACCAAGCGACCGAAAGGATGGGGGAGAGTATAGGGGGTAGCTCGACGACGCTCGCAACGTCGCTCTGAGGCACTTACTTCCAAGCCTCTTGGAGATAGGTTGAAGGGTAACCCCCTATCTCGTGCGTAATTTACGCCATGTCCACCAACGCCCACGGAGGCGCAGACATGGCCAAGCAGATCCAACGTCTCCCCGCCGTTCTTCGTGCCCGCGGCAAATCGCGGAGCGCCCATTACCTCGACATCCAGAATGGCCTCTTCACGCCACCAGTGAAGATTGGCCTGCGTGCGGTCGGTTGGCCGGAGGCCGAGACCACAGCCCTCAATGCGGCTGTCATCGCAGGTGCGAGTGCGGAAGAAATCCGGGCGCTGGTTCGGAAGCTCGTATCTAGCCGTGAGGACTTCTATTGCTTCCGGGACTCTCGCGATACCTGCGCCTGCACGGACTAGAACCACCCTACACCCGATCACTTCACGAAGGAGGTGTCATGAAAACATAGCCGCAAAACAGGCGTTCACGATATCCATTCTTTTAAACAAGGAGTTGAATATGTTGATTAATAGATTGTTTAGATCGAACTACCTGAGAGCGAATGATCTGGAAGACGACATGACGACAATGACGATCGATCGTGTCGAGATCGACAGCTTTCAGGATGGAGAAAAGCCTGTCCTGTATTTCACCGGAGAAGATCGGGGCCTGGTGATGAACCGCACCAATGCCAAGGTCGTCAGCGACGCTTACGGTCCTGAAACGGATAGCTGGACCGGCAGGCCGTTGATGTTGTTCAGCAGCCCGGTGGAATTCCAGGGCAAAACCGTTGATTCGATCCGAGTCAAGATCCCGAAGGCACCACCCAGGCTAGTTCGGTCTGAACCAAGGGCGGATGACGACATCCCGTTCTAGCCATAAAAAAGGCCGGCAGGGACGCCGGCCGAACACTTCGCAAAAGGTGAACACAAATGATGATACACCATCAAGGATGTACGCATGCATGCCGGGCTCTATGACGCCATGCGCGCCGCCGGCCTGGAGCCGCCCGACACTCTCACGCCAGGCCGTTTCACCCGTTTCCCGGGCGTCGGCAAGAAGCGCGGGAACCGTGCCGGCTGGTGCCTGCTGTTCGCCGACGGCGAAGGCGGCGTATACGGCGACTGGTCCACCGGGCTGTCTGAGGTCTGGCATTCGGACCAGCTTCGGCAGGAAAACCCAGAAGAACGGGAGCAGTTCCTGCGCCGAGTGAAGGCGGCGCAGCAGCGAGCCGAGCGCGAGCGGGTCGAGGCCCAAGCCGCCGCCGCTAACCAAGCTGTTGAGGTCTGGGAACGTGCCGAGCCAGTCAACGATCACCCCTACCTCCGGCGTAAAAGCGTCAACGGGCACGGGATCCGACAGGTTGATGGGGTGCTGGTCATTCCGATGCGGATCGGTGGGCAGATACACAGTTTGCAGCTCATTGACGCCGAAGGTCAGAAGCGTTTCGTGCCAGGTGGCCGGACTAAAGGGTGCTGGTATCTGATCGAAGGCCAGGGCACCCAACTGGTGATCGCCGAAGGCTATGCGACGGCCGCGAGCATTCACGAGGCAACCGGCGACACGGTGGCGATCGCGTTTTCTGCTAACAACCTGCTTCCGGTGGCGCATGCGTTCATGCAGCGGATGGTTACCGGCAAGATGAACGGCTGCGGCGAAAAGATCGTGATCGCCGGGGACAACGACGAAACCGGCGCCGGTCAAAAGTGTGCGATCGAGGCCGCGCGAGCCGTCGGCGGCATGGTGGCGATACCGACCGAGCGCGGCGACTGGAACGACGTTCACGCGCAGGATGGGCTGGAAGCGGTGCGCGCCGGCCTTGCGGCTGCGGTGCATCATGCGAATGTACAGACTGATTCAAAAACACCGGGGACGACCGGGAACACCGGGGACACCCGCATTCCTGCTCATGTTTCGGCCGTTCCCGCTACCGGGGACACACCGGGGACGGCCGGGGATAACCCGGGAAAGACACCCAACAAGAGCGCCGCCGACGGGTTCCGCCTGACGCCGAAAGGCGTGTATCACGTTGGCGACGAGGACCAAACATGGATCTGTTCGCCGCTGGTGGTCTCTGCGCTGGTGCGAGACGAGAACGGGGACGCCTGGGGCCGGCTGCTGGAGTTCCGCGACCCGGATGGCCGGCTGCATCGATGGGCCTGTCCGATGGAACTGCTGGCCGGCGACGGCACCGAGTTCCGCCGGATCCTCATGGCGCAGGGTCTGCAGATCGCACCCGGCGGCAAGGCACGCAACCTGCTGGCTGTCTATGTGCAGATCGCGCGGGTGGACAAACGTGCTACCGCGACCGGCAAGGCCGGCTGGCACGGCCGCTGCTTCGTACTGCCGGATCAGACCATTGGCGACGGTGCCGACAGCGTGCTGCTGCAGACCCTCGGCGAGCCGGTGCGCATGACGCAGGCCGGAACCGTCGATAGCTGGCTGCGCGAGGTCGCCGCGTACTGTGTCGGCAATGCCTGGCTGGCGTTCGCGGTATCGGCCGCGCTGGCACCGCCGCTGCTGGCGATCAGCGGCGACGAATCCGGCGGTGTGAATTTCGTCGGGTCCAGCAGCACCGGCAAGACCACCGCGCTGCGGGTCGCCTCGAGCGTGTGGGGCGGCGACCAGTATCTGCACCGCTGGCGCACCACGTCGAACGGCCTCGAGGCCATCGCGCAGCAGCACAACGATGGCCTGCTGGTGCTGGACGAGCTGGCGCAAGTGGAGCCGCGCGAGGCCGGCACCATCGCCTATATGTTGGCGAACGGCACCGGCAAGCACCGCGCCCGCCGGGACGGTCTGGCGAAGACCGCCGCCACCTGGCGACTGCTGTTCCTGAGTGCCGGCGAGATCGGCCTGGCCGATCACATGCGCGAGGCCGGCAAGCGTGTGCGCGCCGGTCAGGAGGTGCGCATGGCCGACATTCCGGCGGATGCCGGTGCCGGCTTGGGGATCTTTCAGAATCTCCATGGCTGCGCATCGGGTGCCGAGTTGGCGGATCGGCTGAACGAGGCCGTCCGGCAGCACCATGGCACCGCTGCGCGCGCGTTCATCTGGCATCTGACCCAACACCCACCCGAACAGATCAAGGGCGGTATCGACAGTCTGCGGCGCGAGTTCCTGAGCGAGTTCCTGCCGGCCGGCGTCGATGGTCAATCGCGCCGGGTCGGTGGCCGGTTCGCGCTGGTCGCCGCAGCCGGTGAACTCGCTACCACCCTGGGTGTCACCGGCTGGCCGCCCGGCACCGCCAGCGATGCCGCCGCGCAGTGTTTCCGTGCGTGGCTGGATCGGCGCGGCGGCACCGACAACCGCGAAGAAGTCGAGGCGCTGGCTACGGTCAAGCACTTCGTCGAGGCGCATGGCGAGTCCCGGTTCACCGACGAGGACACCGACACGGAGCGCGTGACTATCCACCGCGCCGGATTCCGCCGGAAGGTGGCCGGCAAGACCCAGTACCTGTTCCTTCCGGAAGTGTTCAAGCGCGAGGTCTGCGTCGGTCTGGACCCTCAGCAGGTCCTGCGCACACTGCGCAAGGTCGGCTGGTTGGTTACCGAGGTGCCGGACCGGTTCACTGTGAAGACCCGAGCGCACGGCCGTGTCTACGTGGTGCAGATCCATGAGGACTGACCATTTCGCGCACCTGCTGACCGGACCGTCCCCGGTTGTCCCCGGACCGTCCCCGGTCAGCGGAGGTCGTGAAAAGCAAGGCGGGACAAGGCTGTCCCCGGTGTCCCCGGTTGTCCCCGGTAAAAAGCTCAGGTACCCGGAACACCCTCCCATCCAGCAAATCCGCGGGGAACTGCGCAAGGCGCTGGCGATGGCCTGCGAGGGCCTGCCACTCACCTTGGCAGAACTCACTGAAGCGTTCGGAGACGAGGGCGAATCAGATTGGAGGGACGGGTATGAGCCGCATTGCACCGACGAATATCTGCGCGCGTTCGCCCTTGCTGTGGCCGAACGGCTGGCCCGCGAACTGACGAGTCCGCCAGCAGCGAGCCCCCTCGACGACCTGCCACTACTGCCGGAAGACCAAGCATTCATACGCAAGCGCACCCGTTATCGGGACGACGAAGACGAACTGATCGCCGGATACCGGGAGCAGTGGACTCGCGCAGCCACCGAAGAGCCATTGAACTTCCGCCAGGCAAACGCCGGCCGCCGTGCCGCAAACCGATGGCTATTGGAGAGACGAAGCAACGAAAGCAGTGGAATGCCCAAGCACGCCGGGAGGCCCTAGCCTGGATGAAGGCGAACTGGCCAGCCGCCTTCGCCGAGCCCCCTATGCCGCGGGTTGTTGGGGCGCACAACACGGTTCAAGAATCTGCCGCGGAAACCGCGATCCAGCCCCTCATGGTGAAAGCGGTACTCGCAGCCTGGTGCATCGAATGTCGGATCTCGGGGCTCTGGCTGTCGGTGGACATCGTGTGACCCTCGCGACCGGGCTCCGGGCGAACCAATTACGCCTGCGCAGTCTGAAGATGCCCGGCGGAAGATTCGCCAGCAATAGGAGATCAGAAGACGGAAGCGAATAGCACGTTAGCAGCAGGGAGGGTCAGCCGTGGGATCAGCACCCACCATGAACACCGAACCTGCGCCCATGACTCCACATCGGTCACCTAAGCGCCCAAAGCTGACCCTGCGGAATACGAAGCGAACTGGACCGAGGTGATCTGCCGGCTGCAATGGGTTCCAGAAGGTCCACTGGCACAGCGTGCGCATTCGGAACCTACGTGACCGCTTATTGCTTCATTGCTAGATCGAGTTCGGACTTTTGCACGTAACGAACGGTCACTCGCAATGCAATACGCGATCCATGACCGCGACCCCTGGTGCACTTGCTCCAGGCATTTGAGCGGCCCGGTTCCTGACCCAGTCTCCGAGCCGGAACAGTGACCAAAGCAGAGGGGACCAGTGATAGCAAGTCGGGCTTCCTTGCGCAGTTGCACATTGAGTTTGAGATCACTGAAGGTCCGTTTGTGGGCACGCCACGCTGGCAGAATGCCGCAGCTCTCAGCGCCTGAGGCTGGATGGCACCGCACGGTCAAGATGCGGTCGTCGTAAATGGGGACTGCTAACGGCCCTGAGCCGCCGCCCAGCCCCTCATCCTGAGCGACCGGTCCGATTACCGTTACGGACACGTCCAAAGCAGCACACAAACCAAATCCGCTCGCGGTTTCAAC
>Ga0207421_10005541_pt1 | contig 14119 bp, 11 predicted proteins | sample SodLakKL_010_SED_4_FD_187542 | JGI IMG/M metagenome (GOLD analysis project Ga0207421, IMG submission 187542) | Alkaline sediment microbial communities from Lake Tanatar, Kulunda Steppe, Russia - 8KL_010_SED (SPAdes) (version 2) | ecosystem: Environmental > Aquatic > Non-marine Saline and...
TGATAAAAAGAGAATAGTAGATTTCCAGGAGAAACCTGATGATGCCAGAAGTAATCTAGCTTCAATGGGTATATATATCTTTAACTGGCCAATGCTTCGAGATTATCTCCAGGAAGATGCTGAAAACCCTGACTCTTCAGGTGATTTTGGTAATGATATAATACCAGCCATGCTGGATGATCAATTACATTTAAATGCCTATACATTCTCTGGCTACTGGAAAGATGTTGGAACTATAAAGAGTTACTGGCAGGCTCATATGGATTTATTAAAAACCGATAATATGGGGCTTAACCTATATGACAGAGACTGGGTAATCTACAGTGTTAATCCAAATAGGCCGCCACAATATTTAAGCAGTGAAGCAAAAGTTAGAAATTCAATGATAAATAAAGGTACAAAAATCCAGGGCGAGGTAGAAAATTCAGTAATTTTCTATGGAGTAGAAATAGGAAGAAATGCTGTAATTAAAGACTCTGTAATAATGCCTAATGTAAAAATTGAAGATGGTGCCTATATAAATAAAGCAATAATCGGTCAGGATTCATTAATCAAAGATAGTGCAAGAATCGGTATAGGAGATGTCTTAAAATATGATGTAACTGTAATAGGAGAGGGTGAAATAATTACAAACGGTGCCAAAATCGAACATGGAAGCATAGTCGGATAATCAATAAAATACAAAAGGAGGTAATATTATAATGAATAATGTTATGGCAATACTAAATAATAACCCTCAAGGGATTTCTTTAAAAGAATTAACTGGCCATCGTTCACTGGCTTCAGTACCTATTGCCAGTAGATATAGATTAATTGACTTTCCATTATCTAACCTTGTCAATTCAGGTATTGATAATGTCGGGATTTTATTAGAGTCCAGATTCAGATCACTGCTTGATCATATAGGACCTGGTAAAGCCTGGGGTTTGGATACAAAAAATGACGGTCTCTTTTTATTACCACCAGCTCACATTAACAAAACTGGCCATGTCTATAAAGGGGATATAGAAAACTTCCAGGCAAATTTAGATTATATACACCGTTCCAGCCAGGAATATGTTATAGTCTCATATCCATCAATCGTATGTAATATAGACTATGTTCCGATTGTAAAGCAACATATTGATTCCAGGGCTGATATTACAGTTGTATATAAGGATTTAGAAACACTATATAAAGATTCTCACTACACAACTATTAATATTAATGACGATAATCGGATAACTGATATGAAAATTAACCCTGATACTAGAAAAAATACCCAGGTTTCTTTAAAAAGATATATTATGAGAAAAGATATTCTTCTTGAGATAATTGATCAGTGTGTATCTACAGGCCAGTGGGATTTTGAAAAAAATGGAGTCTCAGCTAATCTTCAAAATTATAATGTACAGGGTTATGAAATTCATAATTATATAGCTATAATTAGCTCTTTAAGTGAATATTATCGTAGAAATATGGAACTCCTCCAGCCTAAAATATTCAATGATTTCTTTAGTACAAATGGCCCGGTATTCACAAAGCCAAAAGATGAGGCTGCTACAAAATATACCAGTAAAGCAAGGGTTCATAATATTATTGCAGCAAATGGTTGCTTAATCAATGGAGAAGTAGAAAAATCTGTGTTATTTAGAGGAGTTAAGATTGGTGAAAACGCATCTGTCAAAAATTCAATTGTAATGCAAAAGAGCCAGGTTGGCCAAGGGGCTGAACTTGAAAATGTTATTTTAGATAAAAATGTTACAATAACCCCTGGCAAAAAATTAAAGGGTGACCCTTCATTCCCATTAATTATCGATAAAAACTCAATTATATAATCGAAAATGTCCCAGGTAGTCCTGGGACATTTTTAATTGCTTTAATCATTGGAATAAAGAACCATTACTGAATGGGGGGGGACATCTACTTCATCCGCCTTAAAAGTATTGAAGGTTTCAGTGCCAGAATGCCTGTCATCAACAATAATATTCCAATTTTTCTTATTCACAAGGTTTACATTTGCCCAGTCCCACCAGCTATTATAGATAACTATTATCTCCTTCCAACTATCTCCACCAGCATAAGGGCCTAATTTGAATGCTATTATCCCAGGTGGTGTCTCTAAAAACTTTAAGTATTTACGAATTTCCTCTTCAGATTTTAGCCTGAAGGCTGGATGTTCTCTTCTTAAAGTTATTAAACCCTGATAATATTTAAAAGTATCATTGTATTTGCTTTTTCTACCCCATTTTAAAGCATTTATTTTATTGCCAGCATTATAGGAGTTACTATTTCCATATTTAGTTCTTAAAAATTCTTCTCCTCCTAATAAAAAAGGAACCCCTTGAGAAGTCATTATTATTGCCTGGGCAAACCTATCTAAAACAATTCTCTCTTTCTCATCTACGGCTGGAAAAACACCCTGAATTTTGTCCCAGAGTGTATGATTATCATGGCAGCTCACATAATTAATTGTCTCCTCCGGTACAAGAGCAAAACCTTTAATTTCTTTATTATAGTTTATTTCACCAACAATACCTCGCTCGATTGCCCTCTCTAAATTATTATGACCACCAATAAATCCTTGAGTTCTCAAATCATTCTCACCTTTGATTGCATTTCTAAAACTATCATTAAAAACTCCAATACCTTTGCCTTTTTGATCACCCTTTAATATAATCTCTTTTTCTGATAACTGTGGAGGCAATGCATACCAGGGTTCGCCATATACCAATATATCCGGATCAATTTCATATAATCCCTTTCGTATTTTTAACATTGTCTCTTCATCAATTAAAGCCATTAAATCAAACCGAAAACCATCTATATGATATTCTCTAGCCCAGTATAAGACTGATTCTACGATGAACTCCTGGACTTTATCCTTTTCAGTGGCAATCTCATTGCCTACACCTGAACCATTAGCAAGCTCATCTTCATTATGCCAGCGATAAAAATATTCTGGAGCTATTTTATTAAATGCAGATTTCTCAGTATAATATGTATGATTATAAACCACATCCATTATAACACCAATATTATTTCTATGAAGAGCCTGAATTAGTTTTTTTAATTCTTTAATTCTAGAAAAATTAGATGGATTAGTTGCATAAGAACCTTCAGGAACATTATAATATAATGGATCATAACCCCAATTATAATCTTCAATATCCTGATCATCTACTGTGGCAAAATCAAATACTGGCATTAATTGAACATGGGTAATCCCTAATTCTTTTAGATGATCCAAACCAGTTTTCAGTCCTTCACTATTAACTGTACCAGTTTCAGTAAATCCAAGATATTTACCTTTGTTTTTAATTCCAGATTCAGGATGGATACTGAAATCCTTTACATGCAATTCATAAATCACTGCATCCACCGGAGAATTTATACTAATCCTTTTATCTTTATTCCAATCAGGAGGATTAGTCTTCTCTAAATCAACAATAATTCCTCTCTCACTATTTACTCCTACTGCTTTTACCCAGGGATCAACAGTCTCAACCCTTTCCCCATCACGCTCAATCTCTAACCAATAATAAACGCCATGCAAACTCTCTGGAATGCTTTTATACCAGATATTTTTTTCTTTTTCCTCTAATTCCAGTTGAGCAAATACTTGATCATTATCATTATATGATAAGTTAACAATAACTTCATCGGCATCTTTAATCCAGAGCTTTATATCAGTGCCATTTAAACCTACTTTTATACCATAACTAAATTGATCATATGTATTATAACCTTTAAAAGACTTCAAATGACCAGGCCTCCCCAGGACAACATTAATAATAAACTATCCACTTATAATTATAACATAAATTAGTGATTTAAAAAATTTAATTTTACTATTTTAAGCTATTGATGTATAATAATAAGCATATCATATGATAATATTTTTTGATTTTAAGTATATGAGGAGGCAATAATGAAATATGAATGAAAAAATCACTAAAGGTATTAAAAAAGACCCGGCCAGAGTAGCTTATTTCTGTATGGAATATGGTCTAAATGAAGATTTTAGAATTTATTCTGGAGGTTTAGGAGTTTTAGCTGGTGATACTATGAAAGCTGCTAAAGACTTAAATCTACCTGTTATTGGAATAGGTATTATGTGGAATAAAGGCTATACCAAACAATTAATTGATGACTATGGAAGACCTTATGACAACTTCCCTCCTGAGGGACAAAATTATAAACATGTTGAGGATACTGGAATTACAGTTACTGTAGAGGTTGAAGAAACTGATGTTAAATGTAAAGTCTGGAAAGTTGATAAATTTGGGAATAACACAATCTACTTACTTGATACCAATCTTGAAGAAAATGGAAAGTATAAATGGATTACTGAAAGATTATATGTAGGTTCATCTGAAGAGAGAATTGCCCAGGAAATTGTTCTAGGAATTGGTGGTGTAAGAGCTTTAAGAAAATTAGATATCGATGTCGATATTTATCATTTTAATGAAGGCCATGCTGCCCTTGCTGGAACTGAATTAATCCAGGAAAAAATCAAAAAAGGTTATGAATTTAATCAGGCCTGGGAAGAAGTTAGATCAGAAATAGTATTTACAACCCATACTCCTGTTAAAGAGGGCAATGAATCACATCCAATTGAAAATTTAGAAAAAGTTGGGGCCTTCAATGGTCTGGAGAAAGAAGAAATGGAAGAGATTGGAGGCAATCCTTTTAACATGACTGTGGCTGGATTAAGATTATCTTCACGGGCAAATGGTGTTGCTAAACTTCATGGAGTAACAGCCAGAGAAATGTGGCAGCATGTAGAAGATAGAGCCCCTATTATCTCAATAACTAATGGTGTGCATTTGCCTTCCTGGGTTGATGAAAGGATGTTTGACAGCCTTTTTGATAAAGAAGAAATCTCTAAACTGCATAAAGAAAATAAAAAAGCTTTAATTGATTTTATTGAAGAGGAAAATGGTCAAAAATTCAGAGAAGATAGATTATTGATTGGTTTTGCCAGAAGAGCAGCAACCTACAAGAGACCTGATATGATCTTCTGGGACATTGACAGAATCAAACATCTCCTAGAAGATCAAAGATTACAGTTAGTATTTTCTGGCAAGGCCCATCCTGAAGACAATAAGGGGAAAGATATCATTACAAAAATAGTTGAAATCTCAAAGGAATACCCACAGAGTGTAACTTATCTTGAAGATTATAATATTAAAACTGGTCGAATGATGACCAGAGGCGCCGATGTCTGGCTAAATAATCCTCGTCGTCCTATGGAAGCTTCAGGTACTTCTGGAATGAAAGCCGCCATGAATGGTGTTCTTAATTTCAGTACTCTAGATGGCTGGTGGAATGAAAGCTGTCAGCATGGTATTAATGGCTGGCAATTTGGAGATGCCTATGTTGGTAATGGCCAGGATGAACATGATCTCTTTGGGCTATATCATGTTCTCTTAGATCAAATTATTCCAACCTATTATGAAGATAGAGAAAGATGGTTAATGATGATGCAATATAGTATAAAGATGACCCATGATCGTTTTTCTGCTGAAAGAATGCTCACTGATTATTATGAACTCTTATATCAAATCTAAAAATAGAAATCAAACGGCCTCTATTCTCGAATTTCGGGGATAGAGGCCGTTTATCTTTAATATATTATTCAAGTTTAGATCTTAATTATATTTAGAGTTTATATAATAGGTTTTCTTCATGTTTAACTCTTTCTTCTTCTCCTTTTAAGTATTCAATAATTGACAGAGCAAAATTCATGGCTGTTCCAGGCCCTCTTGAGGTTATTATATTATCATCAATTACAACCGGGTCTTCAAGGTAATCATATCTAACAAATTCATCTGCAAATTCAGGATAAGAAGTTAATTTCTTACCGTCTAAAATTCCTGCACCCTTGAGTACAATTGGAGCTGCACAGATTGCAGCAACAAGTTTATCTCTGGCATCAAATTCCTGAACTAAAGAGATAATATTTTTATCCTGCCTCAAATTTTCAGCACCTGGCATTCCACCTGGCAAGACAATCCCATCAAATACCCGCCAGTTGATATTTTTAAACCGCTGATCTGCTTGAATTATTAGGCCATGGGCTCCCATTACATCTGTCTCTGTTAAACCTGCAACAACAACTTCAATATCTGCTCTTCTCAAAAGATCAATTACAGTCACCGCTTCAACCTCTTCAAATCCTCGGGCTAATGGAACGATTATCTTTGCCATTTTTTCACTCTCCTTATTAGAATTTTAATCCAGTTCATCCAATTCTTCTATTAAGCCAGTTTCAATAACTCTTTCAAAAAATTCCCTAACCAGCGGAGCGGCAACACGTCCCCCCACCCCACCTTCTTCAACTAATAATGCAAATGCTAAATCTCTATCCTGAAAATCTTCAATAAAACCGGCAAACCAGGCATGAGGATCTCTTCCTGTTATTTCAGCTGTGCCAGTCTTCCCGTAAATATTAATACCATCAAGATCCACCTGGTGGCCTGTGCCATCAGTTACAACTTTTCTTAATGCTCCCTGTAAACTCTCAGCTGTCTCTTCAGATATCACCTGATCCATCTCATAACCATAGTCATCTATCATTAATGTAACTTCTGGAGCATACCCATTATTAGCAAAGGGAATAAATAGTTTTGCCATATGGAGTGGTGAGATCAATACCTGATCCTGTCCAATTGCTGACCAGGCCAAACCGACCTGACTTCTGCCTGGATTTCCGATTTGACCTGCCTGTAAAGGTAAGCCAAGGTCTGGAGCTGATGACAGGCTAAAACTATTAAAATAATTTTCCAGCTCTTCAGCACCTAATTCCAGTCCAACTTTAGCCATTGTAGTATTGATTGAACGGACAACTGCATCCTCTAAAGTATGTTGATTAAAAACTTCTCTCTCAAAATTTCTAATAATATTACCTTCAACTGTCAGTTCTCCTTGATCATTAAATTCGCTATCCAGCTCGTAAATTCCTTCATTTAAAGCTGCAGCAGCAGTTAATATTTTAAAGGTAGAACCTGGAGGGTAACGGCCCTGAGTTGCCCGATTAAATAATGGTCTATCTGGATCAGTCGTTAATTGTGACCATCTGGAGCCACTAATCCCCTGTACAAACTCATTAGGATCAAAACCTGGTGTAGAGGCAAGAACAATTATTTCCCCGGAATTTGCATCTAATAAAACTAATGAAGCCCTCTCCCCTGCCAGTATATCTACAGCTTCATTCTGTAATGAAATATCCAGCGAGATATTGATATCCTCTCCATCAACTGCTGTTAATTGCCTGAATAATTCCCGGTCACCTTCTGTTTCTATATAAAATTCATAACCTGGCTTTCCTCTAAGAATTTCTTCCTGACCAATCTCCAGACCACTTCTTCCTACTCTTTCTCCAGCCTGATAATCCCTTTCAGGATAATAATCAATCATCTCTGCTGTTACTTCGCCTAAATAACCTGTAATATGGCCAACTGTCGTATCATATGGATAAACTCTACTATCCTGTCTCCTAAAAAAAATACCTGGAATTGGGCGAAGAATTGGGTCTAATTCAGCAAATTCTGATTCAGATACAGTAGCTACAGGGACAAACCAGTGATCCTGTACACCCTCTGCCTGGTATTCTCCTGTTAAATATTCTTCTGAAAGAACAAGTTCTTCATAAAGTGTTTCGTGCAATAACTCTGGATCTTCAACTCGACCTGGCTGAATTCCAATATTTATTACTGATCCACCGCCAGCTAATAATTCTCCATTTCTATCATAAATACTCCCTCTTTCAGGATAAAGCCGTCTTCTATCATAAGAAGCTTCCAGGCCATATTCAGGTAATGGAAGATAGTCATTCCAGTGAACTTTCCAATCCAGGATACCATCTCTAGATAACTCCATTACAAAGTCAATATTTATATCTTCAAAAAATTCACTGATATAATTAATCTCAACCTGGTACTCAGCTTCAAAGAGAGACTCTTCTAAAGAATCAAATTCCACTAATTCAATCTCAAATAAACTGAAATTATTACTGAAATCATTAAAAGAGTCAGTTAATCGCTCAGCTGATGGTCTTTCAAATCCTGAATGATGAAATTTAACCATGTTTTCAAAATCTTCAGTTACAAAGGTATTTAAATACTCTTCTGCAACATCTGCTGGCAAAGGGTAAATAAATTCAGCTAAAAAATATCCTGCACCTAACATTAAGCCTGCCACAATAATTATTATAATCGCTAACCTCATATTAGAGCCTCCTAGAAAATTTATTAAAAATAAAGGAAAAAAGATTTTTTTATAGAATAATATAACGAAACCCAAAAGGAGGTATCTATAAAAATGAAAAAATATTTAACTTTAGTCTTAGTTCTTGCATTTCTTTTAACTTTTACAACCTCAACTCAAGCCTTAGTCGAACCGACTGTCAATGAAGGCCAGGGCTATTTCACAGTTAGTCTTGTTCCAGGAGGAGACACTGGCTTTTCCATTGGTGGAGACTTTGGCATTACCAATACTGCAGGGATATTTGGTGAAATAGGAGATCCCTATTCCCGTCTTGGCTTAAAATACCAGTTAAGCCCTGAATTTGCAGTAACAGGTGGCTATGTTGTTGACAACTCAGTCTTTCTAGGTTTGAATACCTCTATTCCAGCTGCTGATAATTTAAGAATAGCAGGAGAATTAGGACTGGTAGCACCAGATAGTGATTTAGCACTAATGTATCAGGCCGGGGTTATCTATGACCTCCAGCAAAATATTGATATTAGAGCTTCTGTTAATGGTATTACTTCTGATACAAATAGGTTCAAGCTTGGATTTGGCTACTCTTTCTAATAAAAAATAATTATAAAAATATACTATCCCCGCTTGTCGGCGGGGATTTAATTATTTTATTCTATTTTATTATACCATAATATTAATGATTCTTTAATCAATGGGTCATCTTTCTTTTTAATACGCTCTAATTTATTATTGATATTTTCAACTTCATCAGCTGAAAGATAAGACTGTTCTCTTAAATCTATTAAAGTTACTAAAAAATAATATATTAACCAGGGATCTCTAGCAGTTTCAAGATTGTCAATAGTAAACCTTTTAACTCGATTCCATTCTTCTTTCTGCTTTAAAATTTCAAGCCAGAATCTTGAAAATTGGTCGATCTTATTTCTGCTGGCAGTACTTTCGATTTCATTTGTAAACTTAAAGAAAGTACAGTCATTTGTTAGATTATCAGTATAATCAGGAGCATGTTTAAGGAGTTTATCTGCTAATTTTTCAGGGTCTTCTTTCTTTTTTAATAACCAGTATCTCAGAAAATCTAAAAACTGATTAAAATCAAATTTATCTTCAAAACTTTCCTTTATTGTTTCTTTTACTTTCTTTGCTTCTTTTATATTCAGCTTATTAAAATATACAAAGTATTTTTCAGGACTATTTATATTCCTGTATCTAATTAATAACCTCTTATACTTAATTAAATACCAGCTCGGGAATATTGAAATAGCAAATAATATTAGCACTCCCCTTAAATATAATTGTCTCCAAAAAAACTTATTATCTGTATTATATAATAAGCGGTTTGGAGAAATTAAACTAATAGAATCATTAATTATTCTGGCATTATCTTTAGCTATTTCAATTAATTCCTCGCCGGAATAATCTTTAGAACTTCTTGATAATATACCAGCTAAGAGACCAGTTACCCTGGGGGCTGCAAAGGAGGTTCCTGCTTGCCTATAGGTTATTGTCTGAAATGAACTCATTCTTCCTGGAAGATAACGGACTACATCACCAGAAGCAGCTAAATCGACTCTATTATTATAGGTGGCATAATCAGCCAATCCTCGTCTGCTGCCGCTGGTTATTGAAAAAGTCCCCTCATAGGATGCCGGATAATACAAATAATCATCGCCACTATTGCCTGCAGCTGCAATCGTTGTAATTCCCATATCTTTTAAGTTTTGAAAAAGTTCTTCTTCAACCTGGTTGCCATCCATAAATGCCAGACTTATATTAATTAATACTCGCTTATTCTGATTTACTATCTGCTCAAAATAAATTTCCTGGAGAAATTCTTCAAATTGCTGACGTCTTTCTGCCTGGCTGATAGGCTGAATTTCTCTTTCCCGAATTATTAAATTGCTGGTTCCAGCGCTGCTCTCAATTATTTCTCTAACCAGCTGTCCGTGACCTGGCCTTAATCTGTAATCGTCAGGTCTTTGAATTCTATTGGTCGGTCCAAACATTGGGTTAAAACTTGCATCTATTATATAAACAATTACTGGCTTCTCTTCTCCTCGCTGCAGCTCATAATATAATGCTAAAGATCCAAAAATTAATGCTAAAGCTAATAACAATATTAGGATTTTTTTCATAAGTAACCTTTTTCCTGAAGTTTATAAAGTGGTGATTTCTCTTTAAGCCAGTCTCTATCAACTTTTGCCATTAATCTTTTAGCCTCTTGATTTGCTTTATTGATAATCTGCTCTTCATTGGCAGGCAAAAATTTATGATCTTTAACTACAAACTCACCTGAAATCATGACTGATTCTACCTCCTGGCCTGAGGCTGAATAGACTAAATTAGGAACCAGGTTTCTTAATGGCGAATTTATAACTGGTGTTAGAGCAGGTGATTTTAAATCAATAAAAATTAAGTCCGCTTCTTTCCCAGGAGCTATTGAACCAACTTTATCTGAGATATTTAAAGCTTCTGCTGCTTTACTTGTTGCAAACTGTAAAACCTGGCCGGCATTTAAAACCCTGGGATCAGATGATTTAATTTTATTGAATAACGAAGTCAGTTTTATTTCATTGAACATATTATTGCAATTATTGCCTGGAGCCTGATCACTCCCTAAAGAAATGCGATCAGAAACTTCTAAAAATTCCTGTAAAGGTGGGACAAGGCCATCAATTATTCCTATACTCCCGGAGCAAATTGTCAATGCTGCACCTGATTCTGCCAGCAGTTTCGTTTCTTCTGGTGTCGCTTCAGTTAAGTGAACTGCTCTTAATTCAGGTCCTAAAAGGTTGTTTTTATTTAAAATTGGGATAGTTCTATCTCCATATCTCTTTTCAATCTGCCAGTCTTCTCTGTCACCCTGGGCTACATGCATATGGATTTGAATATCAAGGTTTCTTGCCTGTTTATAGATCTCCTTTAATAAATCCATTGAAACCATATCCAGTGCCTGAGGCCCTAAATTAAAGTCTAGTAAATCATCATTTTTATATTTATCTATAATTTTCAATGCAGAATCTAATTCTTTTTCACCTTTTTTGTGATCAAAATTATATAACTGTCCAGGTTCAGCTGGATTCTTTTTATCAAGCTCATTTATCGTTTTAGCCAGAACACCTCTTACACCGAATTCCTGACAGGTACTTGCAGTAATATCTATTTCTGAGCCAAAATCTCCAATAGTAGTTGTGCCATTCTTAATTGCTTCCAGTATATTCAGTCTAATAGCCGCCTCAGAGGCTTCCTGATCCAGGTGTTGGCTAAAGGGCCATAGTCCTAATTCCATCCAGTTATTTAAGTCCTGAGCCAGCCCTCTAAATATAGATATTTCTGTATGCATATGAGCATCAATAAATCCTGGCATAATTAATTTATCTTTACCTGAAATATATTCTTTCGCTTTATATTTATCTGTAATACTATCATTTTGTTCTGCAATGAAAGTTATTTTACCATTATTTATACCAATAGAAGCGTCGTTATAATAACCGACGCCATTTTCCATTGTCAGAACGGTTGCTCCATCAATGATTAAATCAATCATCATTTCAGCCAACCCCCTGATATTAATTTTTCTTAGCCTTAGAAATAATTATACCTTCTTCAGTCTCTTGAATCAAAACATCATCACCTGGTTTGACACCAATTGCATCCATTACCTCTTTATCAAAAGTGATTTCTCCGTCTCCTGAAATATATATTTCAGCCATGTTTCACCTACTTTCCAGGATAAACTTACTTATATTTTTATAAAAAACTTTTATCCTTGTTACATTATATTCTAAGTCAAAATCATTGTCAAGTATTTTTGTAAAAAATGTTAATATTTTTTTATTAATTATTTCTCTGATATCTTTAGGTAATAATTGTTATTAATAACTCTGCTGTAGATAGGTTTTAAACCCTGCTCTTTCATAAGATTAATTACCTCTTTAGGGCTCAGTCTATGCTCTAAACCAGGGCCTTCTTCTGTCTCTTTTTTTCTCCATTCTATAACTAGCAGGCGCCCGCCAGTTTTTAAAAATTTAAGATAATCTTTTAAAAAATTATTGATGTCAGGAACTTCATGGAGTATATTAGCCATAATTATAAAATCAATTTCTTTATTTTTAAGCATATTTATTTCAGAAAGATTTGCCCCTTCTTCTGAAACTTTTAAAGTTTTAATATTATTAATATCAGACTCCTCTGCCCTTGAATTTAATGAGTCCAGCATTTCCTGATAAATATCAAAGCCAAAAACTCTGCCATTATCTCCAACAATTTTAGCAGCAGGTAGTGCAAAAAAACCATTCCCACAGCCAACATCAAAAACTGACATCCCCTCTTTTAATCCAGCAGCAGTAAGCAGTCTTTCAGGTTTAAAGAGCCTCCTTCTTTCATCTGATATAAGTTTATCTTTATTTTCAGGATTAAAGATATGAGCCATTATTATCACCTCTAACTTTCTATAAATTTTCTGAATAATTACATTTTATTGTTTTTATTATACTATAAACAAATGAAAGATTAAAATTTTTTCAGTTTGCCCACATAATTTACTCATTAATTCTATTAGAAAGTCTATTAAACTAAATTTACCCTGGATATTAAATATTCATCCAGGGTATAATTTATATTATATTTAAGCTATTTCATCTATTAATTCCGGGATGATTTCTTTTAAATCACCAACAATACCATAATCACATATATCAAAAATTGGGGCTTCTGGATCTTTATTAATCGCTATTATATAATCTGAGTTCTGCATTCCAGCTTTATGCTGGATTGCCCCTGAGATACCACAGGCAATATATAAGGTTGGTTTTACTGTTTTGCCAGTCTGGCCTACCTGATGTTCTTTTTGTATCCAGCCTTCATCAACTACAGCCCGTGATGCCCCGACTTCGCCGTCCACAGTTTGAGCAAGCTCTTCTATTAAACTAAAGTTTTCAGGACAGCCAACACCTCTACCGCCGGCAACAATAATATTTGCACTTTCTAAATTAATTGAAGCTTTAGGCTCTTTAATTATATCTTTAATCTTAGTTATTATATTCTTTTCTTCAATCTCAGGTTCAATTTTGATTATTTCTCCAGTCCGATTGCTGTCTTCTTCTAACTCCATCATAACTCCTGGCCTAACAGTAGCCATCTGTGGCCGATGTTCTGGACAGACAATTGTAGCCATTAAATTGCCACCAAAAGCTGGCCTGGTCTGCAAGAGGATCTCTTCTTCAGAGTCTATATCAAGTTCTGTACAGTCTGCTGTTAATCCAGTATCAAGCCTGGCTGCCAGTCTCGGGCCAAGATCTCTACCATTATTGGTAGCCCCTAATAAGACTATCTCAGGTTTTTCTTCTTTAATTAAATCAGATATCACCTGGGTATATGGCTCAGTTCTATAGTTTTCAAGTTCTTTATTTTCTAATAGGAATACTTTATCAGCACCTCTATTAATTAATGTCTTAGCCTGCTCTGATAAATTATTTCCAACTAAAACAGCTGTTACATTGGCATCTTTCTTTTTAGCCAATTTCCTGGCTTCACCTATTAACTCAATCGATACATTTAATAACTCTCCCTCTCTCTGTTCAGCTAAAACCCATATACCTTCATATTGATTTAAGTATGAATTATCTTTTTGAGAATTAGTAATTAACTCGATTGCTTCAAAGTTACAGTGATCAACACATACACCACATAATGTGCATTTTTCTTTATCAACAATTGCAATATTTTCCCTCATATATAAGGCATCATAGGGACATTTATCTATACAGGCTTCACAGCCAACACAATTTTTATCAATTATTTTAAGCATCCAAAATTCCTCCTATATTACTTTCTCTTGTTTCAGGTTATTTACTAATAATTTTACAGCACTCTGGGTTTTTGAATCATATATTTCTCCCTTTTTTTCATGGGT
>Ga0207421_10005542_pt1 | contig 14118 bp, 13 predicted proteins | sample SodLakKL_010_SED_4_FD_187542 | JGI IMG/M metagenome (GOLD analysis project Ga0207421, IMG submission 187542) | Alkaline sediment microbial communities from Lake Tanatar, Kulunda Steppe, Russia - 8KL_010_SED (SPAdes) (version 2) | ecosystem: Environmental > Aquatic > Non-marine Saline and...
ACCCGGTATGGTTCACGATCCTTCATCTCTTCTTTTTTGCCGGCATTCCAATGCGAAACCGGGCTTAAATAACCGACGACCCTTGAATATACTTGGCATCTTTGTTTCTTTTTATCGGCCAATGAGAACACCCCTTCTTTTTATAGATACCCTAGATGTGATAAAATTGTAAAAAGGCCTACTGCCCCGGTAATTAATCCTAGGATCAAAGACCCTGCAATTTTGAAAGCATCTGTTCGCCCTTCTTGTTTTACTATAAATGCCTTCATTTCCTGAACCCCTTCGTCTAAGTCTTCGATCGCCTCTTTGTTGTTTTCTGTGCCTTTAACAACGCCATTTTTTACAATTTCTTTGATCTCTGAAAGATCTTTTCTTATATCTATAAATTTTTTGTTGGTTGCTTTTTCCACTTTATCCATGCGTCTGATCAAATTCCAGAAATCACTTATTTCCTGACCCTCTTTGCTCATCTGATCACCCTTCCTGCAAATCAGTCTAAAGTAATTGTCAGAGAACTGGCGTCTATTTCCAGAGTGTCACCAGCCTCAATATTGTGGGCTGAGGGGAACGCCCCGTGTGCTATAATGTTATTGTTAGTATCTGCTAAAAAGAAGTGAGTAATCACCCCCCAGTCACTTGTCGCTTCAGGGAAAACAATGTCGGTTTCGAGAACCTTGTGTGCGATCTGATGCGTAATTTCTTCATCATGGTCTGGATCTTGAAGTTCAGCTTGCGTCCAATTGTCTTCTATATTGTCAAAACTCTGCCGGCTGTAACCATCAGCAGGTTCTGTTATATTCAAATCTGGCTCGTCTTCATTAATGGCTGTCGTAGATAGACCCATTTCAAGAACAGCCTGTCTCGTATAATCGGGTCCGCCGAAGATATGATCTAATAAAACCTTCTCTGCATAATTTGCAAAACTCATCTTATTACCCCCTTATTGTTCCTCCTGCCAGCTACCGCTTCTTTTATAGAAGACGCCTGAAATAATGTAACTTCCGCCGGCTCGGGTGAATGCGTCTGCTCGTATCCACTGCCCGCCTGACTTAACGAACAGGTTGTATGGCGATACTAAAAATACAGAACTTCGGCCGTCAACGACCAGATCTAATTCTATCGGTATGTCTATCCACCAAACGCCTTCGATCGTCTTTCGTAAAGCAGGGTAACCCCGGTTATAAAGTATATCGAAATACTCTTCGTCTTCTGGCCTGTCGCCCCAGTCAAAATTTTCATAGACGCCGGCTTCATATGCGAAGTGCTGAGTGATACACTCATACGACTGGCCGTCAATTTCCACAGTATCCCCGACAAGGTAATGGGTGCCTTCTTCCCAAGTGCCTGAACCCTGCTCAACTTCTTCCCAGAAATAGCCCCAGCTTTCTCCGTCAGGTGGCTTACTACCAAAATCTATGAACCGGCCTACATGTTCGCCCGCCCTCGATATGAATTCTTTGTTGCCGTTTCCCTGTATTGAAATATCAATATAATTTTCTGATCCGTCGTAAATATCTTTATAATCCTTTACTACCTGCCCCCTGCCTTCCGGTGAAACATCAATATGATTTTCTGATCCACCGTCGGCTATTTTTGAAGGCTCGTGTGGTGTTTGCACATATACATCTGACTCTGATACTACCCAGCCTATTATATGATCGGCATTAGTAGGCCGGGAATAATGAGCTATACCGAACCTGTCAGAATCAGCTATATTTTCAGAATCCCAAGTTACATTTTCCATTGTAAGAGATACTCTGCCTTCTGCCGTAGTCTTATCTGAAGGCGTTCCTTCTTCTACAACCGTGCCGTTTTCATTAATTCTTACAGGAACTACCCACGCTTCACCTGTATTCTCATAAATATAGGCGTTATAAGTGATCGTTCCATCCCGCCAAAACTCGGCTTCCATCACTTCTCCGGTGGTGTAGGAATAACCAACTATTTCAAAGCCGGCCTGAACATACCCTACTACTGCGGGGTCATGCGTAACACTTCCCTCGTAAGCGTAGGTGCTGAAAGTATCGCCAAGATCACCAAAATTTCCGTCGTCTCTACTCGGATAAAAATCAAAACTCATTTATAACAACTCCTACGGCGTGTATTTGAAGGACGCTTCAGTAGTTCCTACTTCAAAATCAGCTTCGCCATCTCTTCGTTGGTGCGTTCCTGAAACTCTTATTTCCATTCCAGCGTAAGCAGGTGTCGAATCAGCAGATAAAGTGATATCTTGCCAAGTGAAAGTGTGAGTTCCTACTTCAGTTATTTCATCTGACCAAGAAGCCGTGCTTATCTGCCAGATCATTCCCTGCCAAACTATTACAGGAGTTACTGCAACGGTTGCGTCTGATAAATCAGTTATTGTTACTGTTATTTCAAAATCGCCTGCTATGGTATCGCCTTCTACTAGATCATCATCTTCGACCTGTCTATGCTGTGTAGAACCTCCCCCCGTTCCGGTAATAGACCAAGTTCCAGCACCTTCTGGATCAGGAGTCAATAGTTTATTATCGCCAGACCTTCCGGTTGGCCCATCTTGAGTGCTCATATAATAAGTGGCTTCTTCTGCTGGTCTCATTCCTGCACCTTCTGGAATTACATCTATCCACGCTACTGAACCGTCTTGTAATAATAAGATGCTCATCTGTGGAGTAGTGGCCGGCATAGCCCCGGGGTTTTCATGACTGAAGTTGATCTCTGCATGGTTCAAAACTGTATAATCGTAATAACATAAAGTAATCGCTTCACCCTCTGGATCTGAAAAGTCGCCTGCTATTGCATTGAAAGAACCTTCACCTTTCATCTGGCCAACATAATAAGATCGGTCTATCGTTCCACCGTCAAATTCCGCAACAATACCTGCGCAAAACAGATCGCCGAATAGATCTGCTCGGGCGAAACAATTTTTTATTTCGGCGTGGCCTGATCCCAATATTCCTCCTGCTCGATCTTCTGAAATTATTTCTCCAATGAATCTGCTTTCTTCTATTAAATGATGTGGTGAGTTTTCGCCTGTTGATCTGCATACTAACCCCCCTGCATTACTCTCTGCGTTCAAAGCTTCGTCAATATTAGTATTCATAGATCCGTTAGCGAAACATTGTCTGACTTCACATATCTTATTCTCGTCAATATTCCAATCGGCGTCGTATCCTTTTTCAAGATCAACCGCTATTGCAGAGGTGCCGTCATAGTTGCTAGAATCCATAGTTTCAATTGTCAAGTCAGGAATATAAATATTCTCGATCAGGCTATTCCAGCACCTTATCGTAATAGTTGCATTACTTCCTACGCCTTTGATGAAAGTGTGATCCATAATAAGATCTTTGACGGTTGAGTTCATCATATTCCCGAACAGAGCCACTTCGGGTTTTCCTATTTCCATATTAAGGTTAGATAATAAATGTTCCTGACCTTCCAAAACAAGATCCTGAATAGTATGATCATCACGCAAATACCTGTTATACCAATCTTCTATCTGGAAGAATCCGTCAACTGAAAAAGTAGTATCTCTTACAGAATTATAAATCACTTCATCATCAAGATCACCACCCCAATAAATTTCGCTATATTGGTTCAGCCGGCCACGCTCATTCGTTCCCTGCGGGTGATGATCTGGAACAGTCCACCCGGTAAAGTCTAAATCTGCCACGATCGTATAAGTGCCTGAAGCGTCGTATCTTATATTGAAAAGATCATCTACTGAAGAGATCTGCCTGCTGGGTGATGTGAAAGTCAGGGAACCCGTCTTGTCAGTTATCTCGTAATCAAAATGATCAGAACTTGTAATATTCACGCTACCCTCAATCAATACATCGTTCGGTAAATAACCTTCCATTCCCAGTAATCGTATATCGATATCGTGCATATATTTTATATTCAAGAACCTAATATCGTGGTAGGGATAAACATTATTAGGAAATTCGTCGGGTGGGTTATGATCTTCGTAGTCGTCTGCTTTTTTTACACCGTGATTCAAATAATCGAAATCCCGATCTTCTGTTGCCTGATTTTCTATTTGAATGACATCGCCGTAATCTACCAGAGAACCATCAAGCGTGTATTTAATTTCAACGAACGGAGGGCAGAACGGGTAACCGTGGAAAACATTTTTGTGAGCGTAAGCTAACAAATGCCCTTGTATTGGACCACCTGTTTCTTCTCTCGGTCTCGGGTGTTTCGCATAAAGACGCCACCAATTGAAGCTATATCCATAACCGTCGCCACCTGCACCATACGGCTTTGCTAAAGCTTCTGTATCTCTTTCATAAGAAACTTCGTAGGGTTCTTCTATATATTGAAAATCTGTGTTGTGGTAATTGTGCCTTACTATTTTTTCGTCGTCTTCTACTTCGTCTAAATAAATCCCTATACAAGCTTTTCCATTGTCGAATTGATTGCCGTAAACATCAACGGCCGTAGTTATATATTGGTATCTGTGAACGAATGGTTCTGTGGCCGGAGGCGGATAAATAAATTCAACCCTTCCAGCCACACCACCAAGATATCTACACGGATCTTCCCCCTCGATCTCGTCTTCCTCTAAAGTCATTAAATAGACATCACAATGAGCCACTGTATCGGCTACTAATCTGACTGCTCTATTATTACCATCTAAATATCCTACCAGCCCACCAACATTCGCTCGACCTTCTACGGTGGTGTCAAAGATTGATGAGTTGAGAATATCGTTTTCAGTATAACCGACCATACCACCGACATTCTTCGCACCTTCCCAGCGGGGGCATTCTTCTTCTGAATACTCATCTTCGCACGCCTGCCCCTCCAGCCAATAAGCCGTCGCCTTAACATAACCGTTTATAACCATATTAAACTTGAAATCTTCACCTGTTCCGTGATTGCAGATAATTCCTACATCATCTATTCCGTGGGTTTCCACATGAGCGTTCCTCATGATAACATTCCAAGTTTTACCGTGGGAGCAAGAGTGGAATAAGCCACCTGTGGTAGAATACCAATCATATATTTCGTACCCCATACCGTTATAACTTCCGTTCAAATTAATAGAATCATAATCGCCTTCCGGGAAATAAATATCGTCTGTCTGCACGAAATAAGGTGCATTATCATCATAGGTGCTTGTCACCCCATCGACGGCCAGCAAGTCTGTATAAGTTGCTACTAAATACGGATCTTCTCTTGTGCCACTGCCGGGCAAAGGCATTATTCGTCACCCCCTGCATCAAATCTTAGCCAGATGTCGCCATCGTTACCGATCGTATCATCTGGGTCGTCTGAACTTGTATAAATTCTCGGATTCTTCCGCTTTTCTTGATCAACTGTTCCGTTATTAACTTCTTTCATCTGAACCCTTTTTACATTATTGAAAAAGTTATTTACTGCCGGAATAATTCCGTTTTCTCCACTATCTAATTCCATATATACTTCGGTCGGGTTGCCACAGTTATCAAGTGCTTCATTCACGATCGCCCTGACGGCACTACGCCATTCTGGCTTATTAGCAAAATTTTCACTTTCAATAACCGAATGAACGCTGTCCGGCAACTGATCTATACTTCGGCCGTCAACGGTTGTTCCATATTCTTCATTATTTTCTTGATGAGCCGTGACATAAAGATCGTTCAACCTGTCAACTACGGTCGGTGTATCGATATCTTTTTCGCCTACCACACTGCTTATATAATCGTAAAAGATCCCTCTCATCTTATGTGCAGCGTGAAATTCCTGCGTCTCCCTGCTTTCGTCGGAATAGAAAGTGTGAATATAAGGCATAACCTGATGAGCAACATACGCCACGGGTTCTATGATATCCTGACTGCTTCGTGTAAGTGTGTGTTCATCATTGATGAAATCCTCAACGGCATCAAGACAATTTCTCACAGTAGTGAAATCCTCTATATATTTAATGTTATTATAGCTTCCGCCGGCGTCATAAGTTTCTACGGTCAGACCTGTGTCGGTTGAGAAGGTTCTCAATTCACTATCAATCGTCAGATTATTTCCTCCCAGAATAACACCATTCAGGAATTCTGTCATAGCTTCAAACAAATCCTGAATTCCCCTCTGCAAATTAATAAGTGTCTGCTCGTCGCCCATGGTTTCTTCTTCGATAAGATCTAGCCGGCGACTTTCTGCAAGATCATACATTCTATTTATTGCCGGAATAAATCCGGAAACCCCTCCACCAAGTTGTAAATATACATCTGTCGGGTTGCCGACATTATTGGTAATATAATCAAGCATGGCCTGAGCCAACGGCATGTATATCTGTGGTATGTCGCCTTCGAATGCTTGCTCTGCGTGGGGCATGGCGTGTGCCTTGGCCTCTGGTTCGGGTGTATCGAAAGCGGTCGTCGGGGGAACAGATATTTCCGTTGTTCCAAGAACGCCTCGACTTAGAGACAATTCATCAAAATCTTCAGGGTTTTCTTCCATATCCTGTTCTTCTCTATCATAAATCCTTTTTCTTGTAACTCTTGCATATTCTATATTACCATCATATTCGAATCTGACTAGGAATACTGGTATCACATCACCTTCAGCGTTATCTACTAGAACACGGTTGTCGCCAATTTCAAGGCCTTCGTAATCTATATATTCTTCACTATCAGGATCATCGGGGTCGTAGTCTGGGTTCTGAACTTTGCCATCGTAAACATTCCAGCTTCCATATCTGAACCAATTATCAAATACGGTATTTAATTCCGTCGCAAGATTCTCTGTTTCCCCAACGATAAGATCTATACCTTCTTCAATATATTTCAATACTTGGTTCGGCATTATATATTTATACGCCTGTATTTTAGGGGTCGGATCATACAGACTGTATTCCAGATCACCCGGTTGCATAAATTCAGGCGGGTCTACCTGATCATCAAGCACCCTCTGGCAGGTATCTATTGTATCACTCAGAAATATAAACTTGTCTTCTACCTCTTCTGTGCTTTCAGGTGGCCATGTATATTCTTGGTCTTCATCTGGCCGGAAGAATTCAGGCCGTAGCGGGTCTTTTTTTACCGAATCTGTCATGTATATCAATTCGTCAACCAGATCATCGGCGTTCCCGCCAGTAATTTTGCCTTGTAAGAACCTTATTACTGAATGGCTTAGTCGGCCGGCAACTCGATCTGACCACTCAGAGAATAACCGGTGTAATTCATTTATTGCTGGAACTAGGCCGTTCGAACCTCCGCCCAAGCCTTTGTGGATCTTGGTAATATCACCTACTGCATTAACGGCATAATCAAGAATTGCCTGAGCAACTTCTAATTCGTAAGAATTAAAATCTGAACCCCATATTTCTTCAGCGTCGAATAACGGCTCTTCGGTAGAAGTTGGTTCTATGCTTATTACTGTTTCATTTGTTATTTCAGGGTCGCTATACGGTGGCCAATATTTATCTAGCCCCTTCGGGAAAAAGTCTTTATAAATATCATTTATTCTATTAACAATTATACCATCGGAAGAAGTTCCAAGAGATACATCTATATAGGTTTCGAAAAAATCTTGTATGATCGGTAAGAATTGTTTTCTTTTTGCTGAAATTGCACCCATTAAATCATATACACGAAAGTCTTCGCTGTCGTGTGCATCGATCGTCGGCCTTGATCTATCCTCGTTCACGATATCACGCAACACATCGGCCATGCCGTGCAAAGTTTTTCTGTTAGAACACTCTAAATATTCTATATCTGCCTGTATATGCAAATCTTCCTCAACATCTTTTACTGTTCCTCCAAGAAGTTCGTTTTCTAAGAAGTCTAGAACATTACTGGCGAAACTCAAATTGTTTATTTGAAAGACTTCTCGATCAGAGGGTATTCTCTCTTCTGGCAAGCGACCTAAATTAACGGTCGCTGTCATTTTTTCTGACATAGAGTCAAGTAATGAATACTCATACCCGACGACTATCTTTTGCCCTGAACCAATATCGGGGTCATGCACATCTACGATCTCAGCAACATCAAACTCATATTCCTCATACCCTTCTATAAACTTAATTTCAGCAACGCCTACGGTATATCGTGCAACCGGATCATTCCTTACACTCAGGTATTCATTTGCAAGGGCTTCAAGTTCGTCTTCTGCTTCTGCAATACTGTCTGCCTCTATTTCGCCGAAGTCAATGTGATACTCAGGGTAACCCGAACCGACGATTTTTGAAATGTCTTCACGGATCAGATCGCCCCGGGGTTCGCATTCCCCCGCCTCTTCGTCTGGCTCAATAACGGCCTCGGCTGTCGCATATACTTTGCTTATTGTGTCGTCGTAATGGAGTTGCCTTTCCATGTCAATATTATTTATTGAATAATACAAGTCAGCTGACGATAAAGATTCTAGCAACTTATTTCGTGATGTCACAGTCAGCCCGTAGCTATTAGGTAAGAATCCGAAGTTGAACCTATCTAAAATACGCCTTAAATTACCCCATATACTGCCTGCCGATACAGTGACGGTTCTAACCATGTCCTCTTCCTCTGCTGTCAAGTCTAATACAAAGCTGAAGGCCTCTGGGGCAAACTCAAAGAGTTTCGAAAGGTGATCTGTGATTGTTCCTTTTAATTGATATCCAACGACCCAGCCAGCATCGATTTCATAATCTATATACGGCATTGTGCCTTCATGCCCGCTAGCGATCAAGTTATGAGTGGCTTCCATTTTCCCTTTTGATACATAAATGTCTTCAAGATCGAATAATACATGGCGGGCTTCGAAACTGCCAAGTTCTTGATCGTCTGCATCTCTCTTTTTTGTCGGATTGACCACCCGGTATTCTTCTTCTTCTACTGTAATAATTTCATCACGACTGGGCAGGTAAATTTCTTTTAAAATGCCTTCGGCAGAGATACTCCATTCGCCAGAATACTCTTTATGCAATTGTGCCGTAATATAATTAGCAAAATCCATCGATTAAAACCTCCAATACTAAATGTCTTGGTCAGTAGGTTCTCTGCATAACCAAGTAACAACGACCCGGGTTGCCTGACCGCTTCTTGTAATTTGAGGGGGTTCGAATACTTGGCCAACATAGTCAGGTTCGCCATCGATATCCAAACTTTCGGCTTCTTCTGTGTCTAAAATTGCCCACAAACTTTGTAGCTTGTCGGTCATAGCGGGGGTTTCAGGGTCGTCGTCTGCTATTATTAGTAAGTCAGCCGTGACTTGGAAGTCTGTTTTATCGTGACTGCCGAAATCCCAAGCAAAATCCCTGCCCGGCACATCTATTCTATTCACTTGCTTCGGTATAACGCCCGGACCAGTAACATCTACGGTATAACAGCCATTTATTTCAGTGCTTAATGTCAAATTATTGAAAGTAATCGTTCGCATCTCGGTAGGGGGGGCAGGTATATTACTCAAGATTGAACCCTCCTTAGTTTTCTTTTTACTTCTCTTTCTATTTTTCTCGACATACTATCGTAATCAATTTCCTCAGAATATTCAAGGTAAACATTCACATTCACATCACCTGTGGATCCAGAGGCACCTGCAACCTGCGGAGCTTCGCCTCTCTCTGCGCCGGAAACTGTGTGTTCGACCATATTACTCATTTCCCCGCTAAGGCCTGACATGTTAGCTTCTATATCATTTATTTGTTCAGCAAAGGAAGCCAGAACTCTCTGAGCGTTCGTCGCTATTTGCGTAATAACATTTATTCTCTCAGCAACATCTTTTGATACGCCTTCGAAGAATCCTCTTACCTGATCGCCCCATTCTTGCAAAGCGTCCATAGCTGGCCTTGTTTCTTCAAGCCCTTTCGCCAGCCCTGAGGCGATATCGTTACCGATTCTTTCAGTCATTTTTGAAGGTGAACTTGTCTCGGCTTCATCTTCGGCAGTGCTTTCAGCTTCCCAGATCATGTCTGCAACGGCATCGCCTACAAGGGGAATGTTCCGTGTGATCCCCTGAGCGAATCCACTTGTAAGATCTTTACCAATTTCCAGCATTCTGCCCGGCAGACCGGTGACTGTTTCAATAATTGAACTGGCAAGATCTTCCACTGCATCAACGGCCTGACTAAAGCGGTCTCTGATTCCTTCGTAAAGGCCAATAACAGCATCTTTACCCCATTGAACGGTTCTCTCTGCAAGCCCGCCCCAGTATTCCACGGCGGTCTCTACCCATTCGACCGTTACCTCCTTAGCCTTACTCATTATATCTACGATGTCGTCTCTAAAAACCCACAGCAACCCGATCAACGCCATGAGTATTCCGGCCGGTCCAAGAATTGGTGCAAGTGCAACAATTTTAGCTTTTATTGCAGGTATTACTGATTTGAATATCACACTAGCCATTCCTTTTAAAGCAGGAACGACCTTACCAATCAACGGCGTCAACGCCATGATTGCTATATTTACTTCCCGTAGATTTTCAAGCAAACCACCATATTGGAAGGCCACGCCCATTACCCTCTCTCTCAATTCATCAAAGATCGTATTCGACTCGTTGGCGATCTCTGCCTGATCTTGCATCGACCCTTCTGCCCGTGCAACTTCTTTTTCATAGTCACTCATATCGCCTGTGGTTTCCTCTATTATTTCCCTAAAACTACCCATGTCGCCGTTTGAATCCTTAATCGCATCTTGCAATACTTGCTGTGCTTCCCTAGAACTTGAAGTGTTCCTGTCAAGGGCAACCATCACTTCTACAAGATCATCACCTTCCAGCCCCAACTCGTTGAATTCGTCTCTCGATCTCTGAATTGTTTTTTCAAGCGGTGCAAGGCCGGCTTCTGTAAGATCTTCTATTGCATGAATCATTTCAGCGGTGTTTTCATCAAAATCTTCCATATCTTTGCCCAAGGCACTCATGAAACTTTGAGCCTTGTCAATACCCTGAGACATACCTATTCCAAGGGCATCTGTCATGTCATCTATTACAGGAAGAAGGGCTTCCATGTCTTCTTTGCTGTCAACGCCTCTTTGAGACAACTCGTCCATGCCTTCTACAACATCTTCAAGGGGGAAACTAGCATCAGCAAAACCAGAAGCCATATCTCTAAGTTCGTCTTCGGTAGCGTCCATTCTAGTCTCGGCCATGCGTAGCCCTTCGTTCAGCGGAACCATTTTTTGACCCATCATAGCCAGCCCGCCGGCTACCCCCATAACAGCACCTTTCGCTACATTAGCAGGGGAAACTAAGCCACTCAGACCGCCTTTTGTGTCGTCCATAGCTTTTTTTGCACCGCTTGCGTCCCCTTTTACTCTCATGATCAAATCGCCAAGAATGTCCGCCATTTTTATTCACTTCCCTCTTTCACTGCCATATTTGCAAGCCCTTTTGGTGCTTGCCCCTGAATCACTTCCTCTAAGGTGAATTCACGAACCCGAGAATTCGGCCTTGCCGGTCGCCTGCTAGAAGAAGAACTTCTTTTCTCTTCTTCTTCGGGGTTGTATCTCTCTGTCATTGCATCTGTCAGCATAAATACCTGTTCCCAAGAAAGTTGCCCCTCTATTGTATCCACCGTATACCCCCCGTATTCAGAAAGCAACCGGTCATATAATCTGGCCTGCAATTCCCCTATTGTTCCGTCTTTTCCTTTTTCATTTTTTGCGTCTGGTTGTAAACTCTTCCCAATTCCCCCAGTTGAACCATTTTTTTTAGCCAAGGGTAATTGATCTGCACGGCTTCAATGAAAAGATCTTGAAGTTGTGCTTCAGTAATATTGTTTTCTAGCCACTCAGTGCCTTTTTCCCGTAATTCCGGACTAGCTAACTGAACAAGATCTATCAAATTTTCACTCAATAGATCATTCACCAAGTCAAGCAAAGACGGCCAATTCTCTTCTTCGACAAGATCCATGGCCTGATTCACTACCTTTTTTAATTCGTTCCTGAATATTCTTGCATCTTTTATTACCAACGGTTCAATAGTTATCTCTTCCCCGTTCAATTCGAAAACTGCTGGCTGTCTTGCCAGCTTTTTCACATCTGATCTTTCAGTCATTTTAATCCCCCTTTTTTGTAACTACTCACTTATTAAGCACTAACGAGACCTGAACCTTCTGTGGTTATTTCAATATTAACCTCCGAAGTTCATGCTGGTTCTTCAAATAGTATCTGACCTATTCTGCTTCCCGGCTCTTTTGAAAGATCATTAAGTGCAGTAAATTCTAAACTTACGCCTGTCGGGTTCTGTCTTGAAAATTGACTGTCAACAGAACTTGCTGATACCACCCTGAACAGAACTATCTGAACATAATTGGCATGCCCTGCCCCGTCGTCAACGGTATAAGTCAACTCAAATTCTTCCGGTAAGAATCCACCACCGAACGAACCGTCTGATTTCATATCTAAGGCGACGCCCAAAGCGTCTTCTAATTCTAAAGCATCAATAGTGAAAGTTGCCTCTTCCCCCGACAAGTATGCTATCGCCGGACCAATGATTTCGTCGATCTCTGCATATTCAATACTTCTGTCAACACTAAGGGTTGCACCTTCTACCGACGCAACCAAGTCTGTCGCACCAATGCTCAGCGTTCCAGAACCAATATTAATCTTATCAACTAAAGTTTCATCTAAGGCCATTTAAATTTCCTCCTTTTTAATTAGAATATTTCTCAAAATTTTCCGGGGCGATTTCGCTTACAGCAACTTCTATTCTACACCCCTGTAAAAGTCTGTGATCTGCTTGAAACACATCGGTATACATCGTATTTACTGACTGCGGATCAGAGAAACCTTGCCACAAATCACCGTCGCTTATAATACGGGTAACCGCTTCGGCATATCTCATGGCATACCTTGTCAGCTTGGCGATGTCAGCTTCAGCTACCCAGATAAAGATGTGCAGTGAGTGCCTTTTTATGAAATACCCCCGATCGCTTTCGCCTTCTGGAGTGTTCTTCGGAACGAATGTCAGGCAGGGTATATTCCCCAAAATCTCTTCCCTTCCTGTATAGTCGCCTAACAAGAATGAACTGTCGTCAGCTTTTGGTGTTGGTGTCGAAAGATCTGCTTCTTCTTCCTGATCGATCGTTGCAAGCATGTCTTCCAACCTATTCTCGTTCCTCAATATCATCTGGCTCTGCTGTATCGCTTTTTCTATGCTCATTATTAAGCACCTCGTTCCGCTTTACCTTTTGCGAATATCGTAAATATTAGCATTTTTTTGAGCATTCTCCCACACTTCCTTGCGACATATTTGTGTCCAGTCAGTTCTCTGTGGCTCGGTCAATTGAATAACCTTCCTTTGTGGAACACCTTGCCCCCGTTGATGAAAGATCGCATAAGGAACAGAGGTTCCAATCTTGAACTCGTTTTTTGATACCGAATAAACATGATCGGGGTCGCCTTCACTAACAAGAGAATCCCACAGTCGCCGGGTTCTCTCTAATATATTAGCCCCGGGGTAATATATATCTTTCCAGTCTTTATACGCTGGGGAAAGTTCTTGCCATCTTTGCCGACCTTCAAATGCACCTTCACTTCTGAAGACGCTGTGTTGTCTCTCTCGAAAGTCTTTACCCCACGCCTTGAATATATTCGAAAAGTCTTTGAGATCACTGCCCGTGGCTTCAAAGAATCTCGACAATTGTTTTTCGCCATCGACTTCAAAATCCATGTCTACTCTAGCCATTTTTTTCACCTACCATTGATCTACACCTTTTTTCCAGAATGGTTCACTGTCTTTTATAGATAGTAAACTGCCGTCAGCTTGCCAGCTTGGGTTTTTTTCGGTCTCAGGCAATTCCAATTCGCCTGCAAGTATATCTTGCAACCTTTTTTCAGCCTGTTCTTCCCAACGAATCACTGTTTCAGGTAAATCACCGCCGGCCTGAGCGACAAGAACTTTTGCTATGCTGAACGCCGTTAGCCTTACAACGACATATTTCACAATACGGATATCGCCTTCAGCTACGGGGGTAATATACTTTTTTGACAACCGGCTGTTCACTTCGGCCTCGGCTTCATGTATAAATTCTTCTACATCGCTTGGATCTAGAACATTGTTATACTGGAACTTAGTCCATTTTATCATTCTTTGAATATCTTTAATCTGGCAATACATTGGCATTATTATTCACCGCCTTCAGCCAGTATCTCCTTAGCTTTTTCAATTGCCTCTTTTTTCCCTCTTATAGCATCTTCCAGCCCGACAACCTTATACCAACCGCCTTTTTTATTAGTAACAAGA
>Ga0207421_10005543_pt1 | contig 14117 bp, 11 predicted proteins | sample SodLakKL_010_SED_4_FD_187542 | JGI IMG/M metagenome (GOLD analysis project Ga0207421, IMG submission 187542) | Alkaline sediment microbial communities from Lake Tanatar, Kulunda Steppe, Russia - 8KL_010_SED (SPAdes) (version 2) | ecosystem: Environmental > Aquatic > Non-marine Saline and...
ATTATTCTTATTTATACTGCTATTTGTTGGTAATCGATTTCATAGCTCATCAAAGAATGACTGATTCAAACACAAAAGCACCTGAATTGAAACGCGAATCCGGGAACAATATCGCGATCTCAATTGGTCGTCACATATCACTTAGCTCACTCATCACAGTGATCATTCTTACGATAACCGGTTGTAGTTCATCCGTTGTGGTCACAGAATCTCAGGAGACACAACCTGAAACCTCCACGGAGTCATTGAATAAAGAAGTTCCTGAAGAACATATAGAAGAATTGAATTCTGAAGCTGCAGATCAATCGGAGATAGACCGTCAAAATGAAGTAGCAGAAAGAGAGTTGGAAATGCGATTTCAGCAAGAAGCCAATAATCTGACACACTTATATATTTCAGCTCAGCAGTTATTTTATAATGGGAATAGCGAACAAGCTTTAATATTTATTCAGCAAGCAAATGATATACGTGACAATGCTGATATCAGAGCCTTCAAGGGCAGTATCTATTTAAGTCTGGGAAATCGTGAAAAGTTTGAAGAGAATTGGAGAAAAGCATTAGAACTCGATAAAAATGTTCCTGTACCGTCTACTCCCTCTGTACAAAGAGAACTGCAAAATCTTGGTTTAATTGAATAATCATGGCCAATGATTTTAACAAGCTTGGATACCGTTGAACGACTATCAGTGCATCTGAATGGAGATATCTGGCACCTGGTCTATTACAGATATTGAATAGTTGCTACTTTTTTTCCTGAATAATGTCCTTCACTAATCGTTTTCCCTTCAGTTTTACCGGTCACTTCAAAAGTAATAGAACCATCATTATTGTTTCTTTGATGTACATCGGTTGATAGCTCAACTGATGAAGTTCCATTTGAGAGGTTTAATTCATTATCCATTTCGCTAATCATTTCCACACCATCGGGTAGTGAAACAGAAAAGTCCCCAACCTTAAAACCCTTTGAATCGGAATTATTATCCCATCCGGATTCAAGATGCTGAACACTATTCATAGAAATTGAGCTTCCACTGACCACTTCAACTCTTACATCCATAACAGCGGTAGAACTATTTTGAGCGTAAAGTTCTGTTGCTGATAGGATCAGAAAGGCGGCAATTGCATATTTAATTAAATTCTTCATGACCAACCCTCCCACTTTTTATGTTTATGTCTGATTGGCTGAGATCAATATATTAGAATATTCTAATATTAGAAAGCTCTAATGTTAAGACAAGGATAAAACTCTCCTGATTATGTGCCTAAGCCACTGATATAAGGGTTTTTACAAACATTAGAATTTTACCAAACAAAAAAAGCCTTAGGAAATCCTAAGGCTTTTTGAATAATTGCCGGTAAAAAGTGTAGTTCTAGAGAAGCATCGAGAGTGGATTTTCGAGCATTTGTCTAAGAGTATTGAGGAACTGGGCAGCTTTTGCTCCATCAACTACTCTGTGATCACTGCTGAGCGTTACTTTCATTCGTTTCCCCGGAACCACTTCTCCATTTTTCACAACCGGGACGTCGCGAATAGCTCCTACCGCAAGAATACAGGCATTCGGCGGATTGATAATCGCCGTAAACTCTTCAATTCCAAACATTCCCAGGTTACTGATGGTAAAAGTACTTCCTTCCATCTGTTCAGGCTGAAGCTTTCTGTCTTTTGCAAGTCCCGCAAGTTCTCTGGTCTCTGAAGCAATTTGACGAAGATTCTTTTTATCGGCATGTTTTAGTACCGGCGTCATCAGTCCTTCGTCAATTGCGACAGCAACGGCTACATTTACGTCTCCGTGCCGTCGAATCACATCATCCATCCAAGATGTGTTAATATCAGGATGGCGGCGTAGCGCAGCTGCTGATGCTTTAACCACAATGTCATTAAAGCTGATCTTCACATCGCTTACTTCGTTCAGCTTCGCACGAGCCTCCATTGCCTCTTCCATGTCGATATCTATCGTCTCATAGAAGTGAGGGTTTGTGAATTTACTTTCCGATAGCCTTCGCGCAATTGCTTTTCGCATTTGCGAAATCTTTACATCTTCAGATTCAGCCTGCTCGTAAGAAACAGCGGCGCCGGATGGTGCTTCTGAAGGTTTATAATCTTCAATATCTTTTTTAATGACTCTTCCTTCAGGACCTGAACCATCGACAGATGCAAGATCAATCCCTTTGTCTTCAGCCATTTTCCGGGCAAGAGGTGACGCTTTAATTCGACCGTCAGATTTCTCTTTTTCCGGTTTTTCTTTAGAAGCCTTCTTCCCTTCCTTGCCGTTTAAGTCGCCAAGTATTGGATCAAACTCTTCTTTTTTACCGGAATCATCTTTCTCTTTTTTACCTTCTGATTTCTTGCCTGAATCCTTTGCCTCAGCCTTCTTCTCTTTTTCAGGCTCAGAATCACCATCCAATAAATCGCTAATATCTTCTCCTTCTTCACCAATAATGGCCATTGTACCACCCAATGGAACGGCAGATCCTTCTTCAACGAGAATTTTTAGAATAGTCCCTGAATCGAAAACTTCCACTTCCATGGTAGCCTTATCGGTTTCCACCTCAGCGATCACATCACCGGAAGAGACTTTATCTCCCTCTTTTACATTCCATTTAGCGATAACACCTTCTTCCATGGTGTCGCTCAGCTTTGGCATTTCAATTTTTTCGGCCATAATTGATTACGTTGTCTTGTTATTTTTAAATTTCTTACGTGATATGAATCACTATCTGTAGGTTACGGAATTTACAGCTTCAATTATATTTTTCGCATCCGGCAACCACAGATCAAAAAGCGGTTTGGAGAACGGAGCGTTCACATCAGGCAAGGTTACCCGTTGTACTGGTGCATCCAGATAATCAAAGGCTTCCCGCTGAATCAAAAATGCGACTTCGGAGGCTAATCCGCCAAACGGATGCGACTCGTCAACAACCACACAACGGTTCGTTTTCTTTACTGATTTCACAACCGCTTCTGTATCAAATGGCTTGATCGTTCTCGGATCAATTATTTCAGCTTCAATACCATCCTTAGCCAATTGCTCAGCGGCCTGTTTTGCGATATGATACATTTTTCCGGTAGCAACGATTGTCACATCATCCCCTTCACGCTTAATTTTAGCCTTGCCGATTGGAATGGTGAAATCTTTCTCATCAGAAACTTCTCCCTTCAATCCATACATCTGTTCCGATTCCATAAAGATGACGGGATCATCATCACGTATAGCTGATTTTAATAATCCCTTGGCATCTCCGGGTTCGGAGGGATAAATCACTTTAAGCCCGGGAAACATGGCATACATCGCATCATAAGCAACAGAGTGAGTTGCACCCAACTGTCCAGCTGACGCATTTGGTCCTCTGAAAACGATCGGTATCGATACTTGTCCGCCAAGCATATAACGCGCCTTGGAAGCATGATTGATAATTTGATCCAACGCTAAAACTGCAAAGTTAAACGTCATAAATTCAATGATTGGACGAAGCCCATTCATCGCGGCACCCACGCCAATACCTGCAAAACCAAGTTCAGATATAGGAGTGTCAATCACCCTTTTAAATCCGTAGGTGTCTAACAGTCCTTCCGTTACTTTATAGGCCCCATTATATTCGGCAACCTCTTCGCCCATGATGAAAACATCCTCATCATTATTCATTTCTTCATCAATTGCCTGGCGAAGTGCTTCTCTAAATTGTAAAACAGCCATATTTCAGCTTATTGTTTATTTAATATTTTGTTTAGCGCGTTTAACAAAAATTTTTAGTGATGAAAATATGGCTCGCCAGCAAACATATCTTCATATAGTGCTTCATCTTTAGGAAACGGAGCATTATCCGCAAATTCTACTGCTTCTAATACAGCCTCTTCAACCTGCTCTTCAATTTCCTCAAGCTCTTTTTTCGTAGCAACTTTTTTATCAATAATGTAGGTTTTCAGTCGCTCAATCGGATCTGTTTGCTGATACTCTTCCAGCTCACCTTTCGTTCTGTACTTTTGAGGGTCAGACATGGAGTGCCCTCTGTATCTGTAGGTACGAATCTCCACAAAGTAAGGCATATTATCTTTACGAACCTCTTCGGAGATTTTCTTCATATTCTCGTACACAGTAAAAACATCCATTCCGTTGAACACGGCATTTTTCATTCCATAGCCGTGAGCCCGTTCATAAATCTCACCTACAGTATGCCGGCGGGCAGCCGTTCCCATAGAGTAGCCGTTATTTTCAACAACGTAGATTGCGGGCAGTTTCCACAGCTGACTCATATTCAGTGTTTCGTGCAGTGCACCCTGATCAACGGCGCCATCACCCATAAAGCAAGCAGTAACGCGTCCATTATCTTTATATTTATTAGCAAAGGCGAGTCCTCCACCGAGCGGGATGTGTCCCCCTACAATTCCGTATCCACCCCAAAAATGCTCTTTCACATTGGCAAAGTGCATGGAGCCACCTTTTCCTTTTGAGCAGCCATCAGCTTTACCAAAAAGTTCGGCCATTCCGGCTTTAGGTGTTACACCCCGAACCAATCCCCATCCATGATCACGGTAAGCCGTAATGATATCGTCGTCATTTTTTAAAGCAAAAGCCGTGCCGGTTGAGATGGCCTCCTGACCAATATAAAGATGCAAAAAACCACCAAACTTTCCTTTTTGATACATCTGCATGGCGCGTTCCTCAAATCGGCGCTGCAAAAACATTTGCTCATACATTTCTGTAACCTGATCGTCACTCAGACCCAGTTTTTTATGAGATTTATTTGTGGCCTCGGGAAGATCAACAGCTTTATCAATCCTGCCATTATCATCGCCATTATTTCCTATGGGGGTAAAGATCGCTTCTTGCTTTTTCTTCGCCATCGTATTTAATTCTTATAATTCGTTTTTATTACAGACTCCAAGTATACCCAAAATTTCAGAATTTTTCAGCTTCAAATCACAACTGCTGTTCAATCCATTCTGCAGCTGTGGCAAAGGCCTCGTCCACTTTCTCGGGAAACCTTCCTCCGGCTGTGGCAAGGTTCGGTTGACCGCCCCCACCACCTCCAACAACTTTTCCTAATTCGGAAACCAAAGCGCCGGCTTTAAGACCTTTTTCAATCAGGTCTGATGTAATCGCAGCCATCACAAATACCTTCCCATCTTCCGTATTTGATGATGATAGAACAATCACTGAACTCTTCGCTTCCTTTTGTAAGGCATCATATCCCATCTGCTTTAGCATATCCATGTCAGCGCCGGGAATTTTGCCTGTATATAAAGTTACATTTTCTATACTTGTCCCTTCCTTCAGGATCCCATCTAACTGACCACCGGCCTCTTTTTGCTGGAGCTTTTGCAGCTCTTTTTCAAGGTTCTTATTCTGCTCCAAAAGTTTTTCAATCTCCCCGATTATATTTTGCTGCGTGCCAATTGTACGCTGAATCAATTCAACTTCTTTCTTTTCATTTCGCAGCAGCTGATCTGCTTTTCTTCCAACAACTGCTTCCACACGTCGAATTCCCGCTGCGGCTGATGATTCATTTAAAAACCGAAAATAACCGATTTCTCCGGTCGCCCGGGCATGAGTTCCACCGCACAATTCAACCGAAAACTCCGGATCGAATGTAATCACCCGAACTTCATCTCCATATTTCTCATCGAACAGCATCATCGCACCCAGCTTCCGTGCTTCATCGATAGTCATAAATTCTTCCTGAAGCGGAATATTTTCCTGAATTTTATTATTTACCCTCTCTTCTACAGCATCCAGTTCCGATTCTGTGACTCCTTCAAAATGGGAAAAATCAAACCGAAGCCGGTCGGGTTCAACGAGTGACCCTTTTTGTGCCACATGTGTTCCCAGCACTTCGCGCAATGCCGCATGCATCAGGTGGGTGGCGGTGTGATGCTTTTGAATTTCTTCTCTGCGCTCTTTATCAACTTCAGCGACCCAAATGCCGGATTTATCTTCCGGCAGCTTGTCAACAATGTGCTCAAATCCATTTGAGGTTTTTCTCACATTTCGTACACGAATGATCTCCCCCTCTTTTGTTAGAGTTCCGGTATCCGCAATTTGTCCGCCTGATTCCGCATAGAAGGGTGACTGGTTCAGATAAAGCCGGGGATTTTTTTCATCATCCCGAAAAGCAGTAATGGATACTTCTGTTTCGAGCTGGTTGTAGCCCACAAAATGGAATGAGTCAGTATCGGATAAAATTTCAATCTCCTGAGCCTCTTCACCACCGGCAAATTTCCCGGCAGCACGAGCCCGTTCTTTTTGCTCCTTCATTAATTTATCGAACCCTTCAACATCTACGTCGAGTCCTTTTTCGCGAGCCATCAGCTGCGTGAGGTCGATTGGAAAACCGTAGGTGTCATGTAGTTTAAAAGCATCTTCTCCGGAAACTTCACTCTTCCCTTTAGTCATATCGTGAAACAGGTCAATTCCCTGTCCCAGTGTTTTGAAGAAACTTTTCTCTTCAGCCCGGACCACATTTTGCACATACTCCAGCTGTCCTGCAATTTCAGGGAATACATCTTTAAACTGATCCCCTAAAACCGGCACAAGTTCAGACATAAATGGCTTTTTAAAATTCAGCTGGTCCCACCCATATCGAATGGCCCTTCGGAGAATTCTGCGAATTACATAACCTCGGCCTTCATTGGATGGAGAGGCTCCATCAGCAATAGAGAAACTGACGGCACGAATGTGATCGGCAATAACCCGCATGGCGATATCAGTCTTCTCATTATCACCATAGGGAATACCGCTCATGTTTGATATCTCGTCGATAAGCGGAGTGAAGATATCGGCGTCATAATTAGACGTTTTATTCTGCAATACGGCGCAAATGCGTTCGAATCCCATTCCTGTATCTACATGCTGATTCGGCAGTGTTTTCAGCTCTCCGCTTTGCTGACGATTGTACTGAATAAACACAAGGTTCCAGATCTCCATCACGCGGGGATCGTCTTTGTTTACAAGTTCTGCGCCGGGCTGTTTCTTTCGATCGCTATCGGGACGTAAATCGATATGCACCTCAGAGCATGGGCCACATGGTCCGGTATCGCCCATTTCCCAAAAGTTGTCCTTTTTATTGCACTTTAAAATATGATCGGCTGCAATGCCTGTTTTTGACTTCCAAAGGTCAATCGCCTCCTGGTCCACCGGTAGTCCATCGGAATCATCACCCTCAAAAACCGTGGCGTATAAACGATCTGGATCCAGGCCCCATCTATCTACCAGCAATTCCCAAGCCCATTCTATGGCTTCTTCTTTAAAATAATCCCCAAACGACCAGTTGCCCAGCATCTCAAACAGTGTGTGATGATAGGTGTCGTGACCTACCTCATCGAGATCGTTATGCTTCCCGCTCACCCTGATGCATCTCTGCGTATTTGCCGCGCGCTTCCAAATCTTCCCCTTCTCTTTGTAACCCGGCTCTTCTCCCAAAAATATGGGCTTAAACTGATTCATCCCCGCATTTGTAAAGAGCAAAGTGGGGTCGTCTTTAGGTACTACAGGAGCACTGTCTACAATGAGGTGCCCTTTCTCCTTAAAAAATTCAAAAAAATCACTTCTGATTTCAGCAGATGTTTTAACTGACATATATCGATTGGTTCAAACCTGAAAATTGATAAAATATAATTCGTTTACCGGCAATGAGTCTATCAAACCTAACCCCAATAAAATTAAGCGGGTATTTAGATTGATATTGAACGACAACACAAAGCAGACTTTAAAAATAGGAAAATTTGAATTGGCCATGAAATAGGAAAGTGTTTATTCATGGCTATTTACGCCTGCAGAAAGAACCTTTCTTTACTTGGTATGATGTTCTGTATATTTGCAGTCAAAATTAATGCACCTGATATCATGAAAACCATATTCAATTACTTCCTTAGAGGACTACTTTTTGCATTTCCTCTCTTTGCCACTTTTTATGTTATTACAGCTCTTGTAAACTGGATCGACAATACACTTTACGGTTTATTATTTGGATGGCTTCCTTTTGAGATTCCCGGCCTGGGAATCATAACGGCTTTTTTCGTTATAGTTCTGCTCGGTTATTTTATCACGAAAGCTATATCAACCCCTATCATCGTTTATTCTGATAAGCTTTTCAGTAAAATTCCGGTAATAAAGATTATATATACTGCCTTTAAAGATCTCACCGAAGCGTTTGTTGGAGATAAAAAAAGGTTCAATCAACCGGTAATTGTATCTCTGGTTGACGGAATTGACCGCGTGGGATTTATCACAGCTACGGATCTTTCGCTGCTAAACCTGGAAAACCGCGTTGCTGTTTATTGTCCGCATTCATATAACGTATCAGGAAATCTGTTTCTCGTGGATCCCTCTTTTGTTACTCCACTGGATATCGATCCATCCGATGCCATGAAGTTTGCTATTTCAGCAGGGGTCACTCATATCGATAAAAAAACATTATAAATGCCATCACCTTTTCAACAATCCGAAATAGAAGCCATTCGCCGAAATTTTCCTCACACGCAAGATGGTCAGGTTTATCTGAATCACGCAGCAATCAGTCCGCTTTCACTATCTGTAAAACAGGCACTGAATAAATTTATTGATGAGCGTCACCTTTCCCCCATTGAAAATATGGAAAGCAGTATGGAATTAACCGAGGAGACTCGGAGGTTAATTTCTTCCTACATCAATTCCGGTTCATCTGAACAGATTACATTTACCGGAAATACTTCTGATGCCGTTACTGCCGTAGCCGGAGGTTTTAACTGGCAGTCCGGCGACGAAGTGATTTTAAATACCATGGAGTTTCCCACTAATGTTCAGCCATTTCGGATGCTGGAATCAAAAGGAGTGAATATTCGATACGTTCCGCATCAGAATCATCAAATAAGTGCAGAGAATATTGCAGAGTACATCACTCCAGAAACAAAGATGATCTCCATAAGTGCCGTACAATTTTTAGGCGGATTCATGGCTGATTTAAAGGCAATTGGTGCCTTATGTAAAGAGCACGATTTGTTTTTTGTGGTTGATGGAATTCAGGCATTAGGCGCAACTCAAATAGATGTACAGGGCGCAAACATTGATGCATTGGCCGTTGGGAGTCATAAGTGGATGATGGCCCCGATGGGAATGGGGTTTTTATACCTCTCTAAAAAACTAAGCAGGGAACTAACCCCCTTTAAAACCGGGTGGTTATCCGTTGAAGAGCCGTGGGACCTATTCAACTATCAACAAAAATGGCTGCCCGTTAATCAACATCTGGAAATTGGAACTCCTAACATGCTGGGAATTGCCGGGCTATCTGCGTCGTTAAAAACTATGATGGATGTGGGGCCTGCTTTAATTACTGAACAGATTAGATATCTTACAGATTATATCTACGACAGATTTAATGATAATAAGGCTATTACACTGCTAACAACGGCCGATAAAAAGAATCGACTAGGGATCATTACTTGTTCTATAAATCGCAATATTGATTACGATGCTGTGGTTACTGATTTAAAATCACAGAGAATTACGATATCATCCAGGGAGAGTTGTTTTAGGCTATCTCCCCACTATTACAATACTATAGAAGAATTGGATACCGCAATAGAAGCTATTTTTGATCAGATATGAAAATTTCATTCCCAGGGCTAAAGACTCTTTCAAGCGATATTAAAAAGCTTATTTCACGTACCTTTACCAAGGCTATTGATGATGACATCATGACTCAGGGAGCTGCAATAGCTTTTTACACGATTTTTTCGGTTGCCCCGCTTTTTATATTGATCATATCTCTGTCAAGTGTTTTTTTAAGTGAAGAGATTATAACCGCTCAGGTTCAGGATTATATGACTGAACTTGCAGGTGTGGAGATTGCAGAGAGCTTAAACGAATTTCTACTTGGAATTTCGTACACAACATCCGGCTTTTGGACCACCCTCATTGCAGCATTAACAGTAGCATTTGGAGCAACTACTGTAATTGCACAGCTTAAACTTACGCTCAATAGAATATGGAACGTGGCTGAAATAGAAATGAATTCTATCTGGAAATTTCTGCTCAACAGGTTTCTCTCTATTGGGATGATCTTCTTATTCAGTTTGTTATTACTCGCATCCCTTTTAGCTGAAGCAATAATAGGAATTATATCCGGCTTTTTTATTCAAGCCCTACCGGATATTAATCTCAATTTTTTCCGAATTATTTCTGAGTTAACCACGGTTGGCTTTGCCGTCTGCTTCTTTACCCTCATTTTCAAAATTCTACCGGATGTAAATGCACGCTGGGTTGACATTTTAGTAGGCGGATTAGTTACCACTATTCTATTTATCCTGGGTAAGTATTTAATAGGTTTATATTTTACTGCAAGCGGCGTAGATACAGCCTATCGCGCTGCCGGATCGCTGGTGATATTCGTAGTGTGGGTTTACTATAATATTCAAACCATTCTATTAGGCGCTGTATTTACTCAGGTGTACACTGATATGTTTGGCGGCAAAGTTTTACCCTACAAGTTTGTTACAATGAGAGAGTTTCCTAAAAGGGACTAATTTTTTGTAACAAAATGCTTTTTCAAATATCTATACTATCCACGACGTTATATCAAATGCTCTTAATATGTTTTAGCGTAAAATTGAATTGACTATTTTTCAGTTTTGTGCATTAATTCCGTTTCAATTGTTCTCATTACTCATTAAAATTCGCCGGTTTTGAAAAAGGAGATGATTTCTTCTCATTCAGATATATCTATACAGGAAAAGATTTTACAAGACAGACAGACCTACACACAGGAACAGAAAGTTAAAGGTCCTTCAATAGATCTGTTTTATCACGAATTAAATGATCGATCTCCCAAAATGAGAAGGCTTCTTGATTTGGTGTTCGGCAGTATGACCTACATACTTTACATTCTGCTAAATCCCTTCATTCTAGCCTATCTAAGACTATCAGGTGTCAGTTCTCCATACCGCGAGTTCAATGGAGTAGGACAATTCGGCAACATCATAAAAGCCAGGATTTACAATATTGGATATTACCAATCGGTAGATGATGATACGTTCTCAAACACTACAACTGCCAACCATTTTTTATCCAAAACGAACCTCTTTAAACTGCCGTTGGTAATCCACGTTTTAAAGGGCCATATTTCTCTTGCTGGCCCTCAAGTTCTTGAAGATAAATTTGCACTGGAATTGATGAACAAATACACCGATTTTCATAAACGATTTGCTCCCAAACCCGGATTATTCTCCCCTTCATGCTATTATAGCTATGAGAATAGTCACAGTGATTATAGTAATGAATTACGAAAGGATCTAAATTACGCCAGCCGGCAGACTCTGAAGACTTACCTGAACACACTTTAATTCAGGGGCAATATAAAACATTCTGTTCAACTCCATGAGCCCCCTGTGGCGACACTATTAAATACAGCTCCCTTGTCCGCCTCACCTGACATGGTTGAAAATTTCGGGTTTAGTACATTTCGCGGGTCAGCGACACCGGACAATACGCCTGATTAATAAACCTCTTCGAAGGTTCTCATCGAAGGCTTGATAAAGCGCTTAAACTTACCCTGAGGTATGTCGTCGAGTGATTCGGGCAGTTCTTTCTTTATCTCTAAGTATTCAGCCAGATTCTGTCTCACAAGCTGTTTATAAATTCCTGTTTCCATCCCCTTCATCCCACAGATATAAATCAACGTATTATCCTTGGCAAGTATCGGATAGAGTAAATCCTCTTCTTCCTCGAGCTGTGTTTGCACGTAAAACTTCGATCCATCCTGCCGGCGTTCTTCGCGTGATATAGATTTCAGGTAGTGAAAATTTTGGTGTTCGTCATCCATTTTTTCGAAAAAATCAGCATAAAGAAGGTCAGTTCGGTAAGGACAGCCAAATACCAGGGCACAATCGTTTTTATAATCCTGCTCAAACAACTCCTGTATCATTCCGCGAAATGGGGCAATCCCGGTACCGGTAGCAAAAAAGAGATAGTTAAAATCCTGTGCATTTTCAGGTAACAGAAAGCGACGACCACTGGGGCCGGTCATTTGCACTTTATCGCCCGGTTTTAAATCAGACAGATAGTTGGATGCAATTCCCAGATAGATTTTATTCTCCAACTCCTCAATAGTCCTTTTTACCGTTGTGGAAATCAGGTGTTTTTTCCCATGCTCACCCGCCGTTGGCGACGATACAGAATACAATCGTAATTTATGCGGACGACCCTTTTCATTTTCTCCCGGCGGCAGAATTCCGATAGATTGTCCTACCCTGATGTTACTTTCCAATTTTGTGCCGGCAATATTAAATGTAATATGCCGAACAATGTTAGGGCTCGATTCTTTTGTTACGATGTAATTCTCAACAACCTCAACCTCTACAGGTTCTTTGGGTGAATAGATGTTTAAGTCAACTTCCGGAAGTTTTATTTCTGACATATATCTTGAATTATGTGCTGTAGATTTAAATTGTTGCCTGAGAAAATCAAGCCGTTAAAATAACGTGATAACTCACCAAAATCATTTCTTTGCTAATGGAAAATCAATAATTGAATCAATATAATCTGCCGAGCGATCAATCGTATGCGAAGCGATCAACACAATAGCGTTATTTTTCTTTGCTTCAATTAACATATCCATGACAATTTCGCGGGTTGATGTATCCAGTCCCCGCATGGGCTCATCCAAAATTAACAGTTCCGGTTCGATGATAAACGCCGCCGCTATCTGTGTCTTCTTTTTCATCCCTGTGGAATATGTACCAATTTGTTGATCTCTATCCTCCATCAGTGATAATTTATCAAGCAAACGATTGATTTTATGGAGCGACTCATCACTCCACTTTCCTCTGCTGCGAATAACCCATTCCAGCAATTCTACTGCAGAAAGATGCATTGGCAAACTCTCTTCATCATGAACCAATCCCACATTCTTTAAATAGTTCTGAGGATCTTTATGAATATCAATATCTCTGTATTTCACCGTACCACCGGTTGGATAAGAGTTCACAGAAAGCAGGCGCAAAAATGTGGTTTTACCAGAACCATTGGGTCCAATTAACCCGATAAACTCTCCCGGCTCAAACGTATAATTCACTGATGAGAAAATAGTTTTTCCCGCCCGAAACTGCTTTGATATGTTTTCCAGTTTTAACATTTGATCAATTATAAGATTTTCTTTTTTGAAACAGACTTCCTGCCAAAGAAACCATAAACCCGGACACAATATAAGTGCCCAAAATCAATAGCTGACTTTCGAATGATGGATAACCAAAAAGCAATGAATTTACATATACACTAACTGCGAGTAGCAATATCCAGCGAAACTGCATCCAAAAGCGGGATAAGATCCAGTTTGTTGTTGAGCCAACCCAGTTCTGCCACCAAACGGGCGCAAATTCCGGAAGCATGGAAATCACGATTACAGCGTGATGAATCAGCGCAAACAGTAACCAAAGAGAAACCATTGTATCAGCACCGGGTCGCTGGTAAGAGATAAACCATACCAGCAGATGACCGAGCATTAACACACGCCCAGCCGGAAATTTTCGATCGAGCTGTAATAACAATGCCCACACCTGACTTTTCAGCGGCTTTGGCACCCACCACAACTGATGAACCTGTACTTTCTCTTTCTCCTCTTTACCCTGAATGGTCACACCAAAGAATTCGCGAAAAAAAGCATTGGTGGCATAATAGTATTGGTGAATTGAACTCCGGGTTTTTCGGTACGAGAGAAGCCCTGCAATCAGTACCAGTACCGCAGGAATTAATTCTGGTACAGATCCAAAATTATTATAAAGTACGGCTCCGATTGAAACAGCAATCATCCCCACTGATGTAATCAAAACGGTATTTACTAAGCTTGGGATAGCTCCCGGATCAAGAGGATACTTTAAATAGTCCGCAAATTTTTGTCGCATTTCCCGGCCTTTTTCAGACTCCTTCCAAAATTGGGAATCTATTCCGCTACGTGTATAACGGCTTACCCCTAACAGATAGAGTCCAAAAAAGGTAAAAACCCCCACTCCCAGGTAGGTAAATTTGGTTAACAAGTTCGATAAAGGTGAGTTCAAGTCACCGAAGCAGATCACAAGAATCAACAGTAGTATCCCTTTTCCTAATATCGACGAGCGCTGAAATATATGACTGCCTATTCCTTTTCCGGAT
>Ga0207421_10005544_pt1 | contig 14116 bp, 12 predicted proteins | sample SodLakKL_010_SED_4_FD_187542 | JGI IMG/M metagenome (GOLD analysis project Ga0207421, IMG submission 187542) | Alkaline sediment microbial communities from Lake Tanatar, Kulunda Steppe, Russia - 8KL_010_SED (SPAdes) (version 2) | ecosystem: Environmental > Aquatic > Non-marine Saline and...
CAACCATATTGTAGATATGGTGGAAAAAGGGTATTGCGTGGTGGTTACCCATGGTAATGGTCCCCAGGTTGGCTTTGGCCTTTTGCGTTCCGAGATGGCCAAGGATGTTGCTCCCAGGGTTCCCCTGGCAGTTTGTGGGGCAGAAACCCAGGGTTCAATTGGTTATATGATCCAACAAAAACTTCACAACGCTCTCCTGGAAAGAGAGATTGAAAAGCAGGTAGCAACGGTGGTAACCCAGGTGGAGGTTGACCCCCTGGACAGTGCTTTTCAGGACCCAACCAAGCCCATAGGACCTTTTTATACTGCAGCAGAAGCCCACGAGAAGAAAAAGCTAGGCTGGGAACTGGTTGAAGATTCAGGTCGGGGTTTTAGAAGGGTTGTTGCCTCGCCGTTACCCCGCTATATTGTAGAACGGGATATCATTAAGAACATGGTTGATAATGGTTTTCTAGTTGTTGCAGTTGGGGGCGGGGGCATCCCCGTTGTGCCCGATGAGAAGGGAAACCTGAAAGGTGTTCCTGCGGTTATTGATAAGGATTTTGCCAGCAGTCTTCTGGCCAAAGAATTGGAAGCCGATCTCTTTGTCATTTCTACCGGGGTAGACCAGGTTTACTTGAATTTTAACCAGCCCAGCGAAATTGGTTTGGATGAAATGACCCTGGAAGAAGCTCGTAAATACCTGGAGGAAGGACACTTCCCACCGGGCAGCATGAAACCAAAAATTGAAGCTGCAATTGCTTTCCTGGAAAATGGAGGGCAGGAGGTCTTGATTACCTCCCCAGAATACCTTGCCCAGGCAATGGAGGGAGAGGCCGGAACGAGGATTAAGAAGTAATAAAGACCCTGCGGGGCCTTTTTATCAAGGAGGAATAAGCTGTGCGCGCAGTTGTGCAAAGGGTAAGACAGGGAAAAGTTGCAGTTGGAGATGAGTTAGTTGGAGAAATTGACCGTGGCCTGGTTTTGCTTTTAGGGGTCGAGAAAGAGGATGATGAAACTGACCTTGAATTTATGGTGGAGAAGGTTATCAACCTGCGGATCTTCCCCGATGAAGAAGAAAAAATGAATCTTTCCCTGCAGGATGTCCAAGCGGATATGCTTGTGGTTTCGCAGTTCACCCTGCTGGGGGATTGTCGGAAGGGAAGACGACCCAGCTTTTTTACTGCAGCTCCTCCGGAAAAGGCGGAAGAATATTACGATCGTTTTGTCCAAAAAATTAAAGAAAGAGGTATCAGGGTAGCGACGGGAGAGTTTCAGGCCATGATGGAAGTGCAAATCTTCAATGATGGACCGGTAACCCTGCTAATAGATAGCAAAAAAAATTTCTAGGAGGAATGGTGATGCCCGAACTGGAAAAATTGACTGTTGGAGCCCTGGAAACCAATTGCTATGTAATCGGGTCAGGGGACCGAGCGCTGGTTATAGACCCCGGAGATGAAGCCAATAAAATCACCGATTTATTAAACCGAAATAACTGGAAGCTGGATTATGTTATTAATACCCACGGCCACGCCGATCATATTGGGGGAAATTATCAGCTAAAAAAACTTGGAGCCCAGATTTTAATCCACCCCGCTGATGCAGGCATGCTGAACGATCCCCAGAAAAACCTTTCTCAGTTTACTGGAGGAGAGTTCCTGACCGGTCCAGCAGCAGACAATCTTTTGCAAGAGGGTGACTGGAGCTGGCAGGAGGAAGAGATAAAAATCATTCATACCCCGGGGCATACTCCTGGAGGGATCTGCCTTCTTTGGGGGGACTGGCTTTTTAGCGGTGACACCCTTTTTGCCGGGGGAGTTGGTCGCACTGATCTCCCCGGGGGAAACATGGAGGACTTAATTGCTTCAATAAGGGAGAAGCTCTTTAAATTACCCGGGGATATAAAGGTTTTCCCAGGGCATGGCCCTGAGACAACAATTGGTTTCGAGGTTGAAAACAACCCGTTTATCTGAGTTGACAGTTTTATTGGTGTTAAGTTAAAATAAGAGGAACATTAGATGTTATTAATTTAGGGGGGGCTTTAATGATTTTTAGAAAGTTGAGGGAAACAAGTAAGATTTTGATAATTGTTGTTGTTGTGACTTTTGCCCTTGGTGGAACCTTATGGGGTATTACAAGCTTTATTGGGGGTGAACAGCCCCGCTCTCCTCAGGGAATGGAACAAGGTCCCCTGGGAGAGGTTGACATGGAGGATACCCTTTTGACCATAAATGGTGAAGAGGTACCCACCATGGAATTTGTTCAACTCGCCCAGCAGTATATGAGTCATCTACAGGAGCTTCCCGATCATCAGATTATGGATTTCCAGAACGAGATGCTCCACTTTCTGATTGAGCGGGTTGTAATTCTCCAAAAAGCCCAGGCAAGGGGTATTGAGATTGAAGTAAGTGATGAAGAAGTTGAGGAAATAATTGAAGGTTACCTGACCCAGATGGGAATGGAACGCGAGCAATTTGAACAACAAATTCGTTCTCAGGGGCTTACGATGGAACAGGTCCGGGAAGATGTCCGGAATGCAATCTGGGAACAGAATCTCCTTTATGAACTGGAGGGGACAATTCGTTCCGAGGTTGTAATCGATGAAGAAGAGATAAAAGAAAAGTTTGAAGAAGTAAGAGCGCGCAATATTTTTGTGAAGTTTGAAGAACACGATTCCCCCGAAGAAGCCCGGAAAGTAATCGAAGAAGCAAAAACTGAAATTGAAGCTGGAATGGATTTTGCCGAAGCTGCAACAGTTTTTTCCGACAGTACTTTGGGACCGGATAAAGGAGGGGATCTTGGTTATATTAAACGCGGAGATGCCTTCAATCCCCTTTTAATTGAGACTTCCTTTGCCACTCCGGAAGGGGAAGTAAGCGATATATTTGAAACCGAGCAGGGTTTCCATTTGGTAAAAGTTGAGGATAAAAGACTTGCTGAAGGAGAAGTATATGAACAGGAAAGAGCTCAAATAGAACAGGAACTCTGGAGTCGGAGAAGCGAAGCTCATTATAACCAGTGGCTGGATGAAGTTGTAGCAGAAGCCGATATTAAAGTCCACCATCCCATATTGGGTGGGTATTACTGGATGAGTAGGGATAGACACGACAGGGCTCTGGAGCATCTGCGGGAAGCCAAAGAAGAAAACCCCGATAATCCTTTAATATTGAATCTTTTAGGACAGGCTTTCTTCCGCCAGGGCGAGACTGAAGAGGCAATTGAAACTTACGAAGAAGCCATTAATCAGTTTCCGGAAAACTGGGAACTTTATTTCGCCCTTGCTGATATCTTCCGGGAAATAGGGGAGTACAGCGAATCTGCAGAGAACCTGATGAAGGTTGTTGACCTGCAGGGTGAAGATTATTATACCATGCTGCAAACCCTGCGGATGCTTGAAGGCATGGAAAGGCATGAAGAAGCAGAAGAAGTAAGGGAAATAGTGCAAAAACTCGAGCAGGACCTTGGTTACGGGGAGCAGCAACTACAACCAGAAGTTTTGGAAGAACAAATGGAGGAAATGCTTGAAGATCCAATGGACTAGGAGGCGAGAGCATGAACCTCAGAGCGCCGCGCGGGACAAGAGATATATTACCTCCCGCAAGCGAGGTATGGAATTATGTCGAAAGCAAAATTAAAGAAATATATAAGAAGAGAAACTTCAAGGAAATCAGAACTCCCTTATTTGAGGAAACTGAACTTTTTGTCCGCGGAGTAGGAGGTACCACCGATATCGTTGAAAAAGAAATGTACACTTTCAATGATAAAGGGGGCCGCAGCATAACGCTGCGGCCTGAAGGTACCGCCCCCGTGGTTCGTTCCTATCTTGAGCATAAATTATACGGACAGTCCCAACCCTTTAAGCTTTTTTATTTCGGCCCCATGTTCCGTTATGAGAGGCCCCAGGCGGGGAGATATCGGCAACATTACCAGACCGGAGTAGAGGTGATAGGGGGGGACACACCATTTATCGATGCCGAAGTTATAACCCTCGGGATCGATATTTTGCGTGAATTTAAAATGGAGGACTGGGTTCTTCACCTGAACAGTATCGGGTGCAGGAAATGCCGGCCAGTTTTCATCGAGGAATTAAAAAGTTTTTTTAAAAAGGAACCTGTTTGCGGGGAATGTTCCGAAAGAATTGATCGCAATCCTCTTAGGGTGCTTGATTGTAAAAATAAAGAATGTGCAGACATAAAACAAAAAGCCCCGAGAATTATTGATTTCCTCTGCCCCACCTGTTCTGAACATTTTTCGGAAGTTCAAGAATTATTGGAAGAAAGGGAAATCCCTTTTTCTATAGATCCTACATTGGTCCGCGGATTGGATTATTATACCAGGACTGCTTTTGAAATAAAGACCCGTGAATTAGGAGCCCAGGATACTGTCCTGGGAGGAGGACGTTATGATGGCCTTGCAGAGGAATTAGGTGGCCCCCGTGCTCCGGGAATGGGTTTCGGGATGGGACTGGACCGCTTTATTTTGATGTTCGAAAAAAAACAGATGGAACTATCTGGGAACGACCCCCTTGATGTTTACCTGGTTGCCATCGGGGGTAAGCCTGTGCAGAAGGAAAGCTGGAAAAAGCTAAATATGATAAGGAGAGCTGGTTTTTCTGCAGACATGGATTTATTGATGAGAAGTCCCAAAAACCAGATGAAAGCCGCAAATCGTATTGGAGCCCGCTTCACAGTGATTATTGGGGAAAACGAACTGGAACAGGGGGTTGTCCAGCTAAAAGATATGGATGAAGGGACCCAAAATGAAATAGAAATTGACCAATTAATCCAGGTCCTAAAGAAGAAAACAGGGGAGGTTAAATGAACTTGCACTTAAAGAAAAACGCAAACTGTGGAGAACTGAATAAAGATAAAACCGGACAGGCAGTTGTTCTCAATGGGTGGGTGCAAAAGCGCCGCGACCTTGGCGGTTTGATTTTTTTAGATCTTCGTGATCGGACAGGGATAATCCAGGTTACAGTTAGCCCGGAAGAACTCCCTGAAGCAGAAAAAGTTCGCAACGAATACGTTATTGCCATCAAGGGAAGGGTCACCTCCCGACCCGAAGAAGCAGTGAACTCAGAGATGCCTACGGGAGAAATTGAGGTTAAGACTTCAGAGCTGGAAATTTTAAACCCTGCTCAGGCCTCACCCCTTCCAGTAGAAGATAATATTGATACCAGGGAAGAGATTCGCCTCCGCTATAGATACGTGGATCTGCGCAGGCCGGAAATGGCCAAAAAGATGATTCTACGCCACCAGGTGTCTAAAGCAATAAGGGATTTCCTGGACCGGGAGGGCTTTCTGGAAATTGAAACTCCCGTTTTAACCAGGAGTACTCCTGAAGGAGCAAGGGATTACCTTGTTCCCAGCAGAAAGTCAAAGGGCCATTTTTTTGCTTTGCCCCAGTCGCCCCAGCTTTTCAAACAACTTTTAATGGTTGGCGGATTGGAGAAATATTTTCAGCTAGCTCGTTGTTTTAGAGATGAGGATTTAAGAGGGGACCGGCAGCCTGAGTTTACCCAACTTGATATGGAAATGTCTTTTGTTGATGAAGAAGATATTTTTTCAGTAGTAGAGGGGATGATGGCCGAAATATACAATCGCCTGGGCGAAGAAATTGAAATTCCTTTTCCCCGCATTACTTACCGAGAAGCAATGGATCGCTTTGGTACCGATAAACCGGATTTAAGCTTTGGTTTGGAATTGGAGGATGTTTCGGATTGTTTTTCAGAAACTGATTTCAAGGTTTTTTCCAGTATAATTGGCAAAGGCGGTCGAATAAAAGCCCTGAAATTTCCTGGGGGAGCCGGATTGAGTCGTAAAGAAATAGATAGTTTGGAAAAAGTGGCCAAGGATAATGGAGCTAAAGGCCTGGTTTGGATGGCTTTGAAAGAAGAAAGTTTCCAGTCTCCGGTGAAGAAATTCGTTCGGGAAGACGAAGTTGTTTCTCTTACTACTAAACTCCAGGCTAATTATGGGGACTTAATCCTGGCGGTCGCAGATGAGGAGAAAAAAGCTTCTGAGGCACTGGGAAGTGTGCGGGCTTTTATTGGGAAGGAATACAAGCTGAGAAAACCTGGAAACTTCTTCCTCTGGGTTACTGAATTTCCCTTTATGGAATATTCAAAAGAAGAGGACCGGTTTGTGGCAGCCCACCACCCTTTCACCCAGCCTTTAAAGGAAGATATTAAGCTGGTTGATTCAGATCCGGAAAGGGTTAGGGCCCGGGCTTATGATCTGGTATTAAACGGGGTCGAACTGGCTTCTGGAAGCATAAGGATTCATTCCCGGGATTTACAGGAAAAAGTTTTTGATATGCTTAAAATTCCTCTGGAAGAAGCTGAAGAGAAATTTGGTTTTTTACTGGAGGCTTTTCAGTATGGAACCCCACCCCATGGTGGAATTGCTTTTGGTTTTGATCGAATGGTTATGATGCTTACCGGGGATAACACTATCCGGGAAGTGATTGCTTTTCCTAAAACCCTGCGGGGAGTTTGTCCCCTTACCAGGGCCCCGGGGTTAGTCGATTTAAAACAGCTTCAGGAATTACATCTACGCCAGGTTGATTAACAACTCCTTTACCCTGTCAGGAAGAAAAGTTTAACGTATCCACTCATTTTCTGAAAACGCCAGGTCAAATCTGAATTCAAAAGGAAAACCTTTCCCCTGTTTTTACGCTACTTATTATAATAAACCAGCCAGAATGCTTTGAAATTAAAGGGGTTGGAGGGTTTCGTAATCTTGCAAAGACAGGGGTTTTGTGTTAATATGAAATTGAACAAAGGTAGTTGTCTGCCGTGTTCGTGATGGATAAATATTTTTGGCCAACACCAACACATAGGGAGCCTGGACTTCATCCGCGGCGTATAGGCCTCTTTGAGGACATACAAAACGGATGAGAGGGCACCCACGTGGAAGACAGGGATCAAAAATATGTTCCACACGGCACGGCGGATTTTTTTGTACTTGTTTAAATCTATTCCGGAACGGAGGGGTTGGTATGGATTTATTTAGTGGTATTGAGAATAAATGGGATAAACCCCTGGCGGACCGGATGCGTCCCCGGGACTTAAAAGAATTTATAGGCCAGGAAAAAATTGTTGGCTTCGGGCGACTTTTACGCCGCTCAATTGAAGCGGATAAACTCACTTCCCTTATTTTTTACGGCCCGCCGGGAACGGGAAAAACAACCCTGGCTTATATTATTGCCCGCCAGACAAAATCGGATTTTCAACAGATTAACGCTGTGACTTCTGGAGTAAAAGATATTAGGGAAATTATCAGGGTTGCTGCGGAAAAAAAGAAATTTTATCAGAAAAAAACCATCCTATTTATTGACGAAATCCACCGATTTAATAAAAGCCAGCAGGACGCGTTACTTCCCGCTGTGGAAAAGGGAACGGTTATCTTAATTGGGGCAACAACTGAAAATCCCTATTTTGAAGTTAATCCCCCCTTGGTTTCTCGCTCCCGAATTTTTGCCCTGGAAACCCTGGGTGAAGATGATATAAAAAAAATAATGAGGGATGCCCTAGAAGATGAGGAAAGGGGCCTGGGGGGATATAACATTGAAATAACCGAGGAAGCCCTTAACCACCTGGCCTTAATGGCCCAGGGAGATGCTCGCTCGGCCCTAAATGCTCTTGAACTTGCTGTTCTTACCACTGATAAAAAAGAGGGAAGGGTTCAAATTGACCTTGAAGTTGCCGAAGAATCTATTCAACGCAAAGCCCTCGTTTATGATAAGGCCGGAGATAATCATTACGATACAATTTCAGCCTTTATTAAAAGTATCAGGGGTTCGGACCCGGATGCGGCTTTGTACTGGCTGGCTAAAATGCTGTACGCAGGAGAAGATCCAAAATTTATCTGCAGGAGACTTATTATCCACGCTGCCGAGGATATTGGCCTCGCTGATCCGCAGGCCCTGCAAATTGCTGTTGCCACCGCCCACGCGGTTGAAAGAGTGGGTCTGCCGGAAGGCAGGATTCCTCTGGCCGAGACGACTGTTTATCTTGCTACCGCACCCAAAAGTAACGCTGTTTATGAGGCGATTGCGGCAGCCCAGGAAAAACTTGAAAAAGATAGGGTTAGGTCGGTTCCAACCCATCTTAAAGATGCTTCCTACAAAGGTGCTGCAAAACTTGGTCACGGGAAAGGCTACAAGTACCCCCATGATTATCCATATGGTCACGTAAAACAGGATTATTTACCCCCGGGACTGGAAGACCAGCGTTTTTATTATCCAACTGAAATGGGTTTGGAGAAGGAGATTAAGAAACGGTTGGACTGGTGGAAAAATAATAAGGGTGAAGAATAGTGGAAAGATTTACCTCTCCCGCGAAAAAAATAAGGTTCCAGCAAAAAATTAAAGGCAGTAAATTTATTGCCTCATTGGCTTCTGCGTACAGTTTAGAAGAAGCAGAAAAATTCCTCCATAGAATTAATAAAGAATTCTGGGATGCAACGCACAATGTTTACGCCTATAAAATCGGTTATGGGCAGAATCTTGTGGAGAAGGCAAGCGATGACGGTGAACCTTCAGGATCTTCGGGTCCCCCTGTTTTACAGGCTATAAATGGGTCGGAACTAACCAATACGATAATAGTTGTAACAAGGTATTTTGGGGGAACTAAACTGGGAATTGGTGGATTGATCAGGGCATATGGAGATACTGCTGCTAAGGCTTTAGAAAAAGTTCCCAGGAAAGAATTGAAATTAATGGCAAACCTGGTTGTGAAAGTGCCCTACGATAATATTGGCAATATTACTGGTTTTCTGGAAAAGGAAGAAATTGAGATTGAAAAAATTGATTATGATAATGAGGGAGGGCTTATTTTTTTCTGGGTTGAGCCCAAACTTTTGGATTATCTGAAACCCCAGTTTCAAGATCTGAGCAGGGGAGAATGCAGGACGGAAATACTGGAAAAAATATTCCGGGATTGTTGACAATCCCGGTTTTTTTTGTTAAGATAAAGCCGATAAAACCTATCAAAAAAGTCGGGATTAAGGAGGCTACCAGGTTGAAACTTTCCACTAGAAGCAGATACGGATTACTTGCCATTATTGATATGGCAATGCATCAGGAAAAAGGTCACGTTCCCCTGCGGGAAATTGCCAGCCGACAGAACCTATCGGAAAATTACCTTGAGCACCTGGTAGGAGCAATGCGCAGAGCGGGGCTGATCCAGAGTGTCCGGGGTCCCTCCGGGGGGTACTATCTTGCCCGAACTCCTGCCGAGATTTCCCTGGGGGAAATTATCAGGGTTCTTGAAGGTCCAATTGCTCCAGTTGAATGCAGTCATCTGGATGATGAAAACTGCTTTTCCAATACGGATTGTTTTATCCGGAATTTTTGGGAGGAATTAAGAGTTGAGGTTAACAGGGTTTTTGACTCAAAAACCCTTAAGGATTTGATGGACAGGGCTAAAAGTTTTAAATCAATTTCGGGGTGTTTGTCCCAGGATTGAAAGGGGAGGATAACGTGAAACGGGTATACATGGACAACGGAGCAACAACCAGAACTCATCCGGAAGTATTGAAAACAATGGAACCATATTTTCTTGAAACCTATGGTAACCCCTCCAGCGTTCATAATTTCGGGCGAGAAGCGCTGAAAGGAATTGAGGAAGCCAGGGAACAGGTTCGGAAATTAATTAACGCTAATGATCCCCAGGAAATTATTTTTACCAGTGGAGGAACAGAATCTGATAACCTGGCCATAATCGGTTTTGCTATGGCCAACAGGAAGAAGGGTAAGCATATAATTACTTCTGCTGTTGAACATCAAGGAGTTTTGCATACCTGTGAATACCTGGAAAAAGAACTTGGTTTTTCAGTAACCTACCTTCCGGTGGACAAATTCGGGATGGTAAGTGTTGAAGAATTCCAAAAAGCTATTGGAGAGGACACAATTTTAGCGACAATAATGATGGGGAATAATGAAATTGGCACAATTCAACCCATAAAAGAACTGGGCGAGGTTGCTCGAGAAAAAGGAGTGACTTTCCACACTGATGCAGTCCAGGCTGTAGGCAATATGCCTGTTGATGTCCAGGATTTAAGGGTAGATATGCTTTCCCTTTCCGCCCATAAATTTCACGGTCCCAAGGGTGTTGGTGGTTTGTACGTTCGCAAAGGGGTAAAACTTCATCCCCACATGCACGGAGGGGCGCAGGAAAAAAAACGGCGAGGCAGTACTCACAATACAACTGGAATAATTGGCCTGGGTAAGGCAGCTGAACTCGCGAGAGAAAACCTTCCAGAAAAGGTTGAGAAGGTGACAAAACTCAGGGATAAATTAATTAAAGGTATAGAAGAAAATATTGATGAAATTGTTTTTAACGGCCACCGGGAACAACGACTCCCAGGGAATGTAAATTTTTGTTTCCGTTATATCGAAGGAGAATCGCTTCTTTTGAGCCTTGACCTTGAAGGAATTGCCGCCTCATCTGGTTCGGCCTGTACTTCAGGTTCTTTAGATCCTTCTCATGTCCTTCTGGCAACCGGTTTAAGCCATGAGGTTGCTCACGGTTCCTTGCGCCTTACTCTCAGTTTTTTCAATGAGGAAGAAGAAGTTGATTATGTAATTGAAAAGCTGCCGGGGGTTATTGATAAATTGCGGCAGATGTCACCCCTATACCAGAGCAAATCTTAAATTGGGGGATTTAGAAAGGGGAGAAAAAAATGTATTCTGAAAAAGTTATGGACCATTTTACAAACCCTCGTAATATGGGGTCAATGGAAAATCCAGATGGAAAAGCCCAGGTTGGGAACCCCACCTGTGGAGATATAATGGAAATTGCCATAAAAGTCGAAGATAACAAAATTAAAGATATTCGCTTTAAAACTTTTGGTTGTGGTGCCGCAGTGGCAACTTCCAGTATGGTAACGGAAATGGCCAAGGGGAAGTCACTGGAAGAAGCTGAACAATTAACCAACAAAACTGTTGCCGAAGCCCTCGATGGGCTGCCCCCTGTCAAGATGCATTGTTCGAACTTAGCTGCGGATGCACTACAAAAGGCAATAAAGGATTATTGGGAAAAACAAACAAAGAAAGGCTGATCTATTTTGGCTCGTGTTGTAGTAGCCATGAGTGGAGGGGTTGATAGCTCTGTTGCTGCAGCCCTTTTAAAAGAACAGGGCCACGAAGTAATAGGTATTACAATGCAGATCTGGCCCGAGGGAGAAGGAAAACCCCATGAAAAAGGATGCTGCTCTGTTTCAGCAGTAGAGGATGCCCGCAAGGTAGCCTTTAAACTGGGGATAGATTTCTATGTACTGAATTTCCGGGATCTTTTTCAAAAACAGGTTATTGACTATTTCATCGATGAATATTGCGCAGGCAGAACACCCAACCCTTGTATTATGTGCAATAGAAAAATAAAGTTTGAGCACCTGCTGCAAAAGGCAAAAAGTTTTGGAGCAGATTTTCTTGCTACAGGGCATTACGCCCGCATAGAGGAAGATGAACAGGGGCGGCCGGGGCTGAAAAAAGGACTCGATGAGGGAAAGGATCAATCCTATGCCCTGTATAATTTAACTCAAGAGCAGTTAAAACAGATACTTTTCCCCCTGGGTAATTTTGAAAAGGATAAGACGCGGGAGTTAGCCAAAAAGTTTGATCTACCGGTTCATTCCAAGGCGGAAAGCCAGGAAATTTGTTTTGTCGAGGATAATCAACACGGAGATTTCATAGCCCAAAAAAAACCGGACGCAGTGCGTCCGGGAATTATTGTCGATGAACAAGGTAATGTTTTAGGAAAACACAGGGGACTTCCTTATTATACCGTTGGGCAGCGAAGGGGACTGGGTTTGGCTATGGGCTATCCAGTTTATGTCAAAGAAATTAGAGCGGATAAAAATGAAATAGTGGTGGGTCCCCAGAAAAGTATTTACAGTGAAGGCCTGCTTGCCCATGATATTAACTGGATTGGCCAAAAGGAACTGGAAAAGCCCCAAAAAGTTGAAATAAAAATTCGATACAATGCCCCTGCGGTAAAGGGAGAAATTCGACCCCGAAATGGCGAGGTTATTGCCAGGTTTTTCAAACCCATTCCCGCAGTTACACCCGGCCAAAGCGTTGTTTTTTACCGGGTTGATGAAGTTTTGGGCGGCGGCATAATCAAGTACCCTATAGATATTTCTCCACAACTGGAAAATACTCCCCTAAAAGGTAGTAAAGAGTAGCTCGATTGATAGGTCCTTCGAGGTCTGCTTCGGGAGGGATCTCAGCTGGTATCAGGCCCTTTTCCCGGGCTTTTTCTATTGGGTTTTCACTCCGGATATTAAGTGGAGCCAGCAGGAGGGCTGCAACATCATTCCCGGTAACCCGATCCCGGGCCCGAGTATAAAAGTAATTGAAATCGCGTTCTTTGTAATAACGGCGCAGGCCGTTATTAAAAAGGTTTTGCAAAGCCTCTGGGGAAATTTTTTCTTCCAACCGGTAATTATTATCATAACCGGCCGCTATCATTCCCAGGCTTCGGATCAATTTAATCTGAGGATATGCCCAGTGCCCCTCCAGAGCGTGGGGCACTTTAAAGTAGGGAAGGTAAGCTCCCTCCTCCAGCAGAACAGTCTGGAGATGAGTAATAAAGTGGCTCTCATTGCCCAGTTCCTGCCAGGGAGTATTGCCGTACTGTTTACTGAGTGCGCTGGCAACTCCTGCAGCTTCTCCAACGTTCATGCCTACGGGAACTACTCTGGAGCTGCCGTGGGCAAGGGAATCATAACTGGCCGAACGGGAAGCAACAAGGATACCATCAATTCTTTCGGGAACCAGGCACCGGAAGGGGATGCTGTAAACCTTGGGATCTCCCAGGACAAAACCCCTGGCGTTCAGAGATATATCCTGGATATCAACGGGATATGAGCCAAGGGCAATTTTATCCCAGAAGTCACGGTGTTCGAGGATATCATCAATTGTCAGGCTGTAAAGCCCCTTTAAATGCCGGGTTTCGCGAATATATAATTCATCACCAACAAAATTTAAAATCGCATTCTCAAATCCGGGAATTCGTTCCCGGAGAAAGGGGATGAGAGTTTCTAATTCTTCTTCCCCTCTGGCTATTGCTTGTGCCCGCCCTTCTGGGCAGAGGTGATCAAAGTCGAAAATATACATTGCGTTTATTAGAACCGTATCGCCATCCCGGCGCCCGATGTTTAAACCCCGAAACCGGATTGCTTTATCCCGGGGCTGGTAATCCTGCATTTCAGACCAGAAACCCCAGACTGATCTTGAATCATAACCTGTGTTGGGATAATTTGCCTGGCGGATTCCCCTGGTGTTTTTATCCCAATCAACATTTTTGACCCCGAAAATTAGAGTTGCCCCCATTCCAAAACTGGGGCCGCCGAAATCTTCCATTCCCAGATTAAAATCTGCTCCGGCAGCGTAGGCGATATCGGCATCCTGAGTGGCATCAACTACTGTTGAAGTCCTGAATTCATAATTTTCTCCATTATGGCCGAATTGGATCCCGATTACTCTTTTGTCCGCGACAAGTTTGTTGAGGGTGGGGCCCATGACCGGGTTAATATCCCTTGCATTTAAGATTACTTCAACTTCTGCTTTTTCTAACATCTCGAGAAAAACTCTTTCTGCAGTTTCGACATCAAAGGAAGAACCCTCGATTTGTTCAAAAAACTCTGCAAATAGTCCTTTTGTTAACAATTCCCTTTTTGGCCCGTAGTTCATATCAAGGGTGTTTAAGCCACCCCGGGTGAAAAGTCCCCCAACTCGATCTTTACTACAGACCAGGATTGTTTTTAATCCCTGGCGGGAACCTGCAACTGCTGCTGCAATTCCTTCAGGATCGCTTCCAACAACAATTAAACCAACTTCCTGGTGCTGCTCAGTTGCCGTGGTAGAGAAAGAGAGAGATAATAAGAAAATAAGAATTAATCCAATAATTCGAGAAATCGGAATCACCTCCAAGTATTTAAAATTCTATAACCTGGCGATATATCCTTCTATAATTTCACACAGTGCAGTAGGAATTAAGGCAAAAAATCAAAAAAAATAGGTGTTGACACCACACGAGACGCGTGGTAATATAATTAATGCACCGCAAAAAGTGGTCTTTGAAAACTGAACAGCGCCAGACGAGAGTGGATGCTATAGAGCATCACCAAAA
>Ga0207421_10005545_pt1 | contig 14116 bp, 13 predicted proteins | sample SodLakKL_010_SED_4_FD_187542 | JGI IMG/M metagenome (GOLD analysis project Ga0207421, IMG submission 187542) | Alkaline sediment microbial communities from Lake Tanatar, Kulunda Steppe, Russia - 8KL_010_SED (SPAdes) (version 2) | ecosystem: Environmental > Aquatic > Non-marine Saline and...
TCGGTGAGCACGTGCAGCTTGCGCATCCGGTCGAGCCGAAAGTTGCGGATGTCGTCGCGCAGGTGATCGTGGGCGATCACGTTCCAGTGGTCCGTAAAGTAAACGAGCCCGAGCGGATCGATTTTGCGTTTCGTGACTTCATCGCGGCTGGGCACATAGTACTCCATCAGCACGGACCGCTGCCGGGCGGCCGCCTCGCTGAGCTGATACCAGCGTCCTTCATGCGCCTCGTCTTCCTGCGCCTCCGCGTGGAGCCAGTACGGGTCCAGCACGGTACGTTCGTTGAGGCGGTCGATGTACTCCTGCACCTCACGCGGAAGTACGGAGCGGATCTTCAGTCCCACCTCATCGGCGTCCTTGCGCAGCGAGGCGTCGGATTGAAGCTTCATGAACTCGGTGCCCACCAGCAACGTGGCGGCCTCTCGTGCGGATAGCATCAGCGGGGGCAACTGGTAGCCCTCCAGGATTTCATAGCCCCCTCCCTCCGCGTACGTGAGCGGCACGCCCGATTCGCTGAGCGCTCGCAGGTCGCGGAAGATCGTCCGGCGGCTGACGCCAAAGTGCTCGGCTAACTGCCGTGACGTCATGCTCGGACGGTTCTGGAGCAGCAGAATGAGCGCAAACAGGCGCTCGGTGCGGTTCAGGCTGCGCTCGGCGTGCTTCATAGCGAGCAGACGATGGTCGGCAAACAGCGAGGGTTGATGCTACGCAGCAGCCGTCACGTGGATCAGCACCTTATCCTCAAAGTAGAGATCGGAGAGCAGGGGCCGGAGGGGCTGAGACGTCAGGTCAACCTCGGGAAAGGTTGCCTTCAGGTCGGCGATTTCGCCCCGCAGGTCGCCGCCTTTGAGCGTGAGGAATCCCGGCGCCCAGGCGTTCTCAGGCAGGTCGCGCAGTGGGGTGGCGACGCGCACATGCCAACCCCACAGATCCACGAGGGGTGCGGTTGCACGCGACACCGAGTAGTGGACCGGCCCACCCTCCCACGCCTCCGCCCGTGCATGGTGGGTATGCAGATTCTCGACCCTGAGCTGCCGCGCCATCATGCGCACCGCCTGCATCTTCTTCCGCACCGAGTCGACCGCATGCACGGTGATGTGCGGACACGCCAGAGCAAGCGGGAGCGCAGGCAGCCCCCCTCCACTTCCCCAGTCCACCACCACGCTCCCTTCCGGAAAGCCCCGCTGCGTCAGCGTCAGGCAATGCAGGATGTGTCGCTTCCAGATCTCATCTTCCGTCGCCGGCGAAATGAGGTTGATTTGCTGGTTGATGCGCACGAGTTTGCTCGCATAGGCGCGGAGCTGCTTGCTCTGTTCATCAGGGAGGAAGGCGGAAGGGTCATGCATAATTTATGAGCAGGGCGCTGCGTGCGTTAATGTAAGAGAAACCCGCTATAGGCCGCAAGAAAAACGTCATGCACAACACAACGCGATGCAGCATCGGGGCTATTTTTCATTTGTTAACATGCCGATAACACAGAATGCTTGCAATAGATCCTTTTTTCTCTGTTTAATCCGATACGCACACGTTGAAACTACACAAATTGATGTGATGAAACATCTGCTAGTCGCATGCTGCGTGCTCGCCGTTACACTCCTTGGCTGTGATGCGCAAGGACCAAGCCTCACGGAGGATACAGACCCGCGGCTTGACCCATCATTTTATGAGCGCGGGGAATCAAGATCACTACAGGACGAGGAAGCCCTTGACTGGTCCGTTGAGCGCATGCGCGAGACCGGCGAGTCGCGTGAGATTCGGATCACACGGGATAGCACGGTCACCATTCACGACCCAGAGGAGTTTCGTCGAGTTATCGATAGTCTGTCCACGTCCGACGCTTCGATTGAACCAGAAGGTGGAGACTGGGACTGGTATTTTCATTGGGTGCAGTCTTTTGCATCCTTCACAAATTTTGGTAGTGGCCAAGGTGCGGTTTACTTTGGCGGAGAACAGCACATTGATATCTCGTCGCAGACTATGTTTTCCACTTTAGAATTGGAGTACGAGGACGGGTCACGTATTTGCTGTTTTGAGGCTCAGAATGATTGCAATAGTTGCGGATATTTATACAATAGTGAGGAAGTACAACTTGCCCTGTTTGATCAAGTACGACGAGGTATTGCAACAAGTCAACATGAGGCCACGAAAGGGTGGGCAGGTCAAACTAGAGCCCGAGATCAATCACAGCACTGGGAGTGGAACTGATTATGATTTCTGCAACCCACGCTTCCAAGCCCGGGAAAACTTGGCTCCTACTTGTTCTCTGCCTGCTGTTCATTCCAGACTTCGCCCATGCCCAGGACACCACATATCAGGTAATTGACCGGTTCACCTTCGCCGACGGTGAAATGGACACGGGAGACACCTTCCATGGTATCAAGCGGTGGGATCTCGAAGTTGTAGGAAACACGATTTTCGCGGGGGGAACCACCACGAACTATGGTGCGAGTGATTATGCGGACGAAGATCGCTTCGCCATACTGCTCACCATCGAGGCCGAAGGCAATGACCTGTTGATCATGGCAGACAGGCTCTTGCAGGGAGAGCGGCTTCATGATGCCTTTCTGGCAGCTGATGCTAACGGGAAGGTTTCCTTTATGTGGCACCACAGAAACCCTCGTGGTGATCGCTCGCGCCTTGGTGGACCCCTGCTATCCTACAGCGTCAAAACACAAACGGTAGACACGCTTAAGCAAACCCATCGACGTAGCATTTCATCAACCCCGCTCCGGAGAACGCAGTCCGTCTTTCCACTAAACGATCGGTTCTCCTTCTCAACCGGTAGGCACGCCTTTAAGGATGGTTACTGGCAGTCTTGGAGTCTTTTATTTCAGGGACCCCTCCTTGATCAACCGCTCGCCAGGTTTGCGGACGGCGCTTCATTCGACCCTGCGACAGGTACGCTCGCGTCCTGCACGCGCAACTCGTTGTTTGATCCTCACAACCTTACCTGGTACGAATATGACCCAGCGCGCGGTTTACTGTCAGACGTATTCTGGCACGGCGAAGACAACGAAACAGGTTGCACGGTAATAGCCCACACCCGGATAAACGACGACGATATAATCGCCTGGCAGAAGACACTTTCGGATGCAGACCAAATCTACATCACCTCTTCCGATGGCAAAACTGACACCTTGCAGGTAGAAACTGAAACGCCCCACACGCTACAGGAAGCCCGTCTCTTTTCAACTCCACAGGGCACCTTCCTCTGGCTCAGCACCCATAGCAAGCGTGCACTGGGATCGTCCATGCCAGCTGAAGGCGAGGTGTCGGGACACTTGTTCACGCGAACTTCCGCCGGCTGGAAACAGGCAGATCTTCCATTTCCCTGGCAAAACGGTAGCAACACCGCTGTAATCCAGGCCGCCCCTCTGAAATCACACGACCAACTCGTTGTCCTTTGGGTGAATGTAGAAGAGCAAGATGAAAGCTATCACGCAACCTGGAAGGCAACGCGGGTTGATTTACCCGTTCGTGAGGAGCATTAATTTAGGGGCATGAAGCATCCAGCAGGCCAAACATGCTTGAGTGGGTATGGGTGTCTGGGGGTATAGGGGTTTCTGAGTAGAGCTACGAGTTGAAAGATACCGGATACAGTACCCCCACACACCCATACCCCCAAACTTACATCACGCTGCCACCGGATCGGCAGGTGTTTCACGTGAAACATCACCGCCGGGCCTGACGCCCCGCTTCTTCAAGAGCACCATCAGCACGGATACATCGGCTGAGCGCACGCCGCTGATGCGGGAGGCCTGCCCGAGGTTTTGGGGCTCGACCTTGCTGAGCTTCTCGCGGGCTTCTTTGGACAGCGCCTCCACCTCGCTGTAGTCGAACCCTTCCGGGATAGGCCACGCTTCCTTGGCTTCCATCTGGTCGATGAGCTCCTGCTGACGCTCGATATAGCCCTCGTACTTGAGGTCGATTTCCACAAGCCGCGCCGCATTCTCCGCGCCCGGCGCCGGAGCGACCACCTCATCCCACAACCCGGCGTGGCGGATGAGGGCTTCGGTGTCGACTTCCGGCCGCAGCGCAAGCCGCACGAGCCGCTCGCCCTGATCGATGGTAGAGGTGCCCACCTGCTCCAGATAGCCATTTACATCTTCTGGGCTAACCGTTGTATTTTCAAACGCTTGTCGTGTCTTCTCGATCGCATCCTGCTTCGCTTCCATCCGGTGCAAACGGGCATCGGAGGCCAGGCCGAGGCGGTGGCCCAGGGCGGTCAGGCGAAGGTCGGCGTTGTCCTGACGGAGCAGGATGCGGTGCTCAGCGCGGGAGGTGAACATGCGGTACGGCTCGTCGGTGCCTTTCGAGACGAGGTCGTCGATCAGCACCCCGATGTACGCCTCTGAGCGCTTGAGCACAACGGGGTCATCCCTGCGCAGCTTTTGGACGGCGTTGATGCCGGCCATCAGCCCCTGCGCCGCGGCTTCCTCGTAGCCGGTCGTGCCGTTTATCTGCCCGGCGAAGAAGAGGCCTTCTACATATTTGGTTTCGAGGCTATAGCGGATCTGGTAGGGCGGGAAGAAATCGTACTCGATGGCATAACCCGGCCGCAGCATATGGGCGTTTTCCATACCACGCACCTTGCGAAGCGCCTCAAACTGGACCTCCTCCGGCAGGCTTGTAGAGAATCCGTTGACATACACCTCATGGGTGTGCCGACCTTCGGGCTCGATAAAGATCTGATGCTGGTTCTTCTCGGAGAAGCGGTCGATCTTGTCCTCGATCGACGGGCAGTACCGCGGCCCCTTGGCCTGAATGCGCCCGGTGAACATAGGGCTCCGGTCGAAGCCCGCACGCAGCGTGTCGTGGACGTCCGGCGCCGTGTAGGTCAGCCAGCAGGAAAGCTGATCGTCGGCCGGCAGGTGGTCGGTCATGAAGGAGAAAGGCGTCGGCTCGTCGTCGCCGGGCTGCTCCTCCATCACGCTGTAGTCAAGCGTGCGGCCGTCCACGCGGGGCGGCGTGCCCGTTTTCAGGCGGCCCGACTCAAAGCCCAGATCGTGCAGGCAGCCCGTGATACCTCGGGAGGCGCTCTCCCCCATGCGGCCCCCGCCGAAGTTCTTCTCCCCCACGTGAATCACGCCATTCGAAAACGTACCGGTTGTAAGCACGACGGAGGGTGCCTTGAACTCCACGCCCAGATTTGTTCGGACGCCCGTGATACGACCGCCTTCGGCGAGCAACTCCGTCACCATATCGGCGCGCATGTAGAGGTTGTCGATGCCTTCCAGCGTTTCACGTACCGCCGTGGCGTAGGCCATGCGATCACACTGCGCGCGTGGCCCCCACACGGCCGGGCCTTTCCGCTTGTTAAGCATCCGAAACTGAATACCGGCCCGATCGGTGACCTGCCCCATGATGCCCCCCAGCGCATCGATCTCGCGGGCAATATGCCCTTTTCCGATGCCGCCGATGGCCGGATTGCACGACATCTGCCCGATCGCATCCAGCTTCGTGGTGATGAGCAGCGTCCGGCCCCCCATATTCGCCGCAGCCGCGGCCGCCTCAGATCCGGCATGACCGCCGCCAACCACGATCACGTCGTACGAAAAGTAAGAATCAGCCTGCATAACACGCGTCCAGAAAGTCTACAGCAAGTCGTGGGTCAGTCCCGCTCGATAGACTTTGGAAACGAGGGCACCCGCTTGGATGATTCACGCGGACCGTCCGCGTCAAAGAACGACAGGTTGCCTTCACGATCGCACAACCACGCCTCCTCTGCCCCAACCTCGAAATACAGCGCGCGCTTTGCGGCCATCTCCTCTGCTGTGTTGGCCGGGGACAGCACTTCGACACAGATCTCAGGGGCGACTGGCGCAGCGTACGTGTCTTTGATCTGCTCCCAGCGCTCCGCGGTGCACCAGACGGCATCGGCCACCTTCACACCTCTGCTGGTGCGAATAGCAAGTTCTACCGATGACTCCCCTTCCGGGAGCTTCTTCTCCAACGCTTGCGCCAGGCGATACGCAAGCTTTCCATGCCAGGCGTGTGTCGGACTCATCACCAATTGTCCCCGGACGTTCGTCTCAATCTTGTACGGCAGGTCCTGCAGCGCCGGATCGGCGCAGATCTGCTCCCAGGTTTGCCGGTGTTTGCCTTGCCGAATCAGGTTCATAGACCTCAGGATCCGCTTTCAGAGATCGATCTTGTGTGGAAAGTTCGATGCACGGCTCGATCGCTCCACAAATCCTTCCTGATCGAAAAACCGAATGCAACCCTCACGGTCGCACAACCACACCTCCTCCGCACCAGCTTCAAAGTACAGCGCGCGCTTTTCGGCCATCTCCTTCTCGGTGTTGGTGGGAGAGAGGATCTCAATGCAGATTTCCGGAGCGACCGGCGCGGCAGCAGCATCTTTCACCTCATCCCATCGCGCGCTGGAGAACCAGGCTACCTCGGCAACCTTCGTACCATCTCTTGTCTCGACGGCACATTTAGTGACGGTCTGCCCTCTCGCCAGCCGTTCTTTTAATAGCGAGGCAAGCTCTACTTGCAGTGCTCCATGCCACAGATGCGTCGGACTCATCACCAATTGTCCCCGGACGTTCGTCTCAATCTTGTACGGCAGGTCCTGCAGCGCCGGATCGGCACAAAGCTCCTTCCACGATGCGTGACGCCGGGTGGTGGTTGGTGAAGCCATGGGCAACCTCCTGGTTATGGAACCAAAACACGGAGTTTGTACGCTGAGGGTATGGCCTCGGTCCCAACTCCACCGCAGCGGCGGCCGTCATTTCCCGATGCAGAACCGCGAGAAGATCTGGTCGAGCACGTCCTCGTTGGTGATCTCGCCCGTGATGGCGCCGAGCTCGTGCAGGGCGCTGCGAAGGTCCAGCGCGAGCATATCGCCCGCGGCTCCCCCGGTCAGCGCCTGCTGCGCGCGCTGAACGGCCTCCAGCGCCGCCCTAAGGTGTTGGCGGTGGCGGTGATTCATTACCACATGGGAAGCGTCAGCGTCTTCCAGCCCATCTGCTACGGCGTCCTGCAACGCTGACACGACGGGCGCGACCGCATCGGCATTGCGCTGGCCCGCTTCGGCGGAGATAATCACCGTGGGGCGCCCGTTGGGTTGGCTCGCCGAGTGTTCTTCTACGAGATCGGCCTTATTGGCCACCTGCACCACGGGAAGCGTCGGGTGCTCTGCCTGAAGCTGCTCCAGAAAGGTATGCTCAGCAGCATCGAGGCCAATAGTGAGGTCGTACACGTACAGCAGCACGTCGCTGCGTTCGATCGACGCCTCCGCGCGACGCACGCCCTCAGCCTCGATGGCGTCGGAGGTCTCGCGCAAGCCTGCGGTGTCCACGAAGCGATAGCGCAGCCCATCGATCTCCGCCTCGGCCTCAATCTCGTCGCGGGTGGTGCCAGGGGTGGGGCTCACGATCGCACGGTCACGGCCTACGAGCGCGTTGAGCAGCGTCGACTTCCCTGCATTCGGCCGACCGCCGATCACCACCCGTACGCCATCCCGGATCAGTTCGCCGGTGCGATAGGACCCCAGCAGTTCACCAAGTAGCCCTTCGGAGGTGTGCAGCAGCGTCTCCAGGCGCTCGCGGTCGGCGAAGGCCACGTCTTCTTCCGAGAAGTCCAGCTCCAGCTCCACGAACGCAGCCAGCTCCAGGAGCTCCTCTCGTAGGGCCTCCAGCCGCTCGGAATAGCGCCCCTGGAGATGCGAGAGCGATACGCGGTGCGCCTTTGTGGACGACGCATGGATGAGGTCGGCCACCGCTTCGGCCTGCGCCAGGTCCATCTTTCCGTTGAGAAACGCGCGCTGCGTAAACTCCCCCGGATCGGCAAGCCGCGCCCCATGATCGAGCAGGCTTTGCTGGATGAGCTGCGGCGCAAGGTCGCCCCCATGGCACGAGATCTCCACGACGTCCTCCCCGGTGGCGGATGTAGGTGCGCGGAAGACCGTCACCACCACATGGTCGATGTCGTCTCCCTCAGCATCCGTCAGGTAGCCCACGTGCGCCGTGTGCGACGCCACACCGGTGAGGTCCACCCCACGAAAGCACCGATGAACTACGGTAATGGCCTCGGGCCCAGACACCCGCAGAATGGCCAGCGCCGCGTGTCCCCGGGCGGTAGCGATGGCGGTGATGGTGTCGTTTCGCGCGCTCATCCCATTGCGGTTTGATTGGATTCAGTCTCTAAGCCTGTAACCTGGTCCCTTTTGCTTCCTGTATGCAGGGCGGGCGGCTTCGGGTCGGGTCGCGCGAGTTTTTCTTGAGAGGGATGGGGTGCCAAGGGGTGAGCGAAGCGAGGGATCGAGGAATGGAAGAATCGAGGAATGGAAGGCCGAGGTGCGACTCCTCGTCTCCAACGAAGAACACCCACACGCCCAAACCCCACACATCGACGCAAAAGCGCTGCACCGCTACGCGTCACCTCATCGATTCTTCGTCTCTTCGTTTCCTACATCGCCCCTACGCCCCCTCTTTCAGCCGTTCCTTCTTCCGCTTGCGCTTGAGTTTTTGCTTCTCGCGGCGGCTCAGCTCTTCCGGGTCCTTCTCTTCCAGCTTTTTCGTGTCCTTATTCTTCTCAATGGTCCGGTTGATGAACTTCTGCTGCGTGGCCGAGATGATGTTATAGAACAGGTAGTAGAGGCTCAGCCCGGACGGGAAGCGGTTGAAGAAGACAAAGAGGAAACCGGGGAGCAGATACATGAACACCTTCGCCTGTGCCCCGCCCTGCCCCATGGAGCCCTGCACGCGCATTTGTATGACAAGGGACACCGCCATGAGCGCACAAAAGCCGGCGATGTAGTCCCCAAAGAAGGGAATCTCGAACGGCAGATTCACGATCGGATCTGGCGCCGAGAGGTCATCCGCCCAGAGGAAGCTCTTCTGGCGAATTTCGATGGCCTGTTGCAAGAAGAAGTACAGCCCCACCAGCACAGGCCACTGCATGAGCATAGGCAGACAGCTCCCGAGCGGGTTCACGCCCGACTCTTTATAGAGCTTCATCATGGCCTGCTGTTGCTTCTGCGGGTCGTCCTCGTATTTCTCCTTGATGGCCTGCATCTCGGGCTGTATCTCCCGCATTTGCGCCATGCTGGTGTAGGACGACTTCGTCAGTGGGTACAGCACCATCTTGATGAGGAAGGCCACAAAGATGATGACCAGCCCATACGTGGGCAGCCAGGCACCCAGGTACCAGAACGTAGGGATGAAGATGTACTGCGCGAGCGGCCGTACAATCCAGCCGATGATGGCCCAGCCGAAGTCGACCATCTGGTACAGGCCCACATTGAAGGCGCTGATCCGGTAAAACTCCATCGGCCCCACGTACAGCGTGAAGGCGTCAGAGCCTGCCTGCGCACCAGCTGGCGGAACGATCAGGCTGGCCATGTAATCCTCGTGCTGTGGCCCGAGGTGATGAGTGGGCGAGCGTTGCCCGATCAGTTCGGCACCGCGCGTATTCACCTGTGGCATGATAACGGCCGTGAAGTACTTGTTCTTCACAGCGACCCAGTCGACCTGTCCCCGCAGCGACAGCTCTTCGTAGTCGTCGGAGAGGCCGATGTTTTCGAGCGAGCCCCCGCTCATGGCATAGGCGCCGGAGTACCAGGCCTCGTCGTCGGCACTGCGCTCGGCGAATGGGATGCCGCCATCCCAGATCAACTCGTAACCGTCGCGGGTAGTGAACGTGTCGGCATTCTCTTGTTCAATCTCCAGCCCCACCTCGTACTCTCCAGGGATGAACGTGTAGATCTTCCGCACGAAGCCCTCGCCCAGTTGAGCCGTAAAGGCCAAGCGCGTCTCCCCACTTTCCACGTCCAGGGACGACGCGTCGGTATCTGCCTCAAAGTACAGGTCGCGTGAGTCCACCACATGCGCTGACGGGGTGGTGAAGACCATCGCGAGTGACCCGTTGTTGAGGGTATCCGCCATCTGCACCTGCGACTCGCGATCCCACTTCAGGTGGTTGCTCAGGGTAAAGGAGCGGAGGGTAGCCCCTTTTGTTGAGAACACGGCCTGATAGCGATCATGCTCCACCGTGATGAAGCGCTCTTCGCCGTCGAGGGCCCCTTCCAGCGCCGGATCGGTAATCCGGGCGACGTCGTCCGTCTCCAAAATATCCTCGATGCCGGGCACCGCTGCGTCAGGATCGTCCGGGACCTCGCGGTCGGGGTCTACCTGCTCAGCCGTTACCTCCTCGCCCTCCGGAGACGGTTCTGGGGGTGGGGGCGCAGCAAAATAGAGCCAGCCAAACAGGATGATCGCGATGAGTACACTCGCGATCACAACATTACGATCGATGCCAGATTCTCCCATTGGACGGGCGTCCTACAGCTTGCAATTTAGACAAAGGCCAAGTCGGCCAAAAGGGTTCGGAACGGGGGTGCCCCAGGGTGCGGTTCCTGCAGATGAGAGAGACATACGTGAGGCACACATTTCGTTCAGGTGCCCGCGTCGGAGGTCGAGGCGGTGAGGCGCTCGGCCAGCCGGGTTACTGCGCGGGCGGTATCACGCTGTATCCGGGGCGGGTCGAGGGGGAGCCCGCCGCGGTACAGGATCATGAGGGTCAGGGTATCGCCGCGGGCCTCAAAAAGGTGCCGCAGCGCATGCTGCTGATGGCGGTACGCCTCACGCATGTGGCGCTTTGCGCGATTGCGGTCTACCGCACGGCGTAGCCCCCGGCCTGGTGCCACCCCCACCTTCAGCGGGGCCGGCACCTTCACGTCGGCGCGCGGCACGATGCGGTACACCAGCCGGATGGTACCCTGCGCGAGCGTCCCGGTATCGGTTCGCGACCGGTCGAAGAGCGCGCGGATGAGGCGGTGCTCCTTCAACCGATGCGACCGGGGAAACGTGTGGCGCGAGGCAAGACCATCCACGGCGGTACTCATCAGCAGAACGGGTTACTTACCGCCGCGCTTGTGGCTCACGCTCAGGCTCTTGCGGCCTTTACGGCGGCGGCGTTTCAGCACCTTCTTGCCCCCTTTACTTTTGGAGCGCGCGCGGAAGCCGTGCTTGTTTTTGCGCTTGCGCTTACTGGGTTGATAGGTACGCTTAGGCATGGGTATAGAGCTAAATCATCAAAATATAAGGCATCGGCCCAAACGCGGCATGGCCCGGGTTGTTTGAGCAGCACTCCGCGAAGTTACGACCAAAAAGGACAGCAGTATACAAAATGCCGGGGCGGGATCAAATGGCCGGGCTTGACTTTCACTCAATAGACACGTACCATAGCCGGTCCAATGCGGCCGGTGATCATCGCGGGAATAGCTCAGAGGTAGAGCATCAGCTTCCCAAGCTGAGGGTCGCGGGTTCGAATCCCGTTTCCCGCTCCATCGTAGATAGTGTCCACGGTGATAGCGAGCCCCCTACAGGGGCGGTTAGCTCAGTTGGTTTAGAGCGCCTGCCTTACAAGCAGGAGGTCGCTGGTTCGAATCCAGCACCGCCCACCATCGTTTTCTTCAAACCCCGCCTGGCACTTGCTGAGCGGGGTTTTTTGTTGGTTTAGGGCGTTTCGGGGGCCGGGTGGGCACCCCATGGGGTATAACAAATGAGCGCTTGGGTTGGGCCAGGGGTGATCCGGCGGGCTTGTCGCGAACACGCGTAGGACGTTGGCTGCAAACTACGGGGGCAGGTTTGTCGTGACGGGGTATATGGACGTAGCGTGGGACGTAGCGTGGGACGTAGCGTGGGACGTAGCGTGGGACGTAGCGTGCTACGTCGCTACATCAACGCTCGAAAACGCACGCGCACGACGGCCTTGTCCTCCGTCTCAACGATCAACTCCGCGTGGGGCGCCTCCTGACTGCCCTCCACGTCTTCTGCCGGGACCAAAAACAGGCGGGCTTCGCCGTTCGCCATCGCCTCTTGCAGCATGGGAGGCAAGCGGTCGACACGCATACCTACCGCGATCCAGTCGCCGTTGTGGTCAAGCGGCCATGCCGCGTCCGTAATCGTAAACGCCTGTAAGGCCAGCGCATCGGTGGCTCGTCCCTGATAGGTTAGCGTTAGCCCCTCGTACGTTGCGTTGAGCGTGGTACCTCTGCCCCCCTCATTCAGCGATGCCGAGGCCGGGGCGCCGAGCTGCTCGTTTAGCGTGAACGGCGTGGTGATATGCGCCAGCGCTTCAAAGGCTACGGAGTCAGCCAGTGTAAGGGTCTCGTACGCGATAGCCGGTCGTTCGAGCACCGCGCCCTCCTCGGTTTGCGCCCACGCAGAAGGGACGGCCAGGATGAGGATGAGCAACGAAACGGAGAAGAGACGATGCAGCGCCATAGCGGTTGGGGCTCAGACGGAAGCGATTGGATAGTGTGTGAGCTGCTGCCGAATGCGGCCCGTGGTCTACTCGGGCATGGTATACGATGTGATAATGTACTCTACATCCGTTTCGGTAAATCGTGGCGTGTAGAGCAAAAAGCCACGGGGGGAGAGCCCGGCTACGTGGAGACGCTCCTTCTCAAAATCAAAATCAATACGCTGGCACACACCGGACGGCTCCTGCGCCGCAGTCCAGTGTGCCTGGAGATGCAGCGTGTTCTCCACGACCTCTCCTATGTCGAACGTGAATGTGCCGTCCTCTCTCGGCGCCGTCCGATAGGAGCGGTCTGTTCGAAAGGCGCCGTGTTGCATGAGGGAGAGCACGCCGTCATCAACCACCTGCAATTCAAGAAAACGGCTGCTTTGCACTACCTGCTCGATAGCGCCGCCAAGATCGGCATTAACGTCTTCCATACGCGTGTAGTCGGAAAGGGAGCTGACGTCGAAGGCAGGGTCGCGCAAGGTCCAGTGGGCGGAGGTGCCTGTTGCGGGATTCAGCCGATGCACGGTTGGCGCTGCAGGCGAGGCGTAGTACACGTGGCCGCTGGATCGGTCGATGGCCAACGGAGCGGCACCCTCAAGGATCGTAAGCGCAATGTGTTCACCCGGAGCTTCTCCAACGGTACGCACCGGGGGATAGCGCTCTTCCCGGGTATACACCGCGATGAAGTCCTCGGTTCGCCCACCCGTATGGTAGAGCACCAGTGTATCGCCGTGCACCACGAAGTTAGCAGGGGATGTGAGTCCTGTCCACTCGTCGCGCGGTGTACCGTCGTGTGCGAACGTCATCACCTTTGAGTTCCCCCGATCCCACACCGCAAACCCATCGGCTGTTGCCCGCACGGTTCGGGGCTGCCGGTACTCAAACGGCCCACCGCCCGACCTGCCAATTTGCCGGATAAATGTGCCATCCTCTTCAAAAAGGAAGATACCCGGATCATCGGTAGTAACCACGAGGGAGCCGTCGCTCAGCAGCGCCGCCCGTCGCACCTCGCCCAGCGGCTCCGTCGACTGGTCGAGTATGATCTCGCGGGATTCGAGAAAATTGTCGGCACACTGCGCGAAAGCCGCTGAGATGCAACACAGGGCGAGGCACAACAGCACAACAACCGTCTTCATGGCACAATACCGTCTTGGTGAAGCCCCGGCGCACGTAGGGAGCAAAGATAACCTTCTCAAAAAGTGATCTACATCAGATGGTAGATACGCCCTTTGGGGTTTGAAGTCAAGCTTATTGGGGAAAAACGTGCGCCTGCGTGGCTGTTGAGTCCGTGCTTTTGACTCGTCAAATGAGCCTTTCCGAAGGTGTGATGCTCCGGAAATCTCCTATAGCTCCTCCCTTCTCGTGCTACATTTCCTCGTGTGCCGACATCGTATGGATCCTCGATCGGAGTCGAGGATGACTGGATGGAAAAGGTGAATTCGCGTACGAGGGGCAGCAGTTTTGGTAGCAGTCGGAACTGTTGGACCACAGCACCGACTACCGTACCAACCAGTCGCTGAGGCACACATAAGCACCCGCTGCCGAAAGGCCGCCGCCCGTGGATCCGCCGTAGTTACTTCTTCAGCGCTCCCTTGCCCTTCAAGCCGCTCCACCGGACACTTTGTGTCCTTCCCTATCGCACAAACGAGTGCTGTCGCATGGCCGCATCTCCCCCTTCTATCGGACAGGCGATCTATCAGTGGGCCCTGTACGTCGTTATCTTTTGCGTAGCCGGCGGCCTTGCGGCGGGCGTGACGGCGCTGCTGTACGAGGCCATCATTCAGGAGCCGTACGCACGGGAATTGTACGCCGTCATTTTTGGCGTAGCGGGTTACATCGCGTACCGGCGGGCGCT
>Ga0207421_10005548_pt1 | contig 14110 bp, 12 predicted proteins | sample SodLakKL_010_SED_4_FD_187542 | JGI IMG/M metagenome (GOLD analysis project Ga0207421, IMG submission 187542) | Alkaline sediment microbial communities from Lake Tanatar, Kulunda Steppe, Russia - 8KL_010_SED (SPAdes) (version 2) | ecosystem: Environmental > Aquatic > Non-marine Saline and...
GTTTATTTTTTTATTATATTTAAATAAAAAAAGAGATGAAAAATAATTAATTTTTTAGTAATATTTCATTACAGCCATTCAGGATAGCCACTCAAATATTATCATATTTTAAAATCATATCTGAAAATTATATTTGAAAGCCATTATATGATTGCACTGTACTAAGTTTTTTCATTTTATTTTAGAAATAAGATTACCGTTATAAAAGCAATCTTAAGTTAAAAGATCTTAAAATAACACTTTTGGCAGTATAATCATTATATTAATGACAAATTTATCAAACACAAAACAGGACCGATTTAACTCCCCCAGGAGAAACCGGTCCCCGTAGACTTTTTATTCTGTTAAGACAACTTTGATAAAACACTTTTATAAAACACTGTAAAAAAGTAAATTAATCAACCGAGCTGATGAGCTGAAATTAATTATCCTCACCAGGCTCTTCACCCAAAGTGTTTTTGTTTACCTCCAGACCAACTTTTTCTCTAATCTCATTTTCAATTTCTTCCCGCAGTTCTTCATTTTCCTTGAGAAATTCCTTGGAATTTTCACGACCCTGGCCCAGACGTTCATCACCGTATGAATACCAGGATCCAGCCCGGTCTATGATACCTGTATCAACTCCCATATCCAGAATACAGCCCACCGAGGAAATTCCGGTACCATACATTATATCAAATTCAGCATCTCTAAAGGGAGGAGCTACTTTGTTTTTAACAACCTTTACCCGGGCATGAGAACCAATGATCTCATCTCCATCTTTTATGGTCTGAGACCTTTTTAGTTCAACTCGAACTGAAGAATAAAATTTCAAGGCCCGTCCTCCGGGTGTTGTTTCCGGATTACCGTACATAACACCGACCTTCTCCCGAATCTGATTAATAAATATACAGGCAGTTTTTGAATCACTGATTGCTCCAGATAGCTTCCGCATAGCCTGAGACATTAAGCGGGCCTGAAGTCCTACATGACTGTCACCCATCTCACCTTCCAGCTCTTTTTTGGGTACCAGAGCAGCAACTGAATCAATGATAACCACATCAATTGCATTACTGCGCACTAAAGCCTCAGTGATTTCCAGAGCCTCTTCACCCGTATTGGGCTGAGATATTAACAAATTATCTATGTTCACACCCAGATTTTCGGCATACTTGGGATCCAGAGCATGTTCGGCATCTATAAAAGCGGCAATACCATCCAGCTTTTGTGTTTCAGCAATTATGTGCAGCCCCAGTGTGGTTTTCCCGGATGATTCATTACCATATATTTCTATAATTCTTCCCCGGGGAATACCCCCTACCCCTAATGCCAGATCAAGGTTAATTGCTCCGGTGGGAATTGCCGGTACATCGAGGGTACTGGCTTCCCCCAGCCTCATAATAGAACCTTTGCCAAACTGTTTTTCAATTCTTTTTACAGCCTGATCAAGAGCCTTTTCTTTTTCCTTTGCCAAATTTATCACCTCTCCCGATGAATTCTGGTTTAATTATAAAACAAATGTTCCTATTAGTCAAGGTTATTTAAGGGAAAAACTGTAAATTTTATTATATATTGGGCCTTCTGGCAATAATTTGCTTTCATAAAGGTGTACCTCTTTAATTGGAGTATAAATATTAATAAAATCTCCATCAATTACTTTTTTTATTTCAGTACCTAAAAGACCGCTGTCCGTATTATCTCGGGTCCGGGCCAGGGTAAGATGGGGGATATATTCCCTGCTTTCAGGTTCAAAACCAGTGGTAACAAGTTCATTTTCCAGATCAGTATAAATGTTTTTCAGCTCTTCTTCTCCACTTTCCAGACCGGCATAAACTACACTGGGGTTCTCAAGGGAAGGAAATGCATCAATTTCTGAAAATACGGCCCCAAATTTTTCTTTATCCTCTACTGCTTTCATCATTGCATCCTGGAGGTCATATAATTTACGCTCTGAAGTATCCCCTAAAAATTTCAGGGTTAAATGCCATTTCTCTTTATCCACCCACTTTATATCCTGACTTACCTGATCACGTATAAGCGAAACTTTTTTATCAAGAAGCCTCCTGCTCCTTTTGGAAATATCAACAGCTGTAAATAAACGCAATAAGAACTCCCCCTTTACAAATATTTTCAAAATATTTGTTTTTTTATAGAAATTATGTTTATGAGATTGATGAAAATATAATTATATTATTTTAAATAAGCTGCTTACCGGCCTATGTGGTCTATAAATTATTCCAGATAAATTGTCAAATAAATTTTCATTGAAGCTTTAGCAGCAGATAATACAGAGCATACTGGGAGGTCATCCACTTATTATGAGCACGGTCTCCATTTAAATTTACTTTATAGACCTGGGTATCATCTGGAGAGGATAAACCAATATAAACCAGACCCACAGGTTTTTGTTCTGTGCCACCCCCGGGACCGGCAATCCCGGTCACAGAAATTCCATAATCTACCGCATATTTATCTTTTATACCCTGACACATTTTTAAGGCTGTCTCTCTGCTGACGGCACCTCTTCGGTCTAAAATCTCCTGACTGACCCCCAGAAAATCATTTTTAATCCGATTGCTGTAGGCGGTGATTCCCCCTATGAAATAATCTGAACTGCCCGGAATATCAGTTATCCTGCTGCCGATAAGGCCTCCGGTACATGATTCTGCAGCAGCCATGGTTAATTTTTTTTCTCTGAGTTTTTCCCCAACCAATTCCGGCAGTTTTTTATCTCCCGTTGAATATATATATTTTCCGGCCCGGGTTTTAACTTTTTTTTCCACCTCAGAAATTTTGCTGTGACATTCTTCTGCTGTATCCGCCTTGGCCGTAATTCTTAATTTTACCTCACCATTCCCGGCCAGAAGTGCCAGAGTAGGATTGGACTGCTCATCAATTAAATCTCTTAGTTTAGTCTCCAGAGTAGATTCACCAATCCCAAAAAATCTTAACACCAGAGAACGAATTGTCTTATCGGTTAAATTTACCAGATAAGGAGCTACCTTTTTGGCAAATATACCTTTCATTTCCCGGGGCACACCCGGCAGGGAGATTAAAATGTTTTTTTCAGTTTCCAGCAAAATCCCCGGTGCTGTTCCCTGATTATTTAACAGAGGTTCAGCTCCCCGGGGCATATAGGCTTGATTTAAATTATTGGGAGTAAGGGTCCGTCCCCGGCTGGAAAAATAGTCTCTAATGCGTTTTTCCAGCTCTTTATTTTGATAAAGTGATCTGCCGGTACTTTCAGCCACAGCAGTTCTGGTCAGATCATCTGTTGTCGGCCCCAGTCCACCGGTGGTGATAACTATATCGGCCCGGGACAGAGATTGTTTGATGGTCTTGACAATTCTTTCTTTATTATCACCTACTGTATTTATATAATTGATATTAAAACCAAGTTCAGTTAAATTACGGGCAAGATAGGCAGCATTACTGTCGACAATATCACCCAGCAGAAGCTCTGTGCCTATAGATATTATTTCCACATTCAATATTTTATTACCTCTTTTCTGTTGATATTTATAGGTAGACAGCATCCATCATATTTCGAATAATTATCAGTATAAATACCTCTGTTCTGCTTATACTTTATTTATAGATAGACCGGTATAATTTCAAACAACAAATCATACCTGTTCTTCACTGAAAAAATCAATATTAGCTCTTTTAAAATATATAATACCCGAAAATACAGTAATAGCAACCGCAATCCAGATCAAAACAGTACCCAGATAGGCAGGGAAAAAGGCCACTCTGCGATATAATATAATATAAATAATAGCTGTTATCTGCATGGTGGTCTTCCATTTCCCCCAGTTATTGGCACTGATAACAATACCCTCATTAGCGGCAATAACACGCAGTCCGGTAACAGCCAGTTCCCGACCAATGATTAAAAGTGCCGCCCAGGGAGAGATATCACCCATAGCAACAAAAGCAATTAAAGCCGCAGAAATGAGAAGCTTATCGGCCAGAGGATCCATAATTTTCCCCAGAGTGGTTACAATTTCATTTTTTCGCGCCAGATAACCATCAAGACCATCAGTAGCGGCTGCCAGAACAAAAGTTATCAGAGCTAAAAATTCGGCATAGCCCGGATAATCTTTTCTTAAAAATATAAAAACCATGAGTACCGGGACCAGAATAATTCTCAGGATAGTTAATTTATTGGGGGTGTTCATTTTAGTCTCTCTCCTATAAGATCATATTCATAAGCTTCTACAATTTTACAGATCAGCATCTCTCCAACCTGGGGTGAATTATCATTAATAATTATCTGATTATCAATTTCGGGAGCATCATAACGGGTCCTGCCTGCAGAATAATCGTCATTCACTTCATCAATTAAAACTTCCAGTTTCTGTCCCAGCCTTTTTTGGTTTTTGGAAAGAGAAATCTCTCGCTGCAGATCCATAATCCTGTTTAACCTTTCCTCTTTTTTGTCTTCTTGAATCTGATTTTTCATTTCTGCAGCCGGGGTACCTTCTTCCCGTGAATATTTAAAAACTCCCAGCCGGTCAAAACGTGCTTTTTTAACAAAATCATACAAATTCTGAAAATCGTCTTCACTTTCACCCGGGAAACCAACGATAAGAGAAGTGCGGAGCACAATATCAGAAATTTCTTCTCTTAGTTTCTTAATTAAATTTAAAATCTGTCCTGTTGTTCCCCGGCGGTTCATCCTCTTTCTAATAGCTGTAGAAGAATGCTGAATGGGCAAATCCAGATAACTGCAAATTTTATCACTATCCCTGATTATATCAATAAGCTCCTGACTGATCCTTTCCGGATAACTATAAAGCAGCCTGATCCATTCAATATCTTCGACAGTATTTAATTTTCCCAGAAGTTCCACAAGAGCCGGTTCTCCATAAAGGTCAATACCATACTGGGTAATATCCTGAGCCACAATAATGATTTCTCTGACATTATTTGCTGCCAGATTTTTAACTTCCTGAACAATATCTTCAACAGATCTGCTCACAACAGGTCCCCTAATATCGGGGATGACACAGTAACTGCACCTGTTGTTACACCCCTCGGCAATTTTAACATAGGCATAGTGAGCTTCCTGTAGCCGGCGGGGCTGATTGCTAGTATAGCTAAAAGAAGGATCACCAACCAGATTCAATCTCTCATTGTGGACCACACTCTCAATTACTTCAGCAATCTTCTCATACTGCCCGGCACCCAGTACAGCATCTATTTCTGGAATTAAATCATATATTTCTTCTTTATATCTCTGGGTCAAACAGCCGGTGACAATTAAATGTGAACATTGACCTTCCTTTTTATACTGCCCGGCCTGAAGAATTGTATCAACTGATTCCTCCCGGGCATCTTCAATAAAACCACAGGTATTTATTATAATAATATCTGCTTTTTGTGCATTTTTTTCAATGCGATAATTGATATTTTCCGATATCAAACCGGACATAAACTCACTGTCCACCTGATTTTTGGGACAACCTAAAGTAGTTATATTAATTGACAGCATGCTTACCTCTTTCTATAAATTAATCTCTTTCTTTTTTATAAATTAATACTATTGAATGAACCATTAAATTTTTACACACAGTATCATTATAAAACTTCCCTTATCTTAATGCAAGAAAAATAAGCCCTATTCAGGATGATAAATCTATAATTATTTTTAATTTTCTGATATTTTATAACATAAAAATGGTCGGGCATCCCGGATTTGAACCGGGGACCTCACGCCCCCCAGGCGTGCGCGCTACCAAGCTGCGCCAATGCCCGCTTGCTCTGTTGTATTAAAATCTTATTATAATTTGTAAACTGCTTAATACAAGAAACATTATATACAAGATTTACTATTCTGTCAAGATTATTTAACGAATTCTTTTTCCTTTAGTTTTTTTATGACATAATCTTCATGATTGGTTACGATAAAAATTTCCTGCAGTGAAGAACTTGTTTTGGCAATCATTTTAAGCCCACTGGGTGTATTGTACTTAAGCTGAATATATGATTCCATTCCACTACCACTTCTCTGATTTATCCGGCCGGGAATAATACTCTTCACACCCTTGATAGTTGAAATCTCTTCCAGAAGAGGCTGTATGTCTTCAATAATTGTATGCTCCTGTTTTATTTTTTCATGGCGATACTTACCACCCATTACTTATAAACACATCCTTTCATTCATTTTATTTGAACGAATTATAACATTAATCCCCATCCAATGCAATCATACTATTTTATTATGTTTTGCTATTTTAAAAATCAGCAAAATTAAGTAAAACGGAGAATAGACGAGCATAAACCACTAATTGTTATTTAATTTTATCTAAAATCGGCAAATATACTTGACCATCTAGCCATACTTAGTTATAATTATGTTCGGATGAAAAATAAATATATTCCCTATTATTTGCTGACGTAGCTCAATTGGCAGAGCAGCTGACTTGTAATCAGCAGGCTACCGGTTCGAGTCCGGTCGTCAGCTCCACTATTATAACAGCCTTCCGGGCTGTTTTTTGTTTTGGATAAAATATAATTTGACAACAATATAAAAAACTGGTTCTTTTTTACATACATTGTTGTATATAAAAAGGACATTGGCGAAAGACCTCCAATGATATAAATAGAAAGAACCACTTAAATTAAGGAGGTATCGCCAATGTCCTGGATAAGTACATCATCTTTATACTCTTTTTGTCGAAAACTATTTAAAATTGCATTCAAATGTTCTTTGCACTAAAAATTAAACAGGCATATCCGGTAAACACTTAAATATTTGCCACCAGATGTAGAGAAGAACCCTATTTTATTACCCTTCCCGAAAAAGGCTCGAGATTAATTTCGAGCTTATCGCCCGGGCTTTTAATCTCTTCGTCTCGATAAAGATCGCGATAATTTTCTCTGCCGGTCCAGGGCAGGTCTTCTTTATGTAACTGTAACCGGGCCTCACTTTCAGCCGCATTGAGCAATACTAACCTGCTTTCCCCTTCATGATTGCGAACAAAACCGTATACCATGTCAGGTTTAGTCTCAATATGACTAATATCCCCTTTCTGGAGAGCCGGATTACTGGCCCGCAATTCTATCAAGTGCCGGACATAATCTTTTAGCTCTTGATCCGGGGCAGTATAACCGCGGTCCGACCAGAGCATGGTCCGCCGATTGTCCGGGTCTTCACCGCCCTTCATCCCAACTTCATCACCATAATAGATCATCGGGGCACCCACATAGGTGAACTGTAAAAATTTACTTAGCCGAAATCGCTCCTTGTGTTCATCAATTAGTGTTAGGTAACGGATGGTATCATGGCTGCCCAGCAGATTCTGCAGGGAGTAAACTGCCCGGTCGGGGTAATCGACAAACAAGCGCATCATTTCGCGGTGGAAATCATCAGCCGTATAATTACCCTGTCCGATGAAATTGATAACAGCATCACGAAAGCGGTAATTCATGACCGCATCAAACTCGTCGCCCTGTAAATAATCAGCAGCATTGCCCCAGATTTCGCCCGTTAGATAGGCAGATTCATCTATTTGTTTAACATGTTCCCGCCACTCAGGCCAAAAATTTGGATCAGTGGCTGCGGCATCCTGGGGAACATCAAGCCTCCAGCCATCTATTCCTGTCTCCATCCATTTTTCCGTTGCTGCCCAGATGTAATCCCTTACTTCCGGATTCTCCAGGTTCAGTTCTGGCATATGGCCAAAGCCCCACCAGCCATCATAATTGGGATCTATATCCTCCTGTTCCTGCTGATAAAGGGTTCTAACGGGAAAATCGTGAATGAAAAACCAATCAACATATTCTGAATCCTCTCCCTGTTCAACAACATCCTGGAAGGCCCAGTGGTCATACCCAACATGGTTAAACACACCGTCCAGTACAACTTTGATATCACTATCTGCCAATTCAGCAACCAATTCTTCAAAAAATGACCATGATCTTTTCTGGTCACCTTTGAAGGCCAGGCGGTCATCTATTTTTTTGAAGTTGCGTGCGTTGTAGCGGTGGTTGGCTGTGGCATCATGTATGGGGTTAAAATATATCGCCGTGATGCCAAGTTGTTCAAGGTAGTCAATTTTCTCCTTTACGCCCCGTAAATCACCACCATAAAATGCATGGTAACCGGCCGGAGTCTCGATCAGGTTATCGTTATTTAGTAAATGTTCCTCCGTCTCAATTACGGGATCCGAAAAATCTTTTATTCCCTGCTCCCAATCGGGAATATAGGCCTCGTGGAGTGCAGTGTCATCTTTGTAAACTTCAATTTTTTGCGGATTATTATCATTGGTAGCTTTGGCAAACCGGTCGGGGAAAATTTGATAAAAGACTGCTTTTTGAGCCCAGGCCGGAGGCCGAAAAATTTCTTTCTGCTCCAGTTCAGCGGCAAAATTTTCCACCCCGGATAAGGATTCAGCAATTTCACCGGCTCCAAAGTAATATGTTTGCTCTCCATCCTCCAGAATGAAATGATATTCAAAATTAGGCTCCGGTAATTCAATAGTTTTCCTAAAGTATTCGCGGCTGCTTAAAGTTAAAAAACGATCCATTGAATATACTTCTTCTTTTTCTTCTGCCAACAAACGGATCTTAACCTGTTCTATTTCCCGGGGATTTGTCTCCAGATGTAGAGATAATTTAGTGGTAGAATAGGGGTCAAAGTAGCGGTGTTCTCCCTGGTCGTGGGCCACGGCTTCATATGTAATTTCGCCATCACCTTTTTCTGGAAAATCAAACAGGGAGGGTTCTTCTTCAACAAATATAACAGCATTTTCCCCACCAAAACCATCAGGGGCATAGTCATCTGCATCCTCCGGTCTGATCCAGTTTTCGCCATCAACCACAAATTTATACTCATATTCACCCGGCTTTAGGTAAATTGTTTTTTCATAAACTCCGTCTTCTTCTATCATTTTGGTTCCCTCTGGATCCCATTCATTAAACTCTCCGGCCAGATAAACTTGATCAACAGTGATCATTGGTTCATAACTAAAGTTAACTTCAATTAACCCGGGACCGGGCTGGGTAAGTCCATACTTATCGGCCTGCCCAGCTGAACTGAAAAGTATTAAAGTGATTAAACCAAATACTATAATTAAATAATTTCTTTGTGAGATGTTCAATCAACTCACTCCTTTCTATTATGCTCCTGCTGTAGGGCTAGTTTAATCTTTTATGCCTGCATCTGGCTCTTAATCCATAATTAACTTACCCTTTTAAATCCATTCGGAATAATATGCTGAAATATCCTGCTTATAAAAGTAATCACTGAAACCTCTTTTTTTCCTGTCAGTAATTTCTTCATAATCAGGTTAGAATTCAAGTTCTATATTTTCTACTTCCCCAAAATTATTTAGTTCTTTATCAAAACGATTCTGGTCCCCGACCACCATGATGATTAATTGTTCAGGACTTAATTTTTTTTGCGCAATATTTTTTATATCCTGGGTATCCAGTTCTTGAATTTGTTCAATATATTTTTCATAATAATCCTGATCTAAATCTAAAAAATCAACTAATGCCTGGCGAAAAGCAATTTCCTCTGCAGAGGTATAACGGTACACGGCTCTGTTTAAAATTGCCTGTCTGTTTTCTGTTAATTCTTGCTCTGTCACTTCTTTTTGCTTGATTTTTTCTATTTCGGAGAGTGTAAGCTCAATTACCTGACCTGTATTTTCAGCTCCGGTCATGATATAAGCATAAAAATAACCTGGAAACTCAAATCCCTGGGTAAGTTGACTGCCCACAGCATAGGCCAGTCCCCGCTTACTTCTTAACTCCCTGAATAAACGGTTATCATCTCCTCCCCCCAGAATTCGGTTGGCAATGTTTAAAGGAGGGAAGGCTGTACTATCAAATTTCACTGAAGGGTGACCAATAAAAATAATACTTTGCTGAATAGGCTGCTGAACGTGATAAACTTTTGCTTCTGGATGAGGATCAAATTCCGGCAGTTCAGGATATTCTACTTCATCTGGTTCCCAGGTACCTAAAGTTTCCTCCAGCAGATGAAGCATTTTATCTGCGTCAAAATCACCTGTTATCGCCAGTGATGTTTTGTGCGGTTGATAATAACGTTCATGGAAATTTATAATATCTTCCCGTTCGATGTTGTTAACACTTTCCATTGTAGGGAACCAACCCACTGGATGATCTGCTGCCATTTTCTTAATAAACTCATAAACTGCCAGCTGAACTGGATGGTCAGCCCGACGTTGAATTGATTCTTCCATTATTCCCCGTCTGAGTTCTATTTTTTCTGGTAAAAAGTCGGGTTTTCTGAGAATATCATTGAAAAGCTCAATCACTTCTTCTTTATTATCACTTAAACTGGAAAAGCTGCCTGTAACCATGGTGTCCTGTGCTCCAAATTCTACAGCTGCTGCTAAATATTCCAGTTCTTTATCAATTTCTTCCGGAGGCTGTCCGGCAGTACCGCCCGTCCGGAGCAAATTAGCTGTTATTTCTGCCAGTCCAGTTTTTTCACGGGGCGAATATATATTACCAGCATCAATAATAGCTTCCCCTCTAACTAAAGGAAGTTCTCTGTCTTCTATTAAATATACGGTGAGGCCATTTTCCAGTTCATGCTTATCAGCTTCTCTGAGAGTAACTTCAACATCATCAAATTCCATATCTTCCGGATGAGGCCATTCTTCAGGTGTTTGAGCTGCAGAAATTGCTGAAAATAATATAATAAAAAATATACTCAAGATAATGACTGATTTTTTGTTATTCATCATTTGAACCCCCTTCTTCTTTTTCTAAAATAGCCACAGTACGATTATTTTCGAGAAGATATTCATCTGCTATCTGCTGAATTTGTTCTTTGGTCACAGAAATAATTTTATCCGGATATTCCTTCATATTTTCCCAACCATCCAAAAAATGCTCATAGAAAGCCATTTGATAGGCAAGTCCGGAAGAAGAATCCAGTTCTCTAATATAGTTTGCCCGAACCTGATTTTTAACTTTCTGCAGTTCCCATTCACTTATTTTTTCTTCTTTTAATTTTTCAATTTCTTCATAAACCAGTTCCTCTACCTCTTCGGGATTGTGATCTCCTTTCGTAACTACATGTACGGTAAATAAATTGGGATACCTATACCCAGGAATCCCGGTAGATGTGCTGACATTGGCAGCTACCTCTTCTTCAATTACCAGTCTGCGATAAAGTCGGGAGGTCCTACCTGTGCCCAGCACAGAACTAACAACATCCATTACATAAGCGTCTTGATCAGGATATGTTGGTATGTGATAGCCAATAAACATCTGGGGCTCAGCATCGAAGGTAACTCTGGTTCTTCTTTCTTCCATCTGTAGTGGTTCAAAAGGAACATAAGTCTTTTTTTCCGGACCTGCAGAAATTTCACCAAAATAATCCTCTATTATTTTAATATCTTCTTGGGGACTTACATCTCCCACCATAACCAGTACTGCTCGATTGGGGTGATAATGATCATTCCAGAAATCAAGTGCCTCCTGGCGGCGATAATTATCAATTTCTTCCATACTCCCAATTAGAGGGCGACCATAAAAATGTCTCACAAATGCCTCCTGCAGAAAATTTTCTCTGAGAAAACCTGTAGGTTCATCCTCATTTCTCTGGACTCTTTCCTCTTTTACTACATCAACTTCTTCATAAAAATATCTAAAAACAGCATTTTCTATTACATCTGCTTTAATGCGAGAGAATAATTCCAGCCTATTGGCAGGTAAGGATAGAAAATAAGAAGTATGATCATAACCGGTAGCAGCATTGTAACCTTCAGCACCATGTTTATCAAATATACCTTTCAAAGGATTGGGATCGGCTAACTGTTGAGCCTTTTTTTGAGCTGCAGTAAATTCTTCTTTTAATTCAGTAACTTCTTCATCATCCATATCTTCTTCTCGGGCCGAAAAATAATCTTCAGCTGCCTGATCCATTTTCTCCAGCAGTTCCTGTTCTCTTTTGAAGTTGTCTGTACCCACAGAAGTAGTACCCTTAAAAGCCATGTGTTCTACCATATGGGCAATTCCACCCAGTCCCTCGGGTTCATCTACTCCCCCAACATCAAACATAAGTCGAAAATGGATAACTGGTGCTCCCTGTTTCTCCACCATTATTACTCTAAATCCATTGTCCAGGGTAAAAGTGCTTACTTGTTCTCTCAGTTCAATACTTCTAACCGGAATACTGGCCAAAACCAGAATAAGTATAAGTAAAATGACTTTTTTAAAATATCTGCTATAATTCATAATTTCTACCTCCCCATAAAAAATAGATTTATTAGAACTTGTTTATAAAATTAAATATTAGACTGGTTTTTCCTCCCTCTTAAAATATAAATTGATATTTAATAATAGTTAAGGAACAAAGTCATTGATATTACGACACTTGTAGACAATGAAGCTCTGGGTGCATGGGCCCATATCCAAATGGAAGAAAACTATCTAGATCTCACTCCCGACTCACAAAACATGAAGGATATCGAGACCTTAATAGAACGAGGAGTAATTGTTTCTTATGAACCCCAGCGTTCTCTTTGAGAGCTAACAATTACTGGTGGTATGTCCGTCTAATTTCAATAAATAACTTTATAAATCCAGTTATTTCATCGGGATTTTTAATAAGAAACTTTATAAATTCAATTTATTAAGCCTAATATTGAACTCTGAAAGTTGAGATGTCAACTAAATAAATTGTCCTTAAATATTATAATAATCAGGTCTCTGATTTAATATGTTAAGTATAGTGCTCTGTCCTAAAATCCTTTTTGTTATACCCGGAAATAAATGCCCCAGACCTACAGCGGCTTAAACTTGATGCCCTTATGGAGCAAAACGAATATTTTTTAAATATCAATATACCAATTATATTCAATTTCTTGCTATTTAAAAAGTAAAAAGACTCTTAATTTTGAGGATCGTATCTTAGAGTCTGCACCCTGTTTTTAAGAATTTCAAGCTGTTTTTGCACACCACTATCAGATAAATCAAGATTATTTTTCCGAAAACTAAGTACTCCTGTGATATTTTCATTTTTCAGAACAGGAGTGATATCTTCTACCCTGTTTTCTCTAAAATATAATTTATTTAAAGAAGGTAATTTCTGAATAACCCCTATATCTTTAACCTCATTCTGAGCAAAATTTAACTCTTTTAAGTTTTTCATTGTCTTTAAGCCTGAAATATCCTCAATTTTATTATCAAGCAGATATAATATTTCCAGTTTTTGTAAATTTGACAGATATGATATATCACTGATTCTGTTCCTGCTGAGATGAAGTTCAAGTAATGATGGAGTTTCAGAAAGTCCGGAAAGACTTTCTACCCGATTATTGGATAAGGTTAAAATTTTAAGACTGTTTAGCCCGGCCAGAGGTTCAGTCTCTTTTACCCGATTACTCCAGAACCTGATTACCTGAAGTTTTTTCAGCTCAGAAAGTGGTGACAGATCTTCAATTTCATTATATCTAAAATTTAATATCCTAAGATTATCAAGATTTGATAGAGGTGTAAGATCCTCTACATAATTATGTTCAAAAATTATCTCCTCAAGTTCAGTCAGCTTAGCCAGGGGGGTAATATCTACAATTTCATTATTATATAGGTTTAAAAAACTCAGACCGGTAAAATACTGGAGCCCCTCCAGAGATTGAATATTACTTTCAACTGCAGTAAACTCCTCTATTTTTTGAGCCTGGCTTTTTAAAATTGGCCCCTCAGATTTACCTAAATTTTCAAGAGCGGCTCTTTTAAGATTGGAGTCATTAAAATGAATCTCCTCTTTTTGTAAAATGGCTTCAGTATGGATAAGCAAAGAAAAAATAATAACTCCTGATAACAATAAAACAGCCATAACAAAGTATTTGTTAAATATTTTGTAAGTTTTCACTTTTACAACCTCCTCAGCTATTTTCAGTACCCTGGATTGATTGAGAATGCAGGGGAAAATCGTCAGAATATAATCTAATAAGCTTTTCCATGTTGTTTTTAGACAGCCAGATATCTTTGTTCTGGTTTAGTTTAAAAATAGTAGAAACCATCCTGGAATATATTCTAACCGAATACCGGGATAAATTACGAGCCTGAGATTGTTGTTTTTGGGGAACAGGTATAATATAGGTTTTATCCACGTTTTCACCACCTTTCTGTTATTATA
>Ga0207421_10005549_pt1 | contig 14110 bp, 9 predicted proteins | sample SodLakKL_010_SED_4_FD_187542 | JGI IMG/M metagenome (GOLD analysis project Ga0207421, IMG submission 187542) | Alkaline sediment microbial communities from Lake Tanatar, Kulunda Steppe, Russia - 8KL_010_SED (SPAdes) (version 2) | ecosystem: Environmental > Aquatic > Non-marine Saline and...
GATGTTCCTTGTGGAAGACGGCCGCCTGCGCTTCCGTCATGACCACAGGTATCCCGACGGCACGCCGGAAGAGAAAACAATGTATGGTGGCTACGCCGATGGTAAAGGAACTGCCTATGCGCAGCACTTTCCAAAGGATGACTATTCGCGTGAACTCCTGGAAGATTATTTCGGACGGGAATGGCGCGTGGTGATGGATGAGGAGATGACCACCTACTCTTATCGCCTGCTCTATGACGGCGAAGTGGTTTTCCAGGCCGACTTTGACCTTACTGAACCGCTGTAGGGGTTATTCCTCTTGCAGGTTTTTTAGCAGTGGTTCCAGCTGGTAGCCCGATTGGTCGGACAGCTCCGTAACCTCCGTGAGCATTTTGATGGCGCGGCGTACAGCCCCGCCTTGTGTGCTTGATGATGCCCTTGCGCCTCCTTTTCTATCTCTTTTGCCGTGCATGAAAACCGAGAAAGAGGAAATGGCATAAAACCAGCGGCAAAGCTGTTCGAACGACTCTTTGCTGTAATACCAAATGCCGTCGTGTAAGTTAACACCCAGGTATTCCCTTACCAGTGGGTCCTGCATCATTGTCCCGAGCTTTTTCTTTTGCTCCCGGATGACGGGGTCATCGCGCAGCGTGGTGGCTGTCCGACCACGAGGCAAAGGCTTGCCGTGAAAATCGAATACATCTTTCTCATGACGAAGTAAGATCCGGATGAGGACTTTGTACTTTTGCTGGTCTGACTGGCTGTGCCCGGTTTGGCTGAGCACCTCATCAAGGGCATGAGAGAAAAGCAATTGGTCAAAAAACAGCGCATCAGCATCCTGGCTGGTATTGCCTGCTGCACCAAGGGCATGGAAGACCAGCAAAATCAGGCTGTTTTCGCGATAGCTGTGGCGTGGAGAAAGCAATAGCAGGTCTTCTGCTGAGTCTGCCTCCAACTGTATCAGCAATTGTTGTATCCGTGCATCTCCCAGCTTCAGAAAATGGATGCCTTCCGCAACGCCTTGCATGCGAATGGCAAACTCCTTAAATGCTTTTTCGGCTTCAATGCCTGTCAGCCCTGTCCCGGCAAGCTGTCCTGCAAAGGCAAGAAAGTCGTCGCGGAAAAGCTGTGAAACCTGTTGATGTTTTTCCAGCATTCCTTGTCTGACCACTTGCTCAGAAAAATGATGCACCCTTTGCATGTCAAACACTCGTTGAAAGGCCTGATGCAAGGGTTGCATGCGTTGCAGGTCAAGGGCAAGCTGCAGATCATGGAACTCCTGTCCAACGGACTGTGCGTACAGCTCCTGGATGCGGCCATCCACATCATAGAGCTCTTCAAAGTCAAGGTACACGCGATAGGCAAATCCCTGCAAGTGGTGATAAAGTCCGCTTTCGTGGATGTCTTTGCCATTCCATAGATGTTCCATGCCGGAGGTCTGTTCACGTACCTTGTAATACATCCTGGCATCGTTTTTCAGTCCCAGCTCATGTGCAATGGTGGAGGTGATCAGCGTTTTCGACTGGCGGTCACCGGGAAGGCGCGGGGCCGAGTGTTTGATCCACCCCTCGCACTGGTCGTACTTGTTGTTAAACAACACCAGTGCTTTTTCCTGGTGGTGTCTGTTGGTGAAGGCAAAGACGTTTTCATTGACGTGCCCGTCGCGGTTGAGGAAGTCATAAAGATGAAAGTGCATGACTTCGCTAAAGAGATAGCGCTTGGCGGTTAGCGGAAAGATTTCCTTTTCGTGTTTTTCAATGAGCCACGCATTGGGTTCTTCATGATAATAAGCCCGTTGATACTCCATGCCATATTTCTCGGTGAACCCTTCAACCTGGCCGTGCGCGAACATGGGCAGGCCCGGAAGGGTGTTCATCATCACACAGATCCCAAAATATTTGTCGCCCGTGCCAAACTGCTGGATGGCTGTTTCCTCATCCGGGTTGCTCATGAAGTTGACGTAGCGCTTGAGGATCTCTGGTTCAAACTCCAGCGTGTTGGTGATGAGGTCGCGGTATTTCTCGTTTTCCTCGTTTTTCAGCATATGCATGAAGGCGGAGTTGTACACGCGGTGCATGCCCAGCGTGCGGACGAAATAGCCTTCCATAAACCAGAATGCCTCTGCCAGCAGCAGGGTTTCCGGGAGTTCTTCATTGATGCGGTCGACTACCTCCCGCCAGAACTCTTCAGGGAAAAGCCTGTCAAAGGCTTGCTTGGTCATCGCATGTTCGGCACGTGAGGGGATGTCTCCACCGGTGCCTGGCCTGGGGTACCAGAGGCGCGCAAAATGCTTTTTTGCCAGGGTCATGGCGGCATCAAACCGGATGATGCTGAACCTGCGGGCCACATGAAAGATCTTCTGCATCACGGCCTCACGCACTTCGGCCTTGAGCATGTCGAGCTGCGCTGTGTCGTTCCAGGGCATCATGGTGCCATCATTGCCGTGATAGATGTAGCGTACATCATTGGTTCGCCTGTCCACCCGCTGAAACACCACTGCAGCATCAGTTTTGTTGTAATAACCGTCTTCGATGCGTATCTCCACATGGGGGTCTTCCGACAGGTTTTCCCCAGTAAATGAGTAGCCAGGAAAAGGGGGGGCGGCTGATTGTATGAAATAATCCGGGTGTTCAATGACCCATTTGGAGTAGATCCCGGTATGGTTGGGCACCATATCGGAGGCCAGCCGGATGCCACGCGCCCTGGCACGCCTGTCCAGGTCCTGGTAGGCCTCATCTCCGCCAAGGTCTTGTGCCACTTCGTAATCGAAAAGCGCATAGGCAGAAGAGATGGCATCCGGGTTTCCCATCAGGTGTTTGATCTTGCGTGATGCCGTGCTTCTTTCCCAGAGTCCGATCAGCCACAACCCATTGAAATTCCTTGCTGCCAGCCGGTCAAGCTCCTCGTCGGGGATTTGATCCAGTCGCCGGATGTCGCGCTGGTAGTTCTTCGACAGCTGATCGAGCCATACGTAGGTGTTCTTGGCAATCAGCACCACCCTGGGCATCCAATGGATGTCTTCGGTGAAGCGCTCTGACTCTGCATAGTCGATGGCTGCATCCTGTGTGGCATCATAACCGGATTTGCCCAGAAACATGCCTCCCTCGCCCCGCTTGCCGAGGTAATCCGGTGCAAAAGTCGGGGGAGCTCCGCCATGCCCACCCTGGAGGATGATGTCCTCTTTCATCAGGTCCTTGCCCTGCAGGAGCTGATCAAAAAAAGCAGCAGGGAGGTATTTTTTCCAATGGACGAGCATGTAGTCCAACTGCGCAAAAAAATCATCGGGGGCATGCCGGAAAGGCGCACGCAGAAAAGTGAAAAGGTCCTGATGATCCGGGCCGAAGGGGGGCAGCTGGCTGACATATGCTTCCAGCTCACCCAAGAGCTGGTCGAAACCTTGCTGGTTGCCCAGATATGTCTTGTCGAACAATATGCGCTGCTTCCTGTTTGCCGGATTTTCGTTTGCCAGGGAAAGCATCATCGCATGGCGGATGGCCTGATGCAGGTGTTGTTCTCCGTGGCTGGATTCCTGCAGATACTGCCTGGCACCCACTTGACCCATATATACGCTTACAGGCGGGAAATGATCAACAAACTCTTCTGCCACGGAATACAGCATGGCCTTGCCTGTGCGACTTTCCAGGTGCGCTGAGGCTTTTTCAAAAAGCTTTTCGCCCAGCTCATCCTCATAAGCCTCGATGATAAGCAGTGCTGCTTCCTGTATCAATGATGCAGCACGCATCTCGCCTGGAAAAATATGTTTTTCAGTGCTTCGCTGCCTGTTGATCCGGTAAACAAGGTCGCGGATGGCTTTGTAATTGGCAAACTGCAAACGGCCATCGTCAGAAAAGAGGTCAGGAGAAATATGGTAGGCGCTGCGTTGACCCTTGTGTATATACATAAATCTTGATTTTTTTTTCAGCGGGTTGCTGTTTGTCTGTCAGCCACACTGGGGATGAAGCCTCATATATCCCTTTCCCTGCAGATTCAGGCAATGATTACTGGCTGAAAAAGGTCGGGGCAACAGGGGAGGGGTCATCACAATGCCGCATTAAACATGGCTAACAGAACCAGGGCTGTGAAAGGAACCGTAAAGTTATCAAGACCCCTGGAGCTGAATGCCTCTACGATGGCTGCCCCCAGGGCCACCGAAATGGCAGCCATGATGGTCTGTGTGCTGAAATTTCCAACAAACCAATGCAGGGTGTAAATCGATATCAGGAGTGAAGAGACAAAAAACACCGAGCTGCCCAGGTAGGTCTTTTTCAGGCGCAGGTTATGGATGATGATCTTCCTGACCTTTGATCCAAACGCTACCCCTGTGATGCCGGCAAGGGAATCGCTAACCCCCAGCAGGAGCACGGGGATGATGAACAGCTTGGCGTCATTCATCCACACGGAAATTACAAATGTGCCGCAGATCGCTACAGGCAAAAGCACACCACCATAAGTTTTGCGGGCCACGTCATTGATGGACCGCAGCAGGTCTTTGTGTTGCGCGAAGAGAAGGACAAAGAAAAAGATGATGCCCATCACAAGCACGTAGACATATGAGCTGTAGACCAGGGGAAAGGTTAATGAAAGCAGGGATGCCGCACTGTGTGAGAATTTCCTGGTGTATTCGGTTTTTACCTTGAGGATGGTGTGCAGGATCTCACCCGTGGCAAGAATGGCACCAAAGGCGAAAGTATAGAGAATGGTAAATAAAAGTTCGGTGCTCATAATGGGATGATGTTAATGATAAACATGGCGGCACCACCAGGGATCAGGCTGTCAAATCTGTCGAGGAACCCCCCGTGTCCGGGCAGCAGGTTGCTGAAATCTTTTATCTCATGTCGCCTCTTGAAATAAGAAGCCAAAAGATCCCCCAATAATGCAAAGATAGTGATATTAATCGAATAAAACAAAGCCTGTGTCCAGGAAGCATCGATCAGGCCCCTGATCAGCAGTGCAGTTGTTACGGCCAGCGCCGTCCCGCCAATAAATCCAGAAATGGTTTTCTTCGGACTTACAGATGGCATCAGGCGCTTACCCCCCATGATCTGGCCGCTGATCTGGCTGAACGCATCAAATACAGATACCACCACAAATACAAAGTACAAATAGGGCTTCGCCATGAAGCTGAACGATATAAATGGCAGGGCCAGCAGGGTGAATATCCCCAGGGCAGCCAGGAAAAAACCGCTGCTTTTTAATGGACGATGCAAATGCACGCGCGTGAGCTCCGTGTAACCTGCAGCTACCAGCAACAAGGCAACCACGCTGAAATAAGGCGGCCCGAAATAAATGCTGCCAAACAACACGTGAATGATCAGAAAATAGGTGCCAAACTTGGCCCAGATCTCCCGCTTTCTCTCCCTGCGCTTGTTTCTGCTGATCCACGCAAAAGCCATGGCCCCCAGGACAAAATAAATCAGGATGATGATGTATATCAGGCGTTCCATAAAGCAAAGACAAAAAGACAAAAGGACAAAAAGACGAAAGGAAAAAAGACAAAAGGACAAAAGGACAAAAGGACGAAAGGACAAAATGTCTAAAAGTCGCAAGGTTGAAAGGTCATAACGTCAAAGTGTCTATAAATCATTAAGTTAGGAGGTTGTTGGTTTAAGGGGTCAATGGGTTTTTATTAAGGTTGAACTTTTAAGTTTGAAGTTACCTGAGGCATTTGTTTGCATTTGTGCACCATTTGTGTTTATTTGTGGATTACTCCTGCTGCTTACTGCTTACTTCTTACTTCTTACTTCCTACTTCCTACTTCTTCCTTCCCTAAGTACCCAATACAGGCCCTTCGCATTCGAGCGCATCTCCGGGATGATCAGCTGGATGATGATGTGCTCCAGGAAAGCCAGGATGCCCCAGATGATCATGAAATAGTAAAAAGGGGTGAAAAATCCAAAAGTAAATAAGATGAAGAAGAAGGTGCCCTGGATGTAACCGCCAATTTTCCAAGAATAGAGGTGCAGGCTCGGGAACCTCCCGAATTTGATCACCGAAAGGGTGAGGGAGGCAATCAGTAACCCAATAAACGTACCAAAACTCAGGATGTGCGGGGCAAAATCATCCCACTTGAAAAGCCCAATACCCAGGAAAACAAGAAAATAAGTGCCCATGTCCGCGATGGAATCGATTTTGGCACCAAATTCGGTTTGTTGCTTAAATAGCCTGGCCAGTAAGCCATCCAGCACGTCGGTGATCAGGTTGATCACGATGAGCACGGCAAAGGCTTGAGCATGACCAGCTATGGCGAGGTAGAGGATGACGGGAAACGCCAGCAGGCGATAAAACGACAGGGCGTTCGGAATGTTGAGTTTGTCTTTGTGCTGCACCTTATAAATTGTATTGGTTCCAGACCGCTCGCATTAAATAAAAGCGAAAAATAATTTGCAAAGAAACAAAATGCCTGACTGATTTGCAAACCTGCCCTGAATTTGCTCCGACTACATTCCGGTTCTTTGCGCTGAACGATTATTTTGCAGATTTGCCCAACGCCTTTAATGCTTTGCGAATCCAGTCATTATAAAACATTTTCAATTAAAAACTGTTTACTTATTGTTTTTCGGCAAGACTTTTGATGCCCCATTAAACCTTTGCGTTTTTTTGCAATCAAACTATGTTCGCCAATACTCGGATTCCATCATTGGTCACGAAAAGCACAGTTCTTTCAACAACTAAAAGCCAAAGGCCAAAAGCTAAAAGCCAATAGCCAACAGCCCATTCAAGACCCGACATTTCAACCTTCTGACATTTCGACTTTTTGACAAATACTGAATCAATGAATAAACAAGCGCGATTTTTTGTTAACCTGGCCATTTTAACCCTATTGGTAGGGATCATTGCTTACCCCAAAGTCCAACCCTTTCTTTTTGGCGACTCTTCTGCGGACGCTTCTTTTCAGCCTCAGCAGCGGCGGGCCCTGCAGGTGAGCGGCTATGTGCTTTCACCAGTTCCTGTGCAGGAGATGGTCCGGAGCACGGGTAACTTGTTGCCTGATGAGGAGGTGGATCTGGCCTTTGAGACGAGTGGAAAGGTGGTAGGGATTTACTTTGAAGAAGGTACTTTCGTGGAAGAAGGAGACCTCCTGGCAAAGATGAACGACAGACACCTTCAGGCCCAGCTGGAAAAGCTACAGGCCCAGCAACGGCTTGTGGTTGAACGTGAATTCCGCCAACGCAGCCTACTTGAACGGGATGCGATCAGCCAGGAAGCTTATGACCAGGCCGTTACGGAGCTGGAAACGCTGGAAGCCGACATCGAGCTGTTGCTTGCCCGGATCGCCGAGACAGAAGTCAGGGCTCCCTTTGATGGCGTGGTGGGACTCCGCTACCTGAGCGAAGGAAGCTATGCTTCACCAAGCACCCGGCTGGCCAGGCTCGTAAGAAACAATCCCCTGAAACTGGAGTTTTCAGTGCCGGAAAGGTATTCCGGAGAGATCACCCCGGGCTTCCCCATTCACTTTCGGGTCGATGGATTCCTCGAGCCGAAACACGCCGAGGTGTATGCCGTGAGCCCTTCGGTGGACGACAGGACGCGAACCATCAGGGTACGGGCGCTGTATGATAACGACAATGGATTGCTGATGCCCGGCCGGTTTGCCTCGGTGAACATGCAGCTTTCCGATACACCCGATGCCATCGCCATTCCCTCAGAGGCCCTGATCCCAGAGATGGAAGGCGACAGGGTGTTTGTATACCGCTCAGGCCAAGCCGAAGCCGTCTATGTGACCACCGGCATCCGTACCGAAGATCGCGTACAGATACTCGAAGGACTCTCCTTCGGCGATACCCTGCTGACCACAGGGGTACTGCAGCTCAGGCATGGCTTGCCCGTGGAGCTTGATAATGTGGGTGATCTCCAGGACTATGAATTTGCGGATGCAGAGGAAGTCGAACTGCAGCCCGTGCATCATGATTAATAACTGTCGCCACGGGTGGCCGGAAACCGTGGTGTAGCGCCTCCAAACGGTGCTTTCCCTTCCGGCAGGTTAAATTTAAGCAAGTTCCGCAAGTGGATTGCTGATAACAAAAAAAACATGAGCCTATCATCATTAAGTATAAAACGCCCGGTACTGGCCTCAGTATTTACCATTACCATTCTGCTGCTGGGGTTTGTGGGCATGACCTTTCTGGGGGTGCGGGAGTTCCCCAGCGTGGATCCGCCGATCATCTCTGTAAACACCTCTTATCCGGGTGCCAATTCGGATGTGATTGAGACGCAGATCACCGAGCCACTCGAACAAGCCATCAATGCAGTGCCTGGCATCCGCACCCTTACCAGCGTAAGCCGGCAGGGCAGCAGCCGGATCACCGTGGAGTTTGAGTTGAGTGTCGACATGGAGACGGCAGCCAACGATGTCCGCGACAAGGTGGCGCAAGCCCAGCGGCGGCTTCCGAGGGACGTGGATCCGCCCATTGTCTCCAAGGCCGACGCCGATGCGAGCCCCATCATGTTTGTGACGGTGGAAAGTGAAACCAGGAACCTGCTGGAGCTTTCAGAGATCGCTGAGCTGACGCTCAGTGAACGCCTGCAGACCATCGACGGGGTGAGCGGAATCCTGATCTGGGGTCAGAAACGCTATGCGATGCGCTTGTGGTTGGACCCGGAAAAAATGGCTGGTTACGGACTGACCCCGATGGATGTCAGAAATGCACTCCAGCGGGAAAATGTGGAGTTTCCTTCCGGCAAGATCGAGGGAAACAAGATGGAGCTTACCATCCGCACCCTGGGTTTGATGTCGACACCGGATGAGTTTAATAACATGATCATCAGCGAGGATAATGGTAACGTGGTTCGCTTCCGGGATGTCGGCAGGGCCGAACTGGGTCCGGAGCAACTGCAGGGCATGGTGCGCCGGGATGGCGTGCCCCTTGTAGGAAATGCCATTGTGCCGCAACCGGGCTCTAACCACATTGAAATCGTCGATGAAGTATACCGGAGACTCGCCATGATCGAGCGCGACATCCCGGATGACGTCACCCTGAACATCGGCTTCGACAATACGGAGTATATCCGCTCCTCTATCCGGGAAGTCAGGAATACCATCTTCATTGCCTTCTCACTCGTAGTCGTCATCATCTTCCTGTTTTTGCGCGACTGGCGAACCACCATCATTCCGGTGCTGGTCATCCCCGTGTCACTGGTCGGGTCATTCTTCGTGATGTACCTGGCAGACTTTAGCATCAACGTGCTTACCCTTCTGGCCATCGTGCTCGCCATCGGCCTGGTGGTGGATGATGCCATCGTGATGATGGAAAACATCTATGTGAAGATCGAGAAGGGCATGACCCCGGTGCAGGCAGGCCTGGCGGGGTCCAAAGAAATATTCTTTGCCATTATTGCCACCACCATCACCCTGGTGGCAGTATTCTTCCCCATCGTATTCCTGGAGGGGATGACCGGCAGGCTGTTCCGGGAGTTCAGCATCGTGATCGCCGGAGCGGTGCTGATCTCGTCGTTTGTGGCACTCAGCTTTACCCCGATGATCTCTACCAAGATCCTGAAACAGCGAAGGGTAAAAGGACGTTTTTATCGGCACACCGAAGGTTTTTTCAAGCAGATGAATGACTGGTACAGCAACGCCCTTGGCCGGCTGCTTGCGCGGCGCTGGCTTGCACTGGTCATCCTGGCAGGCGCCGTGGGCCTCGTGGTATTGCTATATAGCAACATCCCCGGCGAGATGGCACCCCTTGAAGACCGGTCCATGTTGACCATCAATGCCAGGGCGCCGGAAGGTACGACATACGAGTTTATCCGCGATTACATTGATGAGGTTACCGAGCTCGCCGAAAACCTTGTCCCCGAAAGGGAAGCGATCACCTCCATGGTGTTCGGCGGCTGGTCCAACGTGCGTGTCGTGTTGAAGGACCCCGGAGAAAGACAGGCCTCGCAACAGGAGATCGCCGACCGGCTGTCGGTTGCCTTGCGCGACAAAACGCGGGCTGTGGCCTTCGTGAACCAACAATCCACTTTTGGCGGCAGACGTTCTGGAAGACCGGTGCAATATGTGTTGCAGGCGCAAAGCATCGAAAACCTGCGGGAAGTCCTCCCCACCTTCATGGAACAGGCCAACGACAACCCCATCCTGCAGATGGCTGACGTTAACCTGCGCTTCAACCTGCCCGAAATGCAAATCCACATCGACCGTGACAAGGCCAACGCGCTCGGGGTGTCCACGCAAAACATCGGGCAAACCCTGCAGCTCGCGCTCAGCGGACAACGTTTCGGCTACTTCTTCATGCACGGCAAGCAATACCAGGTGCTTGGTGAACTCCGGCGTGAGGACAGGAATACCCCCCTGGACCTCAGGTCCTTGTTCGTAAGAAGCAACAACGGGGACATGGTGCAGCTCGATAACCTGGTTACGCTGCAGGAACGCACAGCGCCGCCACAACTGTTCCGTTACAACCGATTTGTCTCAGCCACGGTGTCAGCAAACCTCGCCCCCGGCTATACGATCAGCGAAGGCATTGCTGAGATGGACAAGATCGCTGATGAGGTCCTGGATGACACATTCAGAACGGCATTGGCAGGAGACTCCAAAGATTACCAGGAAAGTTCATCCAGCCTGGTGTATGCCTTCGTGCTGGCCATCGTGTTGATTTTCCTGGTGCTCTCAGCACAGTTTGAGAGCTTCAAGGATCCTTTCATTGTGATGATGACGGTTCCGCTCGCCATCACCGGGGCCCTGGTGTTCATGTGGTATTTTGGCATCACCATGAACATATTCAGCCAGATCGGGATCATCATGCTGATCGGACTGGTGTCTAAAAACGGCATCCTGCTGGTGGAATTTGCCAACCAGCGTAAACAGGCCGGCATGCAAAAGATAGAAGCCATCAAATACGCTGCAGCAGCACGCTTTCGTCCCATCCTGATGACGAGCTTGTCGACCATCCTGGGTGTGATGCCACTCACCCTCGGCCTGGGCGAAGGCGCCGAAGGACGGATGGCCATGGGTGTGGCAGTGATCGGCGGACTGATTCTCTCGACCTTCCTGACGCTCTTTGTGGTGCCGGCAGTGTATACCTACATTTCTACAGATACGAAAAACATACTACATGACGATGAAGATGAATTTAAGGATGACGTGTAACATCGTCCTGCTGCTGCTTGCTGCCGGAATTCAGGCACAGCCTCAGCAGATGACCCTGCAGGAAGTGATTGCCACCGGATTGGAAAACAATTACTCGATCCGCATCGCCCGCAAGCAGGAACAGGTCAGCATCAACAACTTCACGCGGGGCAATGCGGGCTTTCTGCCATCCCTCGACGTGCGTGCCGGCCACAGTGGAAGCTACCGCACCACCGACCGGACTGATTTCGACGGAGCCGAAAGCTCCCTGCGCAACATACACAACACGGTGACGAATGCCGAGATTGGCCTGGGTTGGACCCTCTTTGACGGGTTCCGCGTGCAGACCACCTACGAGAAGCTAGGCGCACTGAAACAGATGGGCGAGCTGAACACGCGCCTGTCAATTGAAAACCTGGTGGCCAACATCACAGCAGAGTATTTTAACCTGATCCAGCAACAGCGTTTGCTGAACAACCTGAAGTTTGCCGTGGAACTTTCACGGGAAAGGATGCGAATTGACGAAGAAAGGTTCTTGCTGGGTTCCGGGTCCAGGTTGCAACTTCTCCAGGCAGAAGTGTTCCTGAATGCCGACAGTTCTAGGATGACCCGCCAGGAAGAGGTGGTCAGGGCGTCGCGCATCAAGCTCAACGAATTGATGGCAAAGGAGAATCTCCGGTTTAACCTGCAGCCCTCAGATACCGTCATCCCCGTCAATGACATCCTGATATACGAAAGTCTGGAAGCCTCGGCCATGGAAAATAACGTACAGATGGAGCTGGCCAGGCAGGACATCCACATTTCCGAATATGACAAGCGGATTGCCCGCTCCACGGCATATCCCTTTGTGAATCTGAGTTCTGCTTATTCGGCTTCCCACAATACCTTTCAGTCTGGCACCTTCAGCGAACAGCAAACCTATGGGATGAACTATGGCATTACCGTGGGCATCAATATTTTTGACGGGTTTAACCAGCGACGGCGGGTGGATAATGCGACCATCGCACTGGACAACAGCAGGCTCCGGCTTGAAGATACCGAAAACAGCCTGATGGCAGACCTCATTGCTACCTACGATGTGTATCTGAATAACTTGCGGCTGGTGGAAATGGAGTCGCAAAACCTAAGCGTGGCTTACGAAACGCTCGACATTGCACTGGAAAGATACCGGCTGGGCGAGCTTTCCGGCATTGAGCTGCGTGAAGTGCAAAAAAACCTCCTGGAAGCCGAAGAGCGACTGGTGTCGATACAATACCAGACCAAACTTGCCGAAATATCCCTGAAGCATATATCAGGAAGAATTATGGAATACCTCTAACCGTGAGGTTAAGGTTAAGGCTGAGGTTGAGGAGTTACAGTGTTAAGCGGATTCCTGTTGATTATCCACGTAGCTAATTGTTTGCATACTCCCAGGTAGCACCATCCTTTCCATCCTTTATGGCAATGTTCACTTCTTTAAGCCGGTCGCGGAGTTTGTCGGCGGTATCCCAGTCTTTATTCTTGCGCGCCTCCTGCCGCAACTCCAGGATGAGGTCCATCAAGCCATAAATCGTTTTTTGGCCTGTGTCTTCCGGCCTAGACAATGTATCCCGCAGCCCAAAGATCTCATCCACAAAGGTATTGAACACCTCTTGAAGCCTCTGCAGGTCTGCCTTATTCAGTTTTGCTTTCCCGTCTTTGGCGGCATTGATGGTTTTTACGGTATCAAAGAGATGCGCAATGGCCACCGGACTGTTAAAGTCGTCGAGGAGGGCGGCGTGGCATTTTTCGGCCAGGTCGCCGTGGTCGGCATCTGAGGTATCTGACGGATGCAACTTCTTCAGGGTGTCGTGCGCCTGCAACAGGCGTTTCAAGCCTTTTTCCGCAGCGTCAAGCGCCTCGTTGCTGAAATCGAGCGTGCTGCGGTAGTGGGCCTGCAAGATGAAGAAGCGGATGGTCATGGGATCGTAGGCCCTGTCGAGCGAGTGGTGGGAGCCATCGAAAAACTCCCGCAGGGTGATGAAGTTGCCCAGGGATTTACCCATCTTCTGCCCATGGATGGTGATCATGTTGTTGTGCATCCAATAGCGGACCGCCTCCTTGCCGTATGTGGCATTCGACTGGGCAATCTCGCATTCGTGGTGTGGGAATAGCAAATCCATGCCCCCACCGTGTATGTCGAACTGATCACCCAGGTATTTGGCGCTCATGGCCGAGCACTCGAGGTGCCAGCCGGGAAACCCTTCGCCCCATGGTGATGGCCAGCGCATGATGTGTTGCGGTGCCGCTTTTTTCCAAAGGGCAAAATCTGCCGGATGGCGTTTCTCTCCCTGTCCGTCCAGCTCCCTGCTGCCCGCCTGCATGTCTTCCACGGCGCGGCCACTGAGCTTGCCGTACTGATATTTTTCGTTGTATTTCTGTACGTCAAAATACACCGAACCATTTACTTCATAGGCCAGGCCCGCATCCAGGATGGCCTTTACCATTTCGATCTGCTCGATGATGTGCCCGGAAGCGCGGGGCTCAATGCTGGGCTTAAGTACATTCAGCTGGTCCATGTCCTCGTGGTAGCGATCCGTATAATATTGTACCACCTCCATGGGTTCAAGCCGCTCCAGGCGTGCCTTCTTGGCGATTTTGTCTTCTCCTTCGTCCGCATCGTTTTCCAGGTGCCCCACATCGGTGATGTTGCGCACATACCTGACCTTGTAGCCCAGATGCTTCAGGTAGCGATAAACCAGGTCGAAGGTGACCGCCGGCCTGGCATGACCCAGGTGGGCATCGCCGTATACCGTGGGCCCACAGACATAAAGCCCCGTAAAAGGCGGGTTCAGGGGTTCAAACAACTCTTTTTTCCGCGAAAGCGTGTTATGGATGTAAAGCGGTGCGTTCATGATTTCAAGTTCAAAAAGACGAAAGGACAAAAAGACAAAAAGTCAAAAGGACAAAAAGACAAAAAGGTTAGTGGGTTTAGGGGTTATGGAGTTTTTGGGTTAAGAAGGCATGAATTGTTTCATTAACTTCAAAACCCTTAACCCCCTTAACTCCATAACTCCATAACTCTATAACTTTAAACCCTTTCCC
>Ga0207421_10005551_pt1 | contig 14105 bp, 15 predicted proteins | sample SodLakKL_010_SED_4_FD_187542 | JGI IMG/M metagenome (GOLD analysis project Ga0207421, IMG submission 187542) | Alkaline sediment microbial communities from Lake Tanatar, Kulunda Steppe, Russia - 8KL_010_SED (SPAdes) (version 2) | ecosystem: Environmental > Aquatic > Non-marine Saline and...
AAGAGGTGTTTCATTAATTTGAGTTTTAAGTTTGTATTTAGTTCGCCTTTAAATCCCCACCTCACAGGCTTATCTCGGCGCTACCCATGTTTATTCATCATATTTTGTCTGCCAAAATCTGATGGGGGTTCATCTGACCAACCGGCATTAAGTAAATTTCTTTAACGGTGTACCTCTAAAATAACGAAGCATTTTATCGAAAAATTCATGCAACCTACCAATTTTAACTTAATTTTACAAATAAAAAAATCTGTAAAATGCTGAAACATATTAAGCAGCAAATACCTAACTTTATAACTATCCTTAACCTTTTTGCCGGGTGTATCGCAATAGTTCTTTCTTCAGCCAATATTCAAATAGCCGCGGTATTCATATTTATTGCAGCGGTTCTTGATTTTGCAGACGGTTTTTTTTCAAGAATGCTGAACGCTTATACCGAATCCGGCAAAATACTTGATTCCCTGGCAGATATGATTAGCTTTGGAGTGGCTCCCTCCATGATTATGTATAATCTCCTTAAAGAGGCAATTATTGCCGGGAATCCTCATTTTACAATTGGCACGGCAACAATGGGAGAGCTCAGAGTATTGTTCTCCGCATTTTTGATTGCTGTTTTCTCGGCTATAAGACTTGCACGCTTCTCGGTTGAGAAAAAACAATCTGAAAATTTTACAGGACTCCCAACACCTGCTTCAGGAATATTTATTGCTTCAATGGGTTACTATTTTCTTGCAGGTGAAAACCTTCTGCTGCACGATATTATTTTCAATATACCTATACTGATCACCACGGTTTTAATTCTTTCAGCATTAATGATCTCACCTCTTCCGATGTTTTCTCTAAAATTCGAAAATTTCAGGTTTGGTGAAAATCAAATAAGGTTTATCTTTCTTGGAATTTCCTTTGTCCTGATATTGCTCTGGGGCGTATCTTCACTTATGCCGGTAATTATCGCATATGTAATTATTTCGGCCTTAAACAGCTGGATAGAAGCAGGTAAACAGTCTTAACATAAGGTATATCTTTTTCATTAATGTTAATATTTTTAACCTGTAAAAAACCCGGCTTCCGCCGGGCTTAATATCCATGACAGGCCACTCCTTTTACTTTACCGGTAATCCCGTTCTGTCTATAGCATAATTGGTCTGATTCCCATGCTCATCATCACCGTTTGATACAACAACCATCATATCATTGAAATCCTCGTCACTTGATGAAGAGATCATATCTTCCATTGCAAGGACTATATCCCCACACTCCTCCTCTAAGAAAAGAAGATGTTTTTGTTGTTCTTCTTTATTAAAATGACGGTCAGTATATACATTATGTATACCTCCCACCATTTTTTGATCTCCAGGATCCCATCCTTTGGCAACAATAAAAAAGCCGATAACGGTATTTTCTTCAAACTCTATTGTGGGCCCTCCAAGTCTGAACCTGTCTCCTTGCTCGAGTTCTTTCCCTTCATGATGACGGGCATCGGGAAGAATTATATTCAGCTGGACCTCCTCAGGTGAAGCGGGGGGTGAATCCACATTGTAATGATAGTAGCCAAACGAATTATCCCATCCAGCTCCGTTGTGTACAAATGAAACATAAACAGGCGCTTTTTCTTTCAGACGCAAAGTGCCTGGCAGGTCTTCACATATCAGATCGGCATGATCACCTTCGTGAATATTTTGCTTTTCGGGAAACATATCTACCAGCTTGTCATAAAGGGTTTCACAAAGCACGGTCGGCTCAGGGTCAACAGGATCAACCGGGTAATTGCCTTCACCAGGATCATAGTGCACAATCTCAACAACTTTAAGACCTCCTTTCCCCGTAGCAACAAAAACTTTATTGTCATGTGCTTCAACAAAATTTGCCGAAGAACCGGCCTCAAATTTCATGGAGCCGACCAGTGCTATTTCATTATCTTCTGTAAGCTGAGCGACGTAAACTCCTGCTGCGCCGTTGGCAACAAGAATTATATCTGAATCCATGTAATCGCTTGTATTAACCGATACCCCGTTTGTAACAAAATCGTCTTCATCATATTCGCCGTTTTCAGGCACTTCGGGTCTGGGAATGTAGTCGAGCTCGTCTCCGGAGCCGATATCAAACATCTTCATCCCTTCATCACCCATGGCAACGAATGCCAGCTGATCGCTAATACGCACCATCGACTTGGAGACAGGGATATTTGCACCGCCGGTTTCAATGTGTCGGGGAGAATAACCCTCGTCCATATAACTATCTTTGTCAAACACATACAACCCTTCTCCCATACCGCAAAAAAGCACAAGTTTTTCCTCATCAGCATCAACAGAACGTGCATAGGGATATCCAAAATAGGCATCCTCCCCCAGGCCGGTGCCAAAAACTGCAAGCCCGCCGGCTGAGCCGGAAGTGGCAAAAATATTATTATTGAAGTACCTCACATCTGTGCCCGCATAACTTTCAAGGTCTGACATCTGGCGGGGATCATCAACGTGTTTAAACTGATTGGCCTCATTGAGCAGATACCTTTCAATAAGGGCGGGGCTGTTCAGCTCTTCATTTGCTTCCATGTCTTCAGCGCCGACAAGATAAACAAAATGTTCCTTGCCAGCCTCCCCTTTTCTGTCAACATCAATAGAGCTGACATCCTTTTTAGGAAATGTAGCTCCGGAGATAAGCTTAGGATCAGAAATATCGCTGATGTCAAAAATGTCAACTCCTCCAAGATATTCTTCACCCTGTGTGTTGTATGTAACATAAGCATAATCGCCCACTATCTTGATATGTGATGCCTGAAGCGTACTGCCTTCATGCGTTGGTGGATCAACTTCGGCACGAAGTTTTAACACATAATTACTTGAAACACTTTTGTCTTTCAAACTTTTGGTTTTCAAATCGCCAGAGGGGGCCTCAACCGAATAAATCGGGAGAATATGGTCAGAAGAGGCTATTGTAACCCTTCTGTCCAGACTCGAAGGATCGTTGTTTATAATCATTCTTTCATCATCCCTGCTTGTTTCAATAGGATCTTTTTCACACCCCACAAACAAAAGCAGAGAAAAGGCTACTAATACAGAAAATAAAACTGCTTTTCTCATTTTTATAAAAATTTATTTTAAAATTATGATCGGTTAAATTCAATATCATCAATTGCATTTAAACTCAAGCTTCACAGGCATTTCCCATTCATTTAAAGCCTGAAGCATACTTTTACTGACAGTATTTTATCCTGCGTTTATATCAAATTTAAATCTTTCCCTTTGATCTTACTGTAAAAAGTTTATCAGGGTTAATATTATTTGATAAACGTCTTGTTTGAATTGATTAAAAGTTTTTCACTTAATAACAAACCGGAAAGAGGGGTTTATATCCGGATAAAAATAAGCTCCTGAGGCAGTTGAGAATACATTTCACTAATAATAAATATGTATAAAGCCTGTTTTATTATACATTTCAACTTCAGAGCGGATAATATAATAATAAACACCCGGCTTCACCATAATTCCCGAAGGTGTTCTCCCGTCCCATACTATAGTAGGTGCTGTCATTTTAAAAACCTCAGCACCGCTCCTGTCAAAAATTGTAATGGACAGGGAGACATCCCGCTCAGCTTCGACAATGAAAAGATCGTTTAAACCGTCTCCGTCGGGTGTAAAAACATTTTGAACCCGGAACTCATCACTTACTTCAACGTCCTTTGCATTTATATCTGAAATCATATCCCGCTTTCTTGTAACCTTCAATGATACATTGTAAACCCCGGCTTTCTCATACCTGTGCACCAAATCCGGCTCATTTGCCTTGTTGCCGTCACCAAAATCCCATAAAAAATCATAATTTACAGTATCTTTTGGCTCATATTCACTTCTGTATAAAACCTCCAAAGACCTTACAGAGGTAGTATCGGCTTCGAAAGAGGCGTCAATCTGTGCAAAAGCGGGAATATTGAAAGCCAGAAACAAAATAATTGAAATAGTGCGAGCCTTCATAATAATCAAATATTTTCTGTCAATTTTTTCACTACCTTAAACTGATTGAAAAACTCTTTGGCAATAACCCTTATTACCGTATATGAGGGAATTGCCAAAAGCATACCCAAAATACCCGCTATATATCCGCCCATCATAAGAACTATGAAAATTTCAAGCGGATGTGCATAAACACTTGTACCATATATAAGAGGCTGAAAAACAAGATTGTCAACCTGTTGCACTGCAATAAAAACAATCACCATATATATGAGCATGGGCAGCATCTGATCGTAAAAAGTCAGATCAAGATTGGTTACAACTCCAAGAAACAAACCAATAATAGCTCCAATTAAAGGTCCAAGATATGGTATTACATTGAAAACTCCTGTAAACAACCCAATAACAAGTGAATTTTCAAAGCCCAGTCCAACTATAGACATACCGATGGTTATAAGAGTTATAACTCCTGTAATTTGAAGTATTATGCCAATAAAATAGCGCATTAAAAGTTTTTTTATCGAAGAAAGAACATGGCGGACCTGTTCTTCATACTTTGGCGGAATAAAAATCAAGACACCATCCACAAACAAACGTTCGTCCTTCAAAAAAAAGAATGTAATGAAAGAAACTGAAAAAACAGCTATAAAAATATTCCCCAGCATGGTAGTAATACCACTTATTATACCTCTGAACATATCAACGTCGAACACTGCATTCAACCTTTGGGCAATGATCTCTTTTATGCCCACATCCCTGAAAGCATCCAGCTCAAGACGGTATAAAATGGCCTCAATATTTTCTATAGGTTCATCAAGGCTGGCAATAAAGCTTTCAGGGCTTATATTTGCCAGCTCACTTGCCTGACTGGCAAGCAAGGGTATAAAAATTCTGAAAAACATTATAAAAACTCCCCACAAAAGCAAAAGGGTGAACAGTGCAGACATCCACCTTGGTATTCTGATTTTTTTATAACGAACCTTTTCAAGTATGTCAACCACAGGCCTTCCAATAAGTGATAATACTGCACTTATTAGAATGTATGATATAAGGGCGCGAAAATACCAGAGTACAAACCCTACAAAGGCAACAGTTATAAAAATCAGGAAATATCTTGCAATTAGATTTTGCATATGTATTTCAGGTAATTAGCGCTTACAAGTAAGGCAAAAATAAGCAATATATAAGAAAAACGGCTTTTAATGAGACATTTTTAAATTTTCAGGTTCAATTTTTATTAATCTTTAAATTTTTCTCTTTTTAACTTTGTGTTTTATTTTAAAACGCTTTCGATTATGACAATTCCATATCCAGGCGAACTGGCAGCTCTTTTAACCGCTTTTTTCTGGACCGTAACAGCCCTGGCATTTGAATCTGCCGGCAAAAAAATTGGCTCCCTTACTGTAAACCTTATACGTTTATTATTTGCTTTTGTTTTTATTGGAACACTATCTTTTGTTACCCGGGGTGAATTTTTACCCGTCGGAGCATCATACCACAACTGGATTTGGTTGTCTGTGTCGGGTTTTGTCGGATTTGTACTCGGTGACCTGTTCCTGTTCAAGGCTTATGTTGTTGTTGGCGCCCGTGTCTCCCAGCTTATTATGTCATTGAGCCCCCCTATTGCAGCAATCATAGGATGGATCATACTCAATGAAACACTTTGCTTAAAAAGCATTGCAGGGATGGTGATTACAATTTCGGGAATAGCCCTGGTAATACTGAAAAGGGAAAGAAGACCTGCGGAGGAGGATTCACAAGGACCTGCAAAAAAAAGGGGGAAAAAAAATTTAAAGTTTTCATATCCCCTTACAGGAATTTTGCTTGCATTCGGAGGAGCAGCAGGCCAGGCAACCGGACTTGTTTTGAGTAAATACGGAATGGAGGATTACAATCCTTTTTCCGCAAATCAGATTCGGATGATCACGGGTTTTTTCGGTTTTGTAGTGATTTACACCTTTATGAATAGATGGAAAAGCCTTATGCCCGCCCTTAAAAACAAATCCGCAATGTCATGGCTTACAGTCGGGTCTTTCTTCGGGCCTTTTTTGGGTGCCTCTTTTTCACTTGTAGCAGTAAGCTATACCGCCTCGGGGATAGCTGCAACAATTATGGCAACAGTACCTGTTATAATTATTGCACCGGCTGTTATTTTCTTCAGGGAAAAAGTAAAGCCTCTGGAAATATTGGGTGCAATATTAGCTTTTACAGGTGTGGCGCTTTTTTTTCTGTGACCCCCTCCCCGGCAGACAAAATAAAATGAACAAACATGGGGCTTGACCTACTGTCGATTTTCCTGCCTTTTAAAAAACCCTAAGCAGGCAGAGTAGCAACAACTGTTCTTTTACCGTAAACTTTATTGCCGATATCAACATTTATATCACTATTAAGAGGCAAAAACAAATCTACCCGGGAGCCGAATTTAATAAACCCCATTTCACCGCATTGAGTTACGGGATTCCCGGTTTTTGCATAAGTCACTATCCGTCTTGCTACGGCACCTGCAATCTGTCTTACCAGAATTTCAGTACTATTTTCAGATTTAATAACAATTGTGGAACATTCATTTTTATCGGAAGATTTCGGGTGCCATGCTACAATATATTTTCCCGGGTGGTATTTGCAATAAGTGACCACACCGCTTACAGGGTAAAGATTTACGTGCGCATTGAGCGGCGACATGAAAATAGAGAGCTTAAGCCTTTTGTCATTGAAATATTCAGTTTCATTTGTTTCTTCTATAGTAACCAGCTTCCCGTCGGCCGGGGCAAATATCAAATGGTCATCAGGTTCGGGCATTTCACGTTCGGGTTTCCTGAAAAACCAAATAACAAAGAAAAACAATATAACCGATAATGCGGCAAAGCCATTTATAAAAAAAGAATTAAAGGGCCTTAAAGTCAACATAAGTATATTAACCGGAACAAGCAGTAAAAACAATACTTTTAAAAGACCATATCCTTCTTTGTGAATTTTCATGACAAGGATAAATTTATTCCTGAATAATAAAAATAAAACCCGGCAACGGGAACAACAAATAAAAGCGCATCAAGCCTGTCAAGTATTCCGCCGTGGCCCGGAAGCAAAGATCCGGAATCTTTGGTATTGATACTTCTTTTCATCATTGATTCTGCAAAATCGCCGAACGTGCCGAAAACAATCACCACAAATGATAATATATACCATTGATACTGCTCCATAACCGGGAAAATTAATGACAATATAAAGCCCGCAAAAAAAGCTCCCGCAGCTCCACCTGCAAAGCCCTCCCATGATTTTTTCGGTGATATGCGCTCTAAAATGCGATGTCTGCCAAAAAAAATCCCGAAAAGGTATGCTAAAGTATCATTGGTAATTATCAATATGTAAACACCAGCAAGAACATCAGGTATATATACAATTTCTCCGGCATATTCGCTGAAAACAAATGAATTCATAATTGCCAGGGGAACGGCGACATAAACAATACCCAAAATGGTAAAGGCTACATTTTCAAAAGGCTTGTCTTTATTCCTGAATAATTCTATAATAAAAAAAACGGGCAGAAAGAGTAAAGGAAAAAGAAGCAATTTCCATGTCCCGTAGCCTGAAAAATAGATGAATGCAATTGTAAAAAGTACCCCTCCGGCAAGTATCCCGGCATATTTCTGGGCAGAAACATTTGTTTTGCCGGTTAAAACATAAAATTCATTCATTGCGGCAAAAGTAACAAGTAAAAAGAACAGGCCATATGTTATTTTGCCGCCAAATAAAGCAACAAATAGTAAAATAATATAAATCAAGCCTGTAATGCTACGCTTGAAAATGTTTTTCAACTCAATAACTCTTTAATTAATGATAATGCTTTTTCCTCATTATGCTTCTGCACAAGTAACTCAACATATCCGTGAGGATGAACAAAAGTTGAATCCTGCTTGTCAATAATTACAGAGGTTATATTGTTATCCTCGAGCACCTGCTTTGCCATATCGGCAATGTGCTGTTGATCTGATGAATATACTACCACCCAATTTTCATCTTTTTCCATGATAATACACCTGTTTGCCGGGAAAGCTAAAAGATAATAAATTATTATTCCCTGGAATTTTTTGATATTGACTGAGATTCTTCCTCTTTCCCTTCCCCTTTTGTTTTTTTCTTACTCTCTTTATTATCCTTGTTATCTTTATTATCCTTACTATTTTCGGGCTTTTCCTCACCTGTCCCTGCCTCTTTTTTATCCTTCCACGCCTTATCCTTCTGCTCCGGCTTGATGTTGGAATCATTATCCTGTGATTCTCTTTTTAAAGGTACTTTTTCTTCATCTGTCCCAAAATTTCGTTCGCCAAATATTTTTTCAAGATCTTCAGTGAATATCACCTCCTTTTCCAAAAGCAACTCAGCCAGCTGAACAAGCCCTTTTTCCTTATTTTTAAGTATCTCTTTGGCTCGGTTGTACGCACTTTGAATAAGATTGGTTACCTCTTTGTCTATAACCTCGGCTGTCTTTTCACTGTATGGTTTTGTAAAAGAGTACTCATTCTGACCGGTAGAGTCATAGAAGCTGATATTGCCAATTTTTGGGCTCATTCCGAAATAAGTTACCATAGCATATGCCTGCTTGGTAACCCTCTCAAGATCATTTAAAGCACCGGTTGAGACCTTTCCGAAATTTAATTCTTCGGATGCTCTGCCGCCAAGGGAAACACACATTTCATCAAACAATTGCTCCTTTGTAGTGATCTGCCTTTCCTCAGGCAGATACCATGCCGCCCCCAACGCTTTACCCCGGGGCACAATAGTGACTTTCACCATTGGGTTGGCAAACTCCATGAACCAGCTTACGGTGGCGTGACCCGATTCATGGTATGCTATAGTGCGCTTTTCGGAGGTGGTGATCACCTTGTTTTTTCTTTCCAGTCCGGCTATTATCCTGTCAATTGCATCGAGAAAATCCTGGCGCCCGACAATTTTCTTATCTTTCCTTGCAGCTATAAGAGCCGCTTCATTACATGCATTAGCTATATCTGCGCCGGAAAACCCGGGGGTTTGTTTGGCAAGAAATTCGATTTCAAGAGATTTTTCCACCTTAAGTGGCTTAAGATGAACAGAAAAAATATCCTTTCTCTCATTAAGGTCAGGCAATTCAATCTGTATCTGACGGTCAAAACGTCCGGCACGCAACAAAGCACGATCAAGCACATCGACGCGGTTAGTTGCCGCAAGCACGATTACTCCCATGTTGGCCTCAAACCCGTCCATTTCAGATAAAAGCTGATTAAGGGTATTCTCTCTCTCATCATTTGCTCCTCCACCTATTCCCGGACTTTTACCTCTTGCACGTCCGACCGCATCTATTTCATCTATGAAAACAATGCAGGGGGCTTTTTCTTTCGCCTGTTTAAACAAATCACGCACACGTGAAGCCCCTACCCCCACGAACATCTCTACAAACTCGGAACCGGAAATTGAGAAAAAGGGGACATTTGCTTCTCCTGCCACAGCTTTTGCCAACAGGGTCTTACCCGTTCCGGCCGGGCCGACAAGCAACACCCCTTTAGGGATTTTGCCGCCAAGCTCAGTATACTTCGATGGCTTTTTGAGAAAATCAACTACCTCCTTAACTTCCATTTTTGCTTCCTCAAGGCCTGCAACATCCTTGAAGTCAACCTTGACATTGGATTCCTTGTCAAACATTTTGGCTTTTGATTTCCCTACATTAAAGATGCCTCCGGGGCCACCACCACCTCCGGCACCACTCATTCTGCGGAAAATAAAGATCCAAATGGCAATAATTATAAAAATGGGGATCATCCACCCGAGCATATCACCGAAAACATCCCTTTCCGTGACATAGGAGATAACAATTTCCTGATCTTCGTCAAAGCCTTCCTGGGCTTCTTCCATTCTTTGCTCAAAAATTTCCACCGAACCAATATTGAATTGAAAATGTGGGCCCTCACGGGGGGCAGAACTTATTCCCTCATCAAAAATATGGTCATACTCCCCCGATTCGATAGCTTCATCGGTGAGATATACGCGGGCTTCTTCCTGATTGGCAACAACTACCCTGTCTACATGATGCTTGGCTACCATGTCGCGTCGAAACTCCCGAAAGTTGGTTTCATGGGGTTCATTGCCAACACTAAAGAGCTGAATTGCAATAAAAGTTACTGCAATCAAGCCATAAATCCAGTAAATACTGAACCTGGGGCGCTTGTTATTCTTGTCATCCCTGTTCTTGTCTCCCTGGGGCTGACCGGGATCCTGGCCCGTTTTTTTATCCTTATTGGACTCTTGCATTTTCTTGTCAAATTAAAAATTACCTCTCTGCCGGAATCACTTCTGTTTTCCCATCAGCCCACAATTCTTCCAGCCTGTAAAAATCCCTGTAAGGCTTTTGAAATATATGGACCAGCACATGTCCGTAATCCATAAGCACCCATTGGGAATTCCGGTAACCTTCCTTATGGTAAACCCTTATCGAGAATTTATTCTTCAGCCTTTTCTCAACGGAATCTGCTATAGCAGCTACCTGAGTATTGGATTCTCCGTGACATATTACAAAATACTGGCAAAACGAATGCTCCAGCTGTGAAAGGTCAATATTTACAATTTCTTTACCCTTAACGTTTTGTATCCCTTCAATTATTTGTTCCAGCAGTAATTCAGTCGAAACAACTTCTTCTCTCATCTATTTATTCTATTGTTTACAAAGTTAATGATTTTTTGAAATATTTGAGTTTTATAAATTTATTAACGAAATTTGCATTCATTCCATCCACATTTAGCATCCCGTTTATTTAACGGTTTTTTATTTTAGCTATTGCAACCACAATTAAAACATATGCAAACCAACTTTGTGGGTAAAAACCTGATGGTTTTTGACTCTCTTGACTCCACCAATAAATATGCCAGAAATCTGGTAAACCAAAAGGATGCTGATGAAGGCACCGTTATCCTTTCCCATATGCAGAGACAAGGAAAAGGTTTCGGAAACAATTCCTGGGAAAGTGACAAATTTAAAAACCTTACTTTCACTGTCATTTTCAAACCCTTTTTTCTCTCGGCCCAAAAGCAGTTTCAACTCTCAATGGTTATATCACTTGGCATAGCCGATTTTTTAACACTTTACTGCAATAATATCTCCATTAAATGGCCAAATGATATATATGTCAATGATGACAAAATTGCAGGAATTCTGATCGAAAACATAATTAATCAGAGAAGTATACAGTACTCGCTGGCAGGCATAGGCATTAACATTAACCAGCTAAGCTTCAGTGAAGGAGTCCCAAATCCAGTGTCAATTAAACAGTTAACCGGAATTGACTACAGTATAATGGAGTGTCTTAACCTTTTGTGCAAAAAAATTGAACTGCGTTATCTGCAGCTTAAAAATAAAAAGGCAGATCTTATAAAAAATTCATATACAAGTCTGCTTTACCGTTTTGACGAATTAAGAGAATTTAAAACGGGAGAGAGAAAATTTAAAGGGAAGGTTGCAGGAATTGACGAATTTGGACACCTGCTTATTAAAACACCTGACAATGAGCTTTTAAAGTTTGATTTCAAGGAGATATCCTACATTATATAACCTTATTCCAGATTATCCTCCAAAAACTTTGAAAGCTCCTCTGCAGCCTTGTCAACACCCTTGTTTAAATAACTGCCTATCATCATTTTCATTGAAGGATTCAGCTCAGCATTGAGTGTGAGCTCAATTTGTGTTGCAAGATTTTGTGTTTTGCCAATTCTGATATTCAATTCAAATTTAAAAGGAGATTTTTCCCCCGATTCAAGGCGTATTATTTCATAAGGAACTCTCTGGACTATCCTGAAGCTTACCTCTCCTATACCGTCTACCCTGAAACTGCAGCAATTGTGATCTGAATAGAACCCTTTGACACGGTTTTCAGGTATAATAGATTCCAAATTGGAAAGATCGGAAAGAAAATCAAAAACTTTTTTGTTTTCCTTGTTTACAATATATACACTGCTTTGTGCTGTTGTCATCAAATATCTTTTTTAGGTTTCCAATTAGCCGGATCTTTCTGCCATTCTTTAAGCATTTTGATCTCTGAATGGCTTAACATATCCTTTTCAAGGGCCAGCTCTATAAGATGGTTGTAATTTGTAAGAGTCAGATAAGGACAGTTGGCTTTGCGAAAATTTTGATCAGCCACATCAAAATTATATGAAAAAACCGCAGCCAGCCCAAGAACTTCACACCCGCAATCACGTAAGGCCTCAACTGCATTAATACTACTCTTGCCTGTAGAGATCAGATCTTCAATTACTACAACCCTGGAACCACGACCGGCCTCGCCTTCAATACGATTTCCCAGACCGTGCTCTTTAGCTGAGGAACGAACATATACAAAAGGAAGGCCCAGAGTGTCAGCTACCAATACTCCGTGAGCTATAGCACCGGTAGCTACACCGGCAATAAGTTCAACTGAAGGATAAGCAGACTTAATTCTTTCGCAAAATGCTTCCTTTACGGTCATTCTCACTTCCGGATAAGACAAAATCTTTCTATTGTCGCAATATATGGGTGAATACCATCCGGAAGCCCAGCGAAAATAACTTGTTGATTCCAATTTTATTGCTTTTATTTGCAGTAATTTAAAAGCAATATTTTTTTCCCTCTGATGCATAGAGCAAATGTATAAAGTTTTTTTTAACGAACGAAAAGTATATCTCACGGAAAACTTTCTGAAGAGTTTTCAGGAAAACAACGGACTCTTTTACAAATTCAACAATAAAGAAGAACTGAAGGAGCTGCTGTTGATCTTTCTTGCAATAAACAAGATTAACAGCCTTTTTGTTTATCATTTGAACCTTGAAGAGCTGAAAAAAGAATTTAAATCCTGTTTTCATTATGTTGAAGCTGCCGGCGGACTGGTTCGAAACAGCAACAAAAAGTTACTTTTTATTAACAGATTCGATAAATGGGATCTTCCCAAAGGGAAAATTGAACCTGGAGAAACTCCCGAAAAAACAGCAATTCGCGAAGTTGAAGAAGAGTGTGGTATTTCAGGTGTAAAAATAGTTAAACAGCTCCAGAGCACATATCATACATATTTTAACAAGAATATCCCGCATCTTAAAAAGACTCACTGGTTCGAAATGGAATACGCCGGAAATGAACCCCTTAACCCCCAAACCAAAGAATTCATAACAAAAGTAATATGGGCAGGCCCGGCTGACATTAAGATGCTGCGGGAAAATACATACGGATCAATAATAGACCTGCTTGAAGAAGCAGGTTTTTAAAAAGTCTGCCAATCAGATCTTCACTTTTTATCTGTAATCTTCTATATCTATAGCATCGGGCACAAATCTTGAAACATCTCCTCCATGACGGATAATCTCTTTTACAATAGTTGAAGTTATAGGTGTATGCTCGGGAAGAGTGAGCAGGAAAACCGATTCAATCTCAGGGTACATTGATTTATTCATCTGAGCAATAGCGCGCTCATATTCAAAATCAGCCGAAGTACGCAATCCTCTCAATATAAAACGTGCGCCTATTTCCCTGCAATAATCAACCGTGAGCCCGCTGAACGAGTCAACCCGAATTTTCCCTTCTCCCTCGAAAACCTTCCTTATCCAGTTCAGTCTTACATCGAGAGGAAAAAAATCTTCTTTCTTTGAATTATAACCGATACTTATGTATATTTCATCGAACATGGGAAGTGCCCTGCGGACAACCGACTCATGCCCAACTGTAAAAGGATCGAACGAACCTGGAAAAACAGCTACTTTGTTCATAAATTTATCCGGTTAGCAATAAAACCCAAATTAATAAAAAGGATATGCAAGTTAACCATAAATGTATGGATATACACAATAGCTTACAAAATTATCTTCCGTATAAAACTGCAACCGACCCGAGTGAAACAGCTACGCGAATTTTCAAATGCGGCTCATTTGGATTATAATTTTCACTTTCATAACTTAATTTACCGAATGAAGAAGCATTGCCGGGAGGCATTCTGCAAACACCAAAAACCACCTCCGCTTCAACTATAAAAGGCAGATCTTTTGGAACGTAAATTCTGCTTCGGGCAAAGACAGTATTAATTTTTATCTCCGAGGGCAGATCTTCCTTTTTGATATCTTTCATTTGAAACTCGGCATTTGACAGCAACACGTTTGAGTCTTTAAATA
>Ga0207421_10005553_pt1 | contig 14103 bp, 13 predicted proteins | sample SodLakKL_010_SED_4_FD_187542 | JGI IMG/M metagenome (GOLD analysis project Ga0207421, IMG submission 187542) | Alkaline sediment microbial communities from Lake Tanatar, Kulunda Steppe, Russia - 8KL_010_SED (SPAdes) (version 2) | ecosystem: Environmental > Aquatic > Non-marine Saline and...
CTCCGTGCGTGTGGATCTAGACCTGTAGTTGGTTCATCTAAGAAGAGAAGATCTGCGTTAGAAATCAATGTCATGCCTATACCTACCTTTGTCTTCATCCCTCCTGAAAGATCGTCAAATTTTTTGTTTTTGAACTCATCGACACCGACTTTATCCATTATTTCGTTCACATTGTCAGAACCGTATAGATTTCCAATCAGTTTGATGTTCTCCTTAGCAGTCAATCTTTCGAAGGTATTGAAATCCTGAGGCATAACACCTATTTTTTCCTTTATCTTTTCGTCTTCCTCTCTTACGTCGTGGCCTAGAACCTTTGCACTCCCAGAGGTGGGCTTTCTCAAACATTCCAAGATTTCCACGGTGGTGGTCTTTCCAGCTCCGTTGGGGCCTACTAAAGAGAAAATTTCGCCTTTCTTTACCTCGAATGAAATGGAATCTACAGCGGTCAGCCCATCGTATTTTTTGGTAAGATCGTTCACCTCGATGATGTTTCTAGGCATCGGCGGATAATGATTTGTTTTATTTTATATAGTTTTTTGTAGGGGTATGTGGGATTATTCAATTATAGGGCGTACCTTGAAGGCATTTTCCTATTTTTGTTCCATAATCATATTTTCAAATAATTTACCGCAGTGTACACTAATTAGATATTTCAACACAATATTTTATAGTAAATTAAGTCTGTCCTCTAAAAGAGTTTTCTAAACTCCGATCCTAATAGTTACAGGGCAAAATGGTCATCATTAGAGATAAAGGTACAATTTATTTCACGGTATTCTTGCTATCTAGATTAAAAAAAGAGGGAAATGAAAAAAAAATAAAGAATTTTGGACTCATTATATCAGAGTTTACAATCACCGGAATGCTAACGGTATGCCACCACAGTTACCCGGTGGTGCATTCAATTCATCTGCACACTGCCATGCGCATTCTTCGCTGTCGGGTGTTTCCCATGCCATTTCATTCACCTCGTTCAGCATAAGAGATGTATAACATATATATAATTTTCGGAGTAAAACTTTTAAGGTATCATTTAAAATAGTTTCATCAAGTCTGCCTAGAATTCTTTATTGTATAGAGAGATGGTTTCATCGAATGATACAATGAAACCAGAGCTCATACCTCAGAGTATTCCGGATTACACAAAGAGCACTGCCTCTTACTCTTACCACTCATTAAAATGGAAAACTTTATATTCCTGAAAACGTTCTGCGAATTGAGTTTAATTAAAGGTGGTATTAATGTATGTTTCCCTAAAAGATAATGTATATCTTTACAAGAACGAAGTGGAACCACATGCCCGATATTTCGACGAAGAACCTCCCTTTTCAATTATAGAGACGAGGAAATTTAATAAGAGTGCTCTTTATATTTTGGAAAGATGTGATGGCACTAAAACAAAAGAGGAAATAATATCGTCGATAGTTGAAGATTTTGATATCACCAGGGAAAGAGCAAAAAAAGACGTAGAGAAGTTTCTTGCAGAAGATGATATATGGATTGAATATCTTGAAGAACCCCGAGATGAAGACGATAACATTATCAAAGAAAAAAATATTATTGGAAATTTCAAAGGCTATCGCCCCACTACTGCCTATCTCCAGCTAACCTTTAGATGCAATATGGGATGTGAATATTGCTACGTGCCTGAAGATGAGAGTAAAGAAGATCTAGGCCAAGTCAAGGATCTGATTGATAGGTTATATGATGTAGGAGTGAGACGAATTTGCTTAACTGGAGGAGAACCTTTTATTAGAGATGATATCATTTCGATTCTAGAATATTCTATTGAAAAATTCGTCTCGGTGATGGTCCAAACGAACGGATCTCTAATACTTAATCATAAAGAGGAGATTCTTGACCTTCCGAAGGAACCTGTTACATATATCGTAAGTCTTGATGGCCCTAAAGATTACATGAATAGTGAATACAATGGTGAATACTATGATGAGATAATAGGGGCAGTTGAAGAGCTAAGAGCTAATGGAAATTTTGTAGGATTCAATTCCACCATGTCAAGTGAGAATATCCAATACGTTGATTGTCTTAGAGAAAAGACTGAAGAGTTATTAGGTCCAGGGGTAGAACCAAATTGGGGGATGGTAATGCCTATTGGAAATGACCTAGATAGGTACGAGGGTCTTTATCAGGATAATTCTTTCATAGAAGAATATGACGAGAAGATAGGGAAAAATTATTTTGGTGAATTTTCTGAAAAACATGATGTACCTAGATGTTCTGCAGGAGCTGAATCGATCACTGTAAAGCCAAATGGAGATATAATACCATGTGTTGTTTTAATACAGAATGAAGAATATACTTTAGGAAACATATTTGAAGATGATCTAGAGGATATCATTGAAAACCATACGAAGATTTTTGCTCAAAGAGAAAAATTGAGTGAAGAAGAATGTTCCGATTGTAGATTCTATACCGTGTGCGATGGAGGTTACTGTCTGGCGTTGAAAGAGTCAATTTGTCCCGAGAACAAAAATCTTATCTAGGTACCAATATTGTGAGATGTATTAGGGCCAATAATTAAAGAACAGTCCACTCAATCATAATAGGAAATTTTAGATATCAGTTGAGCTTAAATCTACAATGAAGAAATAAACCTCTCAATAAGCTCAATATACTCTATTGAAGCAAATAGTAAATCCATTTCCAAATCAAAAATCAGATAATATTAAACTGGTTATTAAAATAGGTTTCTCCCTTCTCAAATCATTGAAATAAGCCTCTTTTGGATTAGAATTTATTGGTAGGTTTTCGCCATAATGAAAAATTTATCTTTTTAACTTTTTCTGAGGGATTGGTATTAACTACTCCTTGAGGCCTTATAGAAAGGACATTTTTCATACTTGAGCTGTTATGGTCGATAATGCTATTCTTAAGATACACTATAAAAAAGGCCACCATAAAAAATAAATAAGGGAACTCATATAAGACGTTGAGGTGAAAATATGAGTTGGGAAACACCTGAAGGCGATGAAGACTCTGATGGTAGTTGTCCGATCTTCCTGAATAGCTGCCGTCGATGTCCGCCAAATGCGCATATAATACGGTAAAAATTACTGGAGAAAAAAATATCTTCCTAAAAACCGTTTAAAATTTTTATTTAAATCAATCTACAAAACTGTTTTCCTCATAATAAACCAAAGTCAACAAAAAACATAAATAAATGATTTTTCATGAAGGACTAAATAGGTGAAAACAAAATGAACTATATTTCCCTGAGAAAAAATGCATATTTGTTTAAAAACGAGAAAGATCCATATATATTGCATTTTTCCGAAAAACCTCCACATATACTTGATAAATCAATGAGGTTAAACACAAGCGGAGCTTATATATTAGGAAAATGTGATGGGAGAAATACTATAGATGATATTACTTCTTCCATTGTTGAGGATTTTGGCATTTCTAAAGAAAAAGCAAAAAGAGAAACTGAAGAATTTTTAGAAGAAAAAAATTTCTGGATTGAACATATCGAAACCCCTCTTGATGAAGATGCCAAAAAAAAGAATATAATAGGGTCTTTTGAAGGTTATAGACCAAATAGAGCTTTTCTCCAGTTGACATATAGGTGTAACATGGGCTGTGAATATTGTTATCTTCCTGATAATAAGTCAAAAGATCTAGATAATGTTAATACTGTGATGGACAATCTATATGATTGGGGGGTTAGACACCTCATATTAACTGGCGGTGAACCCATGATCAGGGAGGATATAATGTCCATAATAGAATATGCCCTAGATAAATTTGTAACTGTCTCAATACAAACAAATGGAAGCTTAATCCTAGACTATAAATCTGAAATTTTAAATCTTCCAAAGAATATCATTTTCCAAGTCAGTTTAGATGGGCCTAGAGATCACATAAATAGTAACTATCAAGGGGAATACTACGAAGAGATTGTTGAAGGTATAGAAATTCTTAGAGAAAACGATTATTATGTAAATCTAACTGCAACAATATCAGAGGAAAATTTAGATTATGTAGATTGGATTAAAGAAAAATCTAACGAACTCATCTCACCTGAGTTAGATGTAAATTTTGGAATCGTTCAACCTATAGGAAGCAATTTAGAAGATTATAAGAATTTATTAACTGATGAAGATTTTACCAACGAATTCAAAGATAAGTTAGGAGAAAACTATCTAGATGAAGAGAAATCTATCCCGGATAAAGAAGGATTTAGATGTGAAGGTGGGGTGGAAATAGTTAATATTACACCTGAAGGAAATATAACTCCCTGCGCCCCTTTATTAAAATCAGAAAATCATGTGATGGGAAATATTTTAGAAGATGATTTAGAAAAACTCTCTCAGGGCCCTACCAAAAAATATGCTGAAAGAACTCTATATAGTGAAGAGGAATGTTCTAACTGTGATTATTTTGAATTCTGTGAGAGAGGATATTGTATGGCGGTAGGTGAATACGTTTGTGATGAAGAAAGTAAAAAGCTATCCCCTATCTCAAGTCCATCTAAGTAAGATAAAAAAACACATTCTTGGTTCTGGCATCTAAGGCTTGTTAGAAAACCTTTGGAGAGGATACTACTTCCGTGTTGTATCCACATAGGGTGCTAAATGGCCAGATCGCCCTAAAAATTTGTTCAACTTCTCTTTTTATTCACTATAACGGATGGTTATCTGCCGGGTAGTATTTAGTAAAAAAAACATAAGACGTTAGAAGTCCATCAGATATCAATAGTGAGCTAGACTTCCATCTTCCTTAGCCTTTTTCAGTTCATATAATAGTATATAGTACCCCACAATAATAGACCCGATGACCCAAGCAGCTAATATACCTACATAGAATTGAACAGTACCTACTGGGACTTCGGGTAAGATAGATAGTCTGAGGCCCTGCATGGCGTAATAGAAGGGCTGATATCGTCCTACCGGTTGTAAAAAGCGGGGCAGTACCGCAAGGGGAAAATAAACGCCCGAGACAAACATAGCGAGATTTTGTATGATCGGGATGAAGTCTCCTATCCTTTTATATTTGAAGGTCAAACCGGCAGCGATCATCCCCAAACCCATCATCAATAAAATTGAAAGCAAAAATATTATTCCTGTGTAGATCGAAACTGACTGAAAGGCGGTGACACCCAAAACGAAGTAACCTACCAGAATCAGGGTAGTGATACCCAAAAGTCCAAGAAGACTCCCAAATATCGTGTAGGCTGCCATGATAGTAATCAGTTTAGTGTCGGTCAGCAGAATAGATTCTAGAGTACCTTTTTTCATCTCAGAGCGGATAGATTTGGATGTACTACCCATAACGCTCCAGAGAAAACCCCATCCGATCGATCCTACTAGGATGTATGAGATAAAATCTCCTCCATGCTGTGCTAAAATATCCAACTCTCTCTGTCCGAACATCCCGCCAAATAGAACCAAGTAGAATAACTGAAAAAATGATCCAAAAAACATAGTTGTTAAAGCCAGCTTATAGGTGAACAGTATGCTGATATCTCTCTTGATGAATATGAACATCTTCTTGAATTCGTCCACGAACGACCCCATCTATATCGCCTCGATAACTATCTCTTCTAAGGAAGGTTTTTTCGTTTTTATATCTTGGATTTCAATCCCTTTATCCTTACAATAATCTACCACATCGGTTATGGTATCATTTACATTTTTACTTTTGATAATAACCTTATCACCATCAACAGAGCAGTCCACGAACTGAGCTATTTTCGTTGGGTTGGCAGTTTCAATACATATTTCTTCAAAATCCCAATGATTATTTTTTAATTGTTCTGGCCTCCCCTCTAAAACTTTTTTACCATTTTTCAATAATCCTATCCTGTTACACATCTCTTCAACTTCGAAGAGATTATGAGATGCCCAAATGATAGTCTTATCATTCAACTCCGTTTTGATATATTTCTTGATCTTATGTTTCGTTTTAGGATCTATTCCGGTAAGGGGTTCATCTAAAAATAAGATGGGAGGGTCATTTACCAAAGCTACAGAAAGAGACAATTTGTGTTTCATACCCTTTGAATATTTCATGTAAAGCTCATCTTCCCAGTCCTTCAATCCAAATTTTTCAAGCAACATATCGATTCGTTCTTCCGCGTCCCACCTCTCCTTGAGATTAGCAAAGAATCTAAGATTTTGTCTTCCTGTAAGTCTGAAATATAAACGGCGAGTAAATTCTCCAACAACTACCCCTATTTTATCCTGAACATTACTTTCAGCTATATTCTGGCCGTCAATGAATATAGAGCCTTCGTCTGGTATTATCAGGCTAGCCAACATCTTTAAGGTGGTTGTTTTACCTGCACCGTTAGGTCCTATCAAACCATAGTTCTCTCCTTTTTCGATATCTAAATCTAGTTCATCGACGGCTCTAATCTTTTCCTTACCCTCCTTTCCTTTTCTAGTGAATGTTTTTACGAGACCATTAGCTTTTATCATATTGGGAACCATCAGACCATTAAAAATTATTTAAGCTTTTTGTGATAATCTTTTTAAACATGAATGTGATAAGGCCATACCAATTTCATCTAACTAGTTCATCTTCTGGTTGTTTATACGTTTGATGTTCTTTTTTATCCATGATTTCTTTTATGGTCATCACTGTCAACCAGGCTTCGTGGTACGTATTGTATAGAGGTGAGAAAGCTAGTCGGATGACATTCGGTGGTCTGAAGTCGGTGATAAATCCTTTTTCTCTCAGTAAACCGCTGATAGCGTCTGCACTTTCATGTTTTATAGCTACGTGGCTGCTTCTTTCCTCCGCTTCTCTTGGAGAAAGTACCTGGATATCGTATTCTTCTTCATTCAATATCTCATCGATCAGATAGATAAAATAATCATTGATATCTTTAGATTTTCTCCGCATATCTTTCAATCCGGCTTCCTTTATGATCTTCAATGAACCGATCAGAGGTGCGCTAGCTAAAATAGCAGGGGAAGATATCTGCCAGCCGCCGGCACTTTTTTCGTGTACGAAATCTAGAGCAAGATCGAACTGCTTTTCCTTCTTATACCCGAACCATCCTTTCAATTTCGGTTCCTTTTCAAAATGTTTCTCATTTAGATATAAAAAGGCCGTGCTTCCCGGACCTCCGTTCAAATACTTGTAACCGCACCACATGGCATAGTCCACGTCCCACTCGTGAAGTTTGTGAGGAATCACACCTGCCGAGTGGCTGCAGTCAAAACCGATGATTATATCTCTTTCGTGTGCTTTTTCTGTGAGATATTCCATATCCAATAGTTGTCCGCTGCGGTATAATACTGAAGGGAGATGAACAAGAGCTACATCGTCTGTCATCATCTCTACAATTTTATCTTCATCGAGTAGGTGTCCGTCGGAGCTCGGGACCAGCTTGAGTTTATCATCTGGATTTAGACCCTTCAATTCTAGAGTACCTTCAAGTGCATAAATGTCGGTAGGAAAATTAAGTTCATCTGCCAGTATCTTGTTTTTTCCCTCTTTTGGCTCGAAAAGAGTTGAGACTAATGCGTGGATGTTTACGGTGGTTGTACCGGTCGCTACGACCTCTTCCGGTTTAGCCCCCACCATATCGGAAATCATCTCACCGAGCGTTTCCGCCATGAAGAACCAAGGAGTTTCCCCTTCCATCCAGCCCTGTATAGCCAAATTCTTCCATTCCTCTTTCACTTTTTCCAGTGAATCCTCAGCTTTTTCAGATAACAGACCGAGGGAATTCCCGTTAAGGTAAACGGTATCCTCGGGGATGTAGAAATCATCTCTGTAATGCGATAAAGGATCTTCATCGTCCAACTTCAAAGCATACTCTTCAGACGTATCCATACTTTCCTCTTTGGTAGATATAGAATGCTGTATCACTAATCAATCTTGCGCTGACATTAACCCTTACTTCATAGATTCGATCTTCTTCGAGGTCCCAAATGTGCAGATTCGTCGACTTTTAGTCCTTCTTCCACTCGCTCTAGGATATGGTCCCTTTCTTCAGGTAATTTGTAACCTTCGTAATCCATCTCGAAAATCAATTCGCCATCTTGGTCCCTCCAGCTGTTCCAACTGTGATCGAAGCAGAGTTTAGAAGATACGTTAAGGTTTTCCACGATGATCTTTACCTCTTTCAATCTGTCAAGGAGAGAATTCAATCGGAATTCACCCCTATCTATCTTTTGATGTAGTTCGGTGTTGGGATATACGGAGAGAGGACGCATCCTGATGTAGTCCGGATCGATCTGATTTAGAACCTTCGCGGTGCTCAGGGCGTGTCGTTCGGAAAACTTCTCTCCCCCTAAGCCGGGCATCACATACTCGGAGAGTTCAAAACCCGCTTCCTTTGCTTTTCTTCCCGCTCTGATATGTTCTTCAGAAGTAACTCCCTTGTTGACTAATTCTAGGACATTATCCTGTCCGCTCTCCAGACCGACGTGCAGTCTGTTCAGTCCTGCATCTCTGATCTCTTTCAGCTCTTTGATATCTTTATTCAGAACCGTATCCGACCTTGCATAGGAAGTTATCCTCTCCAGCGAGGGGAATGTTTCCAAAAGATAATCGAGGACTTCGACCAATTGAGTGGTCGGCATTATCAGAGAGTTGGAATCTTGGAGAAAAGCAGTTTTTTTCCCGCTATGGATCCAACTGGAGACTATAGACCGGCAATTTAAGGGGATCTTACTCTCTTCATCACCCTCTTCTTCCAACGTCTTTCTTATACTGTCCACAGCGTCGATATCCTTCTTGACATCTTCTATATCTCTGATATCAAATTTTTTTCCATTGTAAAATGGACAGAAAGCACAATTATTCCACGAACAGTTTCTGGTGGGTCTGATCAAAAGGGAACTCTCCCCACCCTCGTTAGGAGGTCTGATAGGGCCTATCTCGAACGAATATTTTGCGGGATTACTCTCCTTGCTTTTCATTTGAAATCATCTCTGAGCGTTTTTGCAGTATCGTCTGAAATAAACTTATAGAGGTATAATATAGGTTTGGTGGTGACAAGAAAGATATAGATTCTACTCGAACACAGACTAGGACAACGTTTTTAACGGATACGTCGATGGAAAACCATGAGTCAAACAGCCGAGATAGAAACGGATAAAGGCACTATCGAAATAGAACTGTATGAAGAAGACGCTCCTGAGACGGTCGAGAACTTCATCAAATATGCAGAAGATGGTTTTTATGATGGTCTGATATTTCATAGAGTTATAGAGAATTTCATGATCCAGGGTGGTGGCTTCAAACCTAGCATGGAGGAGAAAGAGCCTATTCATGATCCTATCCAAAACGAAGCTGAAAAGAGCGGACATCGAAATAAAAGAGGGACTATAGCCATGGCCCGGACGTCAGATCCCCATTCAGCCACGAGCCAGTTCTTCATCAATCACGAAGATAACGAAAGACTAGACTGGGATAAAGCTCAAGACGGATGGGGGTACTGTGTTTTCGGTGAAGTGATAGGTGGCATGGAAGCCGTCGATGAGATCGCGTCTCTTGAAACCACTACTGTAGAAGGACACAAGGACGTGCCCAAGGAAGATGTAGTTATCCAGAAAGTCAATATAACCGAGTCTTAAAACAAGTGGGGAAAACGATAGACTCACCCCTACCAGCGGATCTGTAAAGATTAAAGGCCTTATAACTAAACATAACAAACTATAATTACACCTAACAGTTATAGTAAATAATGATGTCTAAAACTACAATCCAAGTTAAAAAGGAAGTACGAGATGAGCTGAAAAAGCTTGGATCGATGGGCGACGATTACAATAGCGTGATAGAAAAACTCATCCGAGAACACAATCGAAATAGATTGGTGGAATACGGTCGGAAGATAGTGGAAGAGCGAAAAGAGGATTTCGTGGATATAGATGAAATTTGATGTACTCGTTCTACCGGATCTCTTCCAAGATATACCACCGGATAGAGAAGACCAGATAAAAAAAGCTCTCAAGAAGTTGAAAGAGCCCTACCCAGGCAGGGGTGAGGGAGACAAGAAAGAGATTAAAGGATCTGAGGACACCGCATATCGTCTTCGTATTGGCGAGTACAGGGCTTTTTATCGTATAGAGAAAGAAGAAACTAAAGTCTATGTCTTTGATATATTGACCGCTGACCAACCACACAAAAAATACGGTCGGTTGTAGGATTTTTCCACGACCTTGATACCATATTCAGTATATAGAGTGTATTTTTCAATGGATGTTGATTTAGAAGTCAAGAATGATTCGACTCAGGATACTATCTCAACGCAAATTTTAAATCAGAAGTTACCGCTCCGAAAACGGGTAAAATCATGAGCGAAGGAGTGCTTGTAGTTTCATATGGAGCCAGAGCGGCCGCGATGGTCGATCTTTTAGAAAGGAGCGAACACGACGTTGATCTTTTCATAGTAGATAAGCAGAAGAATCCATTCAACGTGGAGAGAGCCGAAGAACACATCGTTGATCCGAGTCTATCGGTAGATAAAATTGTGGAATTTGCGGAGAAGCACAAGGAGAGGATTGACTTCGGAATAATCGGACCGGAAGATCCTATAATAAATGGAGTTAGAGACAAAGTTGAAGAGAAGACTTCTATACCTATTATATGTCCAACGGCTGAATTCGCTATCGAAGGAAGCAAGGTAAGACAGAGAAAGTTGATGGAAGAAGTTTCCCCTGAGATGAATCCCGAATTCAAGGTTTTCGACCCTGATGAATATTCTTCTAAAGAGGAGGTCAAAAAAGCAGTTTTTGATTACCTAGATGAGATCGGAAATAAAGTGGCAGTGAAACCGGACACACCCGCAGCGGGAAAAGGTGTAGGTGTCTGGGGAGATCATTTCACCTCTAGAGGAGACTTATTCGAGGAGTTCTTTTACCCGAATTTTGAGGACGGTAAAGTCCTCATAGAAAGAAAGGTTGATGGGGAAGAATTCAGTCTTCAGTTTATTTCTGACGGCGAACATTTGATAAGAACTCCAGCGGTCAGAGATTACAAACGAGCCTTTGAAGGCGAAGAAGGTCCGAATACTGGAGGAATGGGCTGTTATAAAGCTAAAGGAAATATTCTTCCTTTCATGGATGAGAGCGATTGGATGAAAGCTGTGAAAACCGGTGAAAAACTTCACGAAGCGTTGAAAAAGGAAGGAAATAAAGAAGACCTACGAGGCTTTCCTCTATACATGGCTTACGTCTGTTCCTCTGACGGTATTAAAGTATTCGAGATCAACAGCAGACCGGGCGATCCAGAGATAATGAACATCCTACCTGTTCTAAAAGATGATTTTGTTGAAGTATGTCATAAGATATTGGAAGGAAACCTTACCTCTCTCGAATTTGAAAATAAAGCTACGGTTGTAACATACAAGGTTCCATGGGATTACGGCAGAGAAGAGGAGTACAAAGGAGACAAAAAGATCGATATGTCTGAGGTCAAGAAGATGGAAAGTGAATACAGCGAGAACTTAAGGGTCTATCCAGCGGCTCTTGAAATGGAGGATGAAGAGTACTATGCCCAAAGTTCTAGAACTATTGCTCTCGTTGGAATAGCGGAAACTATAGAAAAAGCAAGGTCTATATCACAACAAGCAGTTGAAAAAATAAAAGGTGCTGACCTCCGGTACAGGAATGACATCGCCTCCAAAGAACATATACAGAAAAGTAAAGATCATATGGCCGAATTGAGAAAATAAAAATCGGCCATAGAAAAACATTTCTTATTTTTCATTCGAATCTCTAGACCATACCATGTGATCTACTGGCTTTTCTCCTTTTCCAATATCTAGACCATTTTTGATAGCGTCGTCTATGAATCTCTTACTTATCTCTACAGATTTTTCGACCGAATTTCCCTTAGCGAGATTCGCGGTAATAGCTGAAGAGAAGGTACAGCCGGTTCCGTGTTTATGGGATGTGAATTTTTCCCCGTAAATCTCTATGAATTCTTTACCATCGAAGAAGATATCCACGACTTCTTCTCCAGCATCGCCGGTTTTCAGAACCACGTTTTCAGCGCCCATCTCATAGAGATACTGAGCAGCATCTTTCATGTCTTCAATAGAATTGATATTAACTCCAGTGAGATCTTCTCCTTCTCTTATATTTGGTGTTATTACCATGGATCTTGGAACCATCTCATCTATGTATTTCTCAACCGCTTCATCCTTTATCAGCTGGTCTCCTGATTTGGTCACCATCACTGGATCTACTACGACTTCTAAGTTCCGATCGTCTATCTTCTCCGCTACGGTTTGGATTATCTCTGAGTTAGAAAGCATGCCAGTTTTGACCGAATCAACAGCTATATCATCTAAAACCGTATCTATCTGTTCCCCAACGATCTTTGCTGGAATGTCATGAACCGCAGTTACCTTTTTGGTATTCTGCGCGGTAACTGAAGTTATAGCCGCAGTTCCGTAAACGTCGAAGGCAGAAAAAGTCTTCAGGTCGGCTTCTATACCTGCACCTCCTCCAGAGTCCGAACCTGCAATGGTCAATGCTACGGGGATTTTTTTCATAGTTTGTGCTTAGTCCTCCTTATGCAGTCGCCATCTTCCGATGAAAAGGTCGATATCTCCATCGTCTTTGACTTCAAATCGAACTTTGTTCTTCTCTCCGTTACCGTCCAAGTAGTAAAATTGGTAATCTTCAACATTTTTTGTTTCCGGGATCAAGATCACTTTCGTACTTTCGAGCCTTTCTTTAACAGTAAGTTTGAGCAGTCCAAATCCTTTTTCGATCTCCATCTCTTTTATACCTCTGTAAGACTTGTAAGTCCCAGTTAACTTATCCATCCTTTCGTTCCTTTTGAAGTAAGTGAGTTCGTTCCCATCTTCCCCTTTTACCGTTTTGATGATCCTTTTAGCCACTTCTTCGTAGGAACTGCCAGGGATAGTGTTCCCACATACCGCGATTCCAATATCTTCAACAAAGCCGATAAAGCCTCCTGAAACCGCTATAGAGCCGCCGTGCCCTACGAACTTTTCACCGTCAAATTCCTTGATAGCCCAGCCGAAACCGTAATCGCCGACTTCCCTGATTACGTGTGGCTGGTGGGCTTTCTCTAAGAGTTCTGGATCGATGAGCTGTTGACCTTTAAATTCTCCTCGGTTCATATGCATTATCAAGTAATTTGCGAGATCGTTGGCCGAACTCAATAATCCGCCTCCAGGATGTCCTATCTCCCTTAACGGATAGGGTGTCTCTTCTGGCCCTTCTTCACCCATGAAATACGGCGTCATGATGTCCTCGACCTCTTCATCATAATCAAATCTCGACCTTTTCATGTTCAGAGGCTCGAATATCTCATCATCGATGAATTCTGGGAAGGATTTACCGCTCACTTTTTCGATTATCTGGCCCAGAAGAGCGTAGCCTGAATTGAAGTAGAAGAACTCCTCCCCCGGTTCAGCTGCGATCTCGTCCTTTGCGCTGTTAAGATGGGTGAAAAAATCTTCTAGATCGCTCAAAGGCAGTCCTCTTTCATCCATCTCTATCAATCTATCGATGAGAGCTTCACTGACGCCCAAAGAGGGCATGCCAGAAGAGTGTGTCAATAGGTTGTATATCGTTACGTCGTTGTCCCATTCTGTAGGTACATATTCAGTTATATCGTCGTCAAGATTCAGCTCACCTTTCTCTACTAGTTTTAATATTGCCAACGCGGTAAAAGATTTGGTCACGGAAGCCATGCCGTACAAAGTATCGGAAGTCGCGGCATCATTTTCCTTCAGATCTTTTGCGCCAAAACCTCGGGTGTATATTTTCTCGTCTCCCTTAACTATAGATATGCTCATCCCAGGAACTTTGTTTTCAGTCATCCAGTCCGCTATGAAATCCTCCATCTTCTCTTTTACTTCAGAAGATAGTTTTTCCGTTTTTACATCCATCTCGGATACACCTCGCTTCGCAACTTAGTAGGAAATATAAAGGTAAATAGTTTTTCGGTTTTCTAAGAGCTTTATATCCATAAAGTCTATTACGCTATTATAATATATTTAGATAAGGAGTTATAGGAAGTGAATATAATGACGAAGTGTGAGAAACTAGATGTATTAGGAGAGACGTGTCCAGTTCCTTTAGTAGAGACGAGAAAAGCCGTTCGAAAATCCTCGCCAGGAGATATCATTGAAGTTATCGGTAA
>Ga0207421_10005554_pt1 | contig 14103 bp, 8 predicted proteins | sample SodLakKL_010_SED_4_FD_187542 | JGI IMG/M metagenome (GOLD analysis project Ga0207421, IMG submission 187542) | Alkaline sediment microbial communities from Lake Tanatar, Kulunda Steppe, Russia - 8KL_010_SED (SPAdes) (version 2) | ecosystem: Environmental > Aquatic > Non-marine Saline and...
TGTTCTTTCTTCTAAGTTATATATCTGGTTTTCCGGTTTAGAAATTTTATCATTAACCATTGATTAGAAATTAAAACATTTGAAATTTATTTGAAATTTAAAACTTAAAATTTGCCTATGATGACTATCGCACGCTCAAGTAAAAATGGTGCTTTGCGTTTTATAGGTCACTAGCCCAGTGGAGTCACCCTCCTTCGCTAAAGCTACGGAAGGACAAGGCGACCCTGCGAAGCTTTCCCATGTCCACCCTTCGGGTGTACATGGGGGGGGATAGATAATTTAAGTGATACTTTTTTTCACGCCCAAGTTATTCCTTCTTATTATTTTTCCATTCTCCCTAGCTAGGCGGGGTCGGAGCGTCCGACAGAGTTGATGCGCTCCGACCCCGTGTTCCAAGAAATAGATGGGTTGATTATTTGGAGAAGCAGTGATATAATAGCCTAGTTAAATACGAAAATTATATGCGACCATACGAAATTACATATCTTATAACACCAATGCTTACCGAAGGAGAAGCTTCAACTTTTCATGAGAAAATGAAAAAAATGGTTGAAGAAAACTCCGGAAAAGCGGGGCAAGAGCAAGTTCCAACAAAAAAAACACTTGCTTATCCTATAAAGAAAAATACCGAAGGATATTTATCTTCCTTCGATTTTGAGATTGAGGAAAAAGATCTTGAAAAAGTAAAAGAGAATATTAGCAAAGAAGACAGTATTCTTCGCCATATTATTATTCAGAAAGACCCTCAAAAGGAAGAAAAAGAAGAAAAGAGGGAGGAAAAATCACCAAAAAAGAAAAAATCTCTAAAACCGGAAAAAGCAAAGCTCAAAGAAATTGACGAAAAAATAGAGGAAATGCTCTAAATTACGCTCAATTTAAAAATTAAAGCTTTTATAAATTATGAATTTAAATAAAGTTATTATCGTAGGGAGACTTACTCAGGACCCCGAAAAGAGATCTATTCCTGATAGCGGAACAAGCGTTACAAGCTTTTCAATGGCAACGAATAGTTACTTTAAAAATAAATCCGGAGAAAATCAAGAAAAAACAGAATTTCACAACATCGTTCTTTTTGGAGGTGTTGCCGATGTTGCTTCTCAGTACTTGAAAAAAGGGTCTCTTGCTTTAATTGAAGGGAGGCTTCAAACAAACAGCTGGGAAGACAAAGATGGAAACAAGCGTTACCGAACAGAAATTGTAGGAGAAAGACTACAACTTGGTCCAAGAAGTGAAGGAGGTGGGGGCGGAGGACAGAGCCAAAGCCAAAAAGCCACTCAAAATGAAGAGAAAAATAAAAGCAGTGAGAAAGAAATACCTGTTATAGACGAAGACGATGAAATAGATATTAAAGATATACCATTCTAAAAATTACAAATTTGTTTAGTATTTAGATATTAGAATTTAGAAATTTTACCATTATGCAGTGTTACTTTTGTCAAAACAACATAAAAAAGATAGATTTTAAGAATATAGACCTTCTTACACGTTTTACTTCAGAGATGCAAAAAATAAAACCTCGAAGAAAAACCAGTGTTTGCTCAAGTCATCAGAGAAAGCTATCTCAAGCAGTAAAGAGAGCGCGCTATATGGCACTTCTCCCTTACACCAATCTTTAAAAACTACTCTTCTTCGGTAAGTTTTTTCTTAACCTCTTCCTCGATCTTTTTTGCAAGATCGGGGTTTTCTTTTAGAAACTGCTTAGACTGCTCCATGCCTTGCCCTAATTTTTTACTGCCGTAATTATACCAAGCTCCACTGCGAGAAACGATTTTCTCTTTTAACCCCATGTTAATAAGCTCTCCGTTGCGAGAAATTCCTTCATTATAATAAACATCAAACTCCCCACTACGAAATGGAGCTCCTACTTTGTTTTTTACCACTTTTGCTCTAATGCGGTTCCCAATAATCTCTTCTTTGCTCTTTACTTGGGCAATTTGCGTTAAATTTATCCTCACTGAAGAGTAAAACTTAAGAGCAAGACCACCTGAAGTTGTTTGAGGGTTCCCAAATCTTTGCCCGATATTTACCCGGGTCTGATTGAGAAAAATAACTATTGTACCCGTTTCGGAAATCAGCTTGGAAAGCTTTCTTAAAGCCGAAGACATTAATCTTGCCTGAAGTCCAACGTGCGGATCTCCTATTTCTCCGGCAATTTCCGCTTTTGGGGCAAGAGCGGCAACAGAATCAACAACAACAACGTCAATCTCTCCAGACCTAACAAGAGTTTCTACTATCTGCAAAGCTTGCTCACCGGAGTCTGGTTGAGATATAAGAAGGTCTTCAACATTAACACCAATTTTTTTTGCATAGTGAGGGTCTAGCGCATTTTCAACGTCTATAAAAGCTCCCACTCCTCCTGCTTTTTGAGCATTAGCAAGAATGTGCAAAGAAAGTGTGGTTTTTCCCGTTGAAGCGCTTCCGAATATCTCTACAACTCTTCCTCGTGGCACTCCTCCTATACCAAGTGCCATATCAAGAGAGATTGACCCTGTTGAGACACTATCAACATCAACTTTTTTTACTTGGTCCAATTTCATAAGAGAGCCCTCGCCAAACTGTTGTTTGATTTCATCAATAGTCTCTTGCAATCTTTTACGAGAATCTTCTTTTTTTGTTTTTTTCTTTTTTTCTGCCATATTAATTTATTATTTTTTAACCTGCCTATTTCGCCGAAATTGATACGACAAAGCTTTGTTTTATAGAGCTAAACTTTATCCCAAGGCCCCGAACCTTCTTCTTTTAATCCTTCTAGATCATTGTCTTCTTCATCTGTAGAGTCATCCTCAACGATCTCTTTATTGCTTTCACTAGCGGTATTATCATACACCTCGCGTGGCTTTGCACCTTCTGCGGGTCCAACAACTCCTCTACTTTCTAAAATATCGAGTAAACGTGCCGCTCTTGCATAACCCACCCTAAGCCTTCTTTGAAGAAGAGAAGCAGACGCTTTTTTGGCGGAAACAACAATCTCTTTTGCATCTTCATACAGATTATCATCATCTTCTTCTGAGTCAAAATTATCGGTTTTGTGGGTACTTTTTTCAAGTGACTCTTCCAAATTTTCAGCAAGCACATCATCCTCTTCGGGGGAAGCATTTTCTTTAAGCCATGAAACAATTCCTTTCGCTTCTTCTTCAGACATATAAGGAGCTTGAATTCTTCTTGGTTTGGAGTTTTCTGTAGAAGAGAGAAGCATATCACCGGAACCCAAAAGTTTTTCAGCTCCTGCCGTGTCCAAAATAGTACGAGAGTCAACCTGTGAGGCAACACGAAAACTCGCCCTTGCAGGAACATTTGCCTTAATAAGGCCTGTGATTACCTCTACAGAGGGTCTCTGAGTAGCAAGCACCAAGTGAATACCCACAGCTCTTGCCATTTGTGCGATACGCACAATTCCACCCTCTATTTCATTTCCTTTATTGGCCATTAAGTCGGCAAGTTCGTCAACAATAAGAATTATATAAGGCATCTTTTCAAGCTCACTATTTTTTAGACAAACTTCTTGATAACTAGATATATTTCTTGACCCAACCTCAGAGAGTACCTTAAACCTCCTCTCCATCTCTCCAATAAGCCAAGAAAGGGCGTTTGTTGCTTTCTCCGCGTCGTAAATTATAGAAGTTAAAAGATGCGGAAGATTGGCATAAATTGAAAACTCAACTCTCTTAGGGTCAACCAAAATAAGTCTTAAGTCTTTTGGCGAATTTTTATAAAGCAAGCTAATAAGAAAAGTGTTTAGAAAGATTGTTTTACCCGAACCGGTAGAGCCGGCAACAAGCATATGGGGCATTTTTGCAATATCAGAGTAAACCGGATCTCCGGCAACATCCTTCCCAACAACAAAAGTAAGAGAGCTTGTTTCAAAATACTCTTTTCTTTTAATAAGACTTCCCAGATTAATTTGAGCTCTCCTTCTGTTGGGAACCTCTATTCCAACTAAAGATTTTCCGGGGATAGGTGCCTCTGTTCTAACAGGGTGCATCGCCAAAGAAAGAGCTAAATCATCTGCCAAAGAAGTTATTCGTGACAACTTAACCCCTTCCGCAGGTTTTAAGGTGTACTGAGTTACCGCCGGCCCGATATTGATTTCGCCCATATTGACCGAAATATCAAAATCGCTAAATGTTTTTTTAATAATAGAGGAGTTTCTTCTGGTGTCTCCCGGGTCAGGGTCTTCGTCTCCGTTGTGGAGAAGCTCAAGAGGAGGAATAAGCTCTTTTACATCTCCCTTCTCTCTTTTTACTCCTACGTTTTCTTTTTTCTTCTCTTCTTTTTTCTTTTCTTCCTTCTTTTCTTCTTTTTTCTTCTCTTCTTTCTCGGGAGAAATAAATATCTTTTTTACTGTGGATGGCTCTATATCATACTCTCTGGAAAAAAGATCTTTAAAAAAGTCGGAAATAGAAAAATCCTTATTCATAAGGTGAGCTATAATAAGTGCCCCCGTTCCTATTGCCACTAAAAATATAACTTGAGTAGCATAAATCCCAACAAAACCGGAAAGAGGGATTCCGGCTAAATCACCCCAAAAACCTCCCAAATTTTCCATTTCAAAAAAAGTAACTCCTGCGCTGGATGCAATACCAGAAACACCACTTATAATAGCAAAAATGGCAATAATTAGCGGAAAAAGAAAATTCTCATAGGAGGTTCTAAAATAGACCAAAGCAGAAAGAAAAAGAAGAGCAGGGGCAAGAAAGCCAACCTTACCAAATAAAAAAGTAAGTGCCAAGCTAGACCATTCTCCTCCTTGCCCCGCCAATCCATAAAAACCAAGAAGCACAACCAGAGAAGTCAAAAGAAGAATCATCCCCACCATAATACGCTTTATTTTCTCAGGAATGAAGCTTTTTCTTTTCGGCTTTTCTTCACTGTTCTTTTTGTCTAATTTTTCCTTCTTTTCGCTTTTTTTCTTTCCGTTTTTTCTTCGCATAGCACAGTTATTTTAGCATAAAAAAAAGAAGGAGAATAGGTGTTAAACACTATCTCCTCCTCTTTTAAAACGTTCTAACTCTTTTGTTAAGCTTGCTTTTCTCTTTTAAATCCTGTTCCGGAAGGAATAAGTTTTCCGATAATTACATTTTCTTTAAGACCTCTCAAATTATCTACTTTTCCTTCCAAGCAAGCATCAATTAAAACCTTGGATGTTTGTTGGAAAGAAGCAGCTGAAAGAAAAGAATCTGTTGTAAGAGCGACTTTTGATATCCCGAGAAGAATGTCTTCCGCGGTAGGCACCCTTCCTCCGTTTTCCTTTATTTTCTTTTCTATTTTTAAGAAGTGCTCTCTTTCTACCATCTCTTTCGGGGTAAAGGAACTATCTCCGGGATCAACAATACTAACTCTTGAGAACATCTGTCTGATAGTAACCTCTATGTGTTTATCGTGAATATCAACACCCTGAGAAACATACACTCTCTGTGCTTCTCTTAGTATATACTTTTGAGCAACTTCTCTTCCTTGTAGTTTAAAAAGTTTGTTTATATCAAGGTTTCCTTCGCAAAGCGGATCTCCTTTCTTCACCTCTTCTCCTTCTTTTACGTATAAGGCTTTTTTGGGTTCTATCTGATAATTAATGGTTTTTTTCTTCTTCTCATTTTTTGGTTTTATTTTAATAACCCTATCCTCGGTTATTTCAACAACTTTTCCATCAACATCAGAAATGTCAGCCCTCCCCTTTGGAACTCGTCTCTCAAATATTTCCTGAACACGAGGAAGTCCCAACGTAATATCAACTCCTCCGGCAACACCACCTGTATGAAAAGTTCTCATTGTAAGCTGTGTGCCCGGCTCACCAATGGCTTGTGCAGCAACAATTCCCACAGCATCACCTTCTTTTACCATTTCATTAAGCCCCATATCCCATCCGTAACACTTACCGCAAACCCCTCCTATCACCTTGCATGTAAGAACAGATCTTACTTTTACCGATTCAACATCGGAGGCACTTATCATTTTTGCTTGCTTCATAGACACCACCTCTCCTTTTTTTACTACTACCTTTCCGTCTATTTTTACATCTTCCATAACAACCCTTCCATTTACCTTGAAAGACATGTCTTGATCTATTTCTTCGGCATCAGAGCGTAAAACAGTAAACCCTTCCGTATCACCACAATCTTCCTGAGTAACAATCATTTCGTGAGAAACATCGATAAGCCTTCTTGTAAGATATCCCGCTTGCGCTGTTCTGAGCGCCGTATCAACCGTACCCTTTCTTGCTCCGTGAGTAGAAATAAAGTATTCAAGAACATCAAAACCTTCTTTATAAGAACTTTTAATAGGAAGTTCCATTGTTTCTCCGGAAGGGTTAACAACCAACCCTTTCATACCTGCCATTTGAATTGGCTGAGACCAAGAACCTCTTGAGCCAGAGTCGGTTATAATAAACGCTGAACTTTCTTTAGGAATGGCTCGAGGCACAAGATCTTCTATTTTTAACTTTGCATTGGTCCAAGTCTCAATAATTTTTTCTTTCTTTTCTTCTTCAGAGAAAAATCCTTGCTCAAAATAATCTTCTATCTCTTCTCTTTGTTTTTCAGCCTCTTTTACAATATCTTCTTTTTCTTTAGGAACAACCAAGTCATCCATTCCCCAAGAAACTCCTGATTTTGTAGCATACTCAAATCCAAGCTCTTTAATCTTATCAAGCAAAAGGTGAGTATCTTCTCCTTTATGTTCTTGAATAATTTCTGCTACCAATTTTTTAAGTTCACGAGACTTCATTGTTTTGTTCTGGAAAGGAATTTTTCTAGGAAGTGCTCTGCTAAAAAGAACCCTACCTGCCGTTGTTTCCATCATTTCTCCCTCTATTCTTACCTTTATTTTTGCATGAAGATCAATAACCCCACTCTCCAGTGCGTGCTCTACTTCTGAGTATCCTGAAAAATACTTGCCCTCTCCTTTAACTCCCTCTTTTTCCATTGTAAGCCAGTAGCAACCCAAAATAATGTCTTGCGAAGGAGAAACAACGGGCAGTCCTGTTGCCGGCTTAAGCAAGTTTTTGGAAGAAATCATTTTTTCTCTTGCCTCTTCTTGAGCCTTTGAAGAGAGCGGAAGGTGAACTGCCATCTGGTCTCCGTCAAAATCAGCGTTAAAAGCCTCACAAACAAAAGGATGAATTCTTATAGCAAGACCCTCAATAAGAATCGGTTTAAAGGCTTGAATTCCCAGCCTGTGAAGGGTTGGAGCACGATTCAAAAGAACCATTTTGTCTTTTACCACTTCTTCTAAGATAGCCCAAACATCATCTGTTCCTTCTTCAATAAGACGAGATGCACCTCTTACATTATAGGCAAGTCTTTGATCTAAAATACGCGAAATAACAAACGGTTTAAATATCTCAAGCGCCATCTGTTTGGGTATTCCGCACTGATCAAGATTAAGGTCAGGACCAATAACAATCACCGATCTTCCGGAGTAATCAACACGTTTACCAAGGAGATTTTGCCTAAACCTTCCTTGCTTTCCTTTAAGCATGTCTGCCAAAGACTTAAGAAGTCTTTTCCCTCCGGTAGAAGCTTGTGTTACAACCCCTTTTCTCATCTGATTGTCCAAAAGTGCATCTACCGCTTCTTGCAACATTCTTTTTTCGTTTCGCACAATAACATCGGGAGCACTAATTTCAAGTAAGTATTTCAAGCGGTTATTACGGTTTATTACTCTCCTGTAAAGATCGTTTAAGTCTGAGGAGGCGTATCTCCCTCCATCAAGCTGAATAATGGGCCTTAAGTCTGGTGGTAAAACGGGCACCACGGTAGCGAACATCCACTCGGGTCTTATTCCCGCATTTTTCATTCTTCTAAAAACCCTCAATCTTTGAAGTATTTTTTTCTTTTTGCCAACAGAAACCGTTTTCTCTTTCTCTTCTGTTAGTCTTTTTACTTCACCGTCTAAATCTATTTCTTCAAAAACCTCTCTAAGAGTTTCCGCCCCTGTTCCGGCTTCAAAGATTTCTCCATACTTAATTGAAAGCCTGTGATACTCTATTTCTGAATGAATTTCAAGCTTTTTAATTGACTTTATTTCTTCTTTGACCAAATCTCTTTGGTTTGTTAGTTTTTCTATCTCCTCTTCAAGTGCTTCCCCTTTAAGCTCACTCTTTTTTTCTTTAACTTTTTTCTTATACTCTTTATCAATTTCCTTTAAAATCTCTTTTTTTCTTTCTTCATCAACCTTAGTTATTATATACGAACTAAAGTAAACCACTTGCTCCAACCTTTTCATGGGAATATCCAAAATAAGCCCCATTCTTGATGGAATTCCTCTTAAGAACCATATATGAGAAACCGGGCAGGCGAGTTTAATGTGCCCCATTCTTTCTCTCCTCACCGATGCTTTCGTTACTTCAACACCACAACGATCACAAGTAACTCCCTTAAAACGAACCTTACGATACTTTCCACAGTAACACTTGTAATCCTTTTCGGGTCCAAATATTTTTTCGCAAAAAAGACCGTCCTTTTCCGGTTTTTGATTACGGTAATTAATGGTTTCCGCTTCAAGCACTTCTCCGTAAGACCAGTTTAGTATGTCTTCGGGTGAAGCAAGTTTTACCCTTATTGCGACTAAATCTTCTACACGCATAGATCTTTTAATTAATTTGTTTCTTTTTGATTACTTTTTTGTAAGGTTTGTTTTAATTACTTCCCTCGTCCTTTCCTTTCTTTTTTACTTCAACACTTATTCCCATTGACTTCATTTCAGCAACAAGAAGCTCAAAAGATGCAGGAACATTCGGTGTTTGAATTTGCTCTCCTTTAAGAATAGACTCATAAGCGGCTGCTCTTCCGGGCACATCATCTGATTTAATAGTTAGCATTTCCTGGAGTATGTGTGCTGCTCCGTAACCTTCAAGCGCCCAAACTTCCATCTCCCCGAATCTTTGTCCTCCAAACTGAGCTCTTCCCCCAAGTGGTTGCTGAGTAATAAGAGAGTAAGGACCAATAGAACGCATATGGATTTTGTCTTCTACCATGTGCTCTAGCTTCATCATGTAAATATATCCAACGGTAATTTTTTTCGGAAATTCTTGTCCTGTTCTTCCATCAAAAACCCTCATTTTTCCATCTTCAGGAAGACCTTCTTTCTTTAGCTCTTCTCTTATGTCGTCGGAAGTTGCTCCTGAAAGCGATGGAGTAACAGCAATATAACCACCTTTTTTAGCGGCAAGTCCAAGATGGGTCTCCAAAATTTGACCCAAATTCATACGAGAAACAACAGATAGGGGATTAAGAATAATATCAACCGGCGTTCCGTCTTCTAAAAACGGCATCTCTTCTTCAGGTAAAACTTGAGAAATAATACCTTTGTTTCCGTGCCTTCCGGCAAGCTTGTCACCCGCTCTTATTTTTCTTATCTGTGCAACCTTTACCTCTATTCTTTTTATAACCCCTGTGTCCATTTTATGACCCTCGTCTCGCGAAAACACTTTTACAGAAACAACTCTTCCTCTTTTTCCGTGCTCCATTACAAGAGAGGTGTCTTTTACATCTTTCGCTTTTTCTCCAAAAATTGCCTTTAAAAGTCTTTCCTCAGCAGTAAGGTCTGTTTTACCTTTGGGGGAAATCTTTCCTACTAAAATATCATTTGGACCAACCTCAGCGCCAATTCTAACAACACCCTCTTCATCTAAGTCTTTTAATTTTCTCTCAGACACGTTTGGTATGTCCGCAGTAGTAACTTCCGGGCCAAGTTTTGTTTCCCTAACATCGCAAACAAAATTTTCAATATGAATTGATGTATAAGTGTCTTTTTTAACCAATTTTTCAGATATAATAACCGCATCCTCAAAGTTCCTTCCTCTCCAAGACATAAAGGCAACCAAGACATTTTGACCAAGAGCGGCTCTTCCGTTTTCAATTGACCCTCCGTCTGTTAAAAATTGGCCCTTCTTCACTTTTTCTCCTTTTTTAACAACCGGTCTTTGATGAAAACAAGTGTACTGGTTGGTTTCTTCAAAAATCTTTAAGTTGTAATTTTTCTCACCATTTGCACTTTTAACTGTAACGCTTGCTCCATCTACTTTGGTAACCGTTCCCGCTTCTTCCGCAACAATGGCGTGACCTGAATCTCTAGCAACCCTTTCTTCCGTTCCGGTAGAAACAACAGGAGCCTCCGGGTTTAAAAGAGGAACAGATTGCCTCTGCATATTAGATCCCATCAAAGCTCTGTTTGCATCATCGTTTTGCAAAAACGGAACCATAGAAGCTGCAACCGAAACGAGCTGTTCTGCGGAAACATCTATATAATCAACCTCTTCTCTGTCAAACACGCCGGGTTTTCCTTTTTTTCTCGCCTCCACTTTTTGGGCAATAATTTTACCCTTCTCATCTGTTTTTATTCCTCCGTGTGCAATGACATACTTTTCTTCTTCGTGCGCATTAAGGTAATTCATCTCTTCTGTCACTTTGCCGTTTTTTACTTTAAAGTAAGGAGTTTCTAAAAACCCATAACGGTTTACTTTTGCGTATAGTGATAAGTGACTCACAAGACCCACATTCTGTCCTTCGGGGGTTTGAATGGGGCAAATTCTTCCGTAGTGAGATGCCTGCACATCTCTCGCTTCAAACCCTGCCCTTTCTCTTTTTAATCCTCCCGGTCCTGTTGCAGTTAGCCTTCTTTTGTGCTCAGTTTCAGCAAGAGGATTAGCTCCATCCATGAATTGAGAAATCTGAGAGGAGGAGAAAAATCTTTGCACCGCTGCAGCAAACGGTCTTGAGTTAACCAGTTTCGCAGGATTTAATCCGGAAACATCAGAGGTGGAAATTTTGTCTTTAATGTTTCTTTCTATGCGAGTAAGCCCAAGTCTCAAGGTGTTTTCCAAAAGCTCTGTAAATGGTCTTACTCTTCTGTTTCCCAGATGATCTATTTCATCTTCTATTGCCGAAGGGTCGTTATTAAGCCTAATTATTTCTCTTAAAACAGCTACTATGTCTTCGGGGTACAAAAGTCTGTCGTCTATTTTTATATCTTCTTTTCCCTTTATTTCAGGAAGTCTCTGCCACATTCTCCACCTTCCAACCTCAGATAAATCATAACGCTCAAAGTTAAAAAAGGTGTTTTCTACAAGCTCTCTTGCTGTTTCCGGCGTTACCACGTCTCCCGGACGAATTCTTTTATATATCTCAACCAATGCCGTTTCTCTGTTGCTTGATGCATCTTTTTCAAGTGTTTTTTCAATAAATCTACGCTCTCCTTTATCAATATCCTTAAAAAGATTTACAACATCTTCATTACCGGCATCTTTCCATCCGGGATACTTCATTTCTGGAAGGCCAATAGCTCTGAGCAGTGTTGTAGCGGCAACCTTTCTTCTTCTATCTATCTTTACGCCAATAAGACCGCTTGGTTCTGTTTGGAACTCAAGCCAAGTTCCTCTGTTCGGAATTATTTTTGCTCCAAAACATTTTTCTCCACGTATCATTTGTGCAGTAAAAAAGGCTCCCGGAGAACGAATAAGCTGTGAAACAGCGATTCTTTCCACTCCGTTAATAACAAAAGTTCCTCTTTCTGTCATAAGAGGGAAATCGCAAAGAAAAACTTCTTGTTTTTTGGATTTTTTTGTTGTGAGATTAAAAAGCTCCACTTCTATTTTTAAAGGAGCTTCATAAGATTCATTATTTTCTTTTGCTTCTTCTCCTGTTTCGTATTTTGGTTTTCCGATTTTATGATTTAAGAAATAAAGCTCCCACTCTTTTCCGGTGTAATCACGAATTGGAGATATTTCTTCAAAAAGAGTTTTAATACGGTTATTCCAAAAATTTTCCCATGAATCTTTTTGTAAGCTTAAAAGATAGGGGGGAGGTAAAGAGATTTTTTTCTTCCCGAAGTATTTTACTTTTTGCATATTCGGCTTAGAGGATTAACCTTACGGATGCATCCGATGAGGTGAACTAATTAATATTGATAATAGACTGCTTTACGTAAGCTCAAGGCGTAAAGCAACTCGATAAAACGTCTTAAACAAACAAAAATGCCCTAACTAGAGATCAGGGATTTTTTAATGTAGGTTAAATTATAAAAAGGTGAGCTCAAACAAAATATTTTACTAAGACCAAAAAAATGGGTCTTGTTTTGACCTACTGTATTAAGTAATTGCAATTTTACCTATAAAAATAAATTTGTCAAATGCTAAGGCTTAATTTCCAAGCTCCAAGCAATAAATTTCCAAACAAGTTTCAATTTCCAAACATAATTAATTTCTATTTTCTAATTTCTAATTTCTATTCAATTTCTAGTTGTCTAATTTTTAAAGATTAGATTTTTCTTTCATAAAATCAAAACATCTTCCCCGAATTTAACTGTTCTTTCTTCTAAATCATATATCTGGTTTCCCGGTTTAGAAATTTTATCATTAACCATTGATTAGAAATTAGAAATTAAAAATTTATACTTTGTAATTTGCCTGCCCCGTAGAAAGCTTTGCTTTTCTATTCGGGGTTTAGGGTTTAGAATTTAGAATTTTCCTATCTTATGTCTCTCCTAATACTCTCCAGTATTCCCAGTCCCATAAAAACAAAAAGCAAATTACTCCCTCCGTAACTTACAAGGGGTAGGGGCGTTCCTATAATGGGCATTATTCCCAAATTCATTCCAACATTTATAAAAACCTGCGTAATAATAAGAATGGCAAACCCTGAGGCAAAGAGGCGCGGGAAATTACTTCTAGACTTCATTATTACAATTACAACCCGCCACAAGAAAACAGCAAAAGAAACAAGAAGAACAGAAACTCCCGCAAAGCCAAACTCTTCTCCAATAGCAGAAAAAATAAAATCTGTTTCAGGAAAAGGTATAAAACCGTACTGTGTTTGTGTTCCGCTTCCAAAGCCCTTCCCCAAAAGACCACCACTGCCTACGGCAATTTTTGCCTGTGACTGTCCCCACCCTATTCCTTGTGGGTCAAGTTCGGGGTTTATGAAAGCTATTGCTCTGTCCTTTTGGTAATCTTCTAAAAAAAACATCCACCCTGCCGACAAAACAGTAATTCCCATAAAAATTAAAATTAAAAAATGGCGAAGCTTAATTCCGGAAATAAGAAGCACGCCCACCCACATCACCATTAAAATAAGGGCGGAGCCAAGATCGGGCTGACGAAAAATAAAAAACGCAGGAATTGCTACATAAATGCCCGATAAAATTATATGGGAAACCTTATACATCTCCACGTGCCTTGTAGAAAAGTACTTTGCAAGAAGAATGATAATAATAATTTTAAAAACCTCCGCCGGATCAAAAAGAAAATCCCCCACCCTATACCATCTCTGCACTCCTCTTATAGCAGGAGCAAAAAGAAGCAGTCCGTAAAGAGACGCAAGAGAGAGAAGATAAAGGCCCATAACAAAAAAAGAGCTTTCACGAAAAACCTTCCAGTCTATAAAAGAAAAGGCAAACATCACTAAAAAACCACCAACAATAAAAACTGCTTGCCTTGTGGCAAGAGAGGGAGTAGAGCTAAGAAGAGAAACGAGTCCTACGGAAGAAATAACAAACACACTGGCAATCATTATCCAGTCGAACTCTTTGATTTTTTTTAATATGCCTGTCATGTAACGTGAAAAGCTTCGCAGGGTCGGAGCGTCCGATTGTCATCGCTACGCTCCGACCCTGTGCTATAGCTTTCAAGATTTAAGAATTTTTATGAACTCGTCTTCGCTTATTATTTTTACTCCCAAATTTTTTGCTTTTTTAAGCTTGCTCCCTGCGTTCTTACCGGCAACAAGATAGTTTGTGTTTTTAGAAACAGAAGAAGACGGTCTTCCGCCATGCCGAACAATCTCTTCTTCCGCTTCTTCTCTTTTTAACTTTTCAAGTGTTCCTGTAATTACAAAAACTACATCTTTTAATTTATCACTTCTTGTTTCTTTTTCTATTACAACACCCGCCTCACTAAAATCTTCCAGCATTTTCTTTGTTTTTTCTTTTTTGAAAAAATCAACAACGCTTTGTGCTGTTACAGGGCCAATGTCTGGTATCTCTAAAACATCTTCTAAAGAAGCGTTTTTTATTTTTTCCAAAGAATTAAAGTGATAAGACAGTGCTCTCGCTGCCCCCTCTCCAACAAAGGGAATAGAGATAGCTTGTAAAAATTTTGATAAAGGAATTTTC
>Ga0207421_10005555_pt1 | contig 14102 bp, 7 predicted proteins | sample SodLakKL_010_SED_4_FD_187542 | JGI IMG/M metagenome (GOLD analysis project Ga0207421, IMG submission 187542) | Alkaline sediment microbial communities from Lake Tanatar, Kulunda Steppe, Russia - 8KL_010_SED (SPAdes) (version 2) | ecosystem: Environmental > Aquatic > Non-marine Saline and...
ATTGCTTGATTTCCTTGCCAAAAGAAAAAATTCCTCGTTTCCGGAAAGAAAACCAATAGCTTCGACATCCGGAAAGAAAGACTTTCCGGATGGAAACAAAATAGCGGTCATGGGGTGTGAGCAGCCTTGACCGTGCCGACCGGTGCATGTATCTGGCAAAACAAAAAGGACGCAATGGGGTGGAAAGTGAAAAATAATTACCTCCGCGAGCAGGCAGAGCGAAGAGCCAAATCCATTAAGCAGCCTGATATATACTCCATGACCCTCGAAGAAATTCAGCAGCGGTTTCATGAATTGCAGGTAAAGCAGATTGAGGTTGAGTTGCAAAACGAGCAGTTGCGAAGCCGGCTTGATAAAAGGAATGATGATGCTGATCTGTTCAGAGTTGTCAACGAGAATATGCTGGATATGGTCGCTCTGACCGATATGGAAGGCAACTTTCTTTTTGCCGGTAAATCCCATGAAATACTAGGGTACGATCCTGGTCTTCTTATTGGAAAAAATGCGATGGATTTCGTGCATCCGGAAGATCTTCCGCGTATACAGAAGGAGTTCACTGAATTTGTTGCCTCGGGGTATCTCCGTACTGTGGAATACCGATACAGGCGCAAAGACGGCAGCTACATATGGCTTGAAACCATTGGAAATGTTATTAAAGATGAAGATGGTATCCCGCAGAAAATTGTGTTCAGTTCAAGGGTTATCAATGAGCGCAAACAGGCGGAGGAAAAGCTGTTGGCGGATTGGCAGCGGGCAGACCGCCAACGCAGCGCCATCGTCATGATGGCTCTGAATGATGCCGTCGTTTCCTGCGACATTGCAACGGCCCTCCACGTGATTACCAGAGTGCTTTGTGAAACCACGGAAGTGGCGCGGGCAAGTGTCTGGTTTTTGTCCGACGACGGTTCGGAATTGCAATGCCGGTCACTATATGAAGCAGGACCGTCCAGGCACACTGAAGGGGGCTACCTTTCAGCCGAGACATTTCCCGCCTACTTTGAATCCCTCCGTGCAGAAAGCAGAATTTCTGCGGTACATGCCCGGTCGGATCCACGAACCCGTGAACTGCTGGAAGGCCATCTGTCGCCTTTGGGGATCACCTCGCTGCTTGACGCCGCAATTTTCATCGAAGGAACCCTGGTCGGCGTAGTGAGTCTTGAGCATGTGGGTAATCCCCGCGCCTGGCATCCGGACGAAGAGTCTTTCATCAGCACTGCTGCCGCACTGGTGGGCCAGGTCATTGCCGAGGACAGACGCAAACAGGCCCAGAAAAAACTTGAATCCAATTATACGCTGCTCGCCATCGCGGGTAAGACCACAAGGTTCGGCGGCTGGCGTATTGATCTGGCTTCGAATACTGTAACCTGGTCTGATACGGTCGCCGACATCCACGAGGTGCCCCGCGGTTACTCACCCGGGGTATCGGAAGCAATGAGTTTCTATGCACCTGAATGGCAGGATAGAATTACACAGGTCTTTAGGGATTGTGCCCGAAAAGGGATTCCCTATGATGAGGAAATGGAGGTCATTACCGGAACCGGCAAACGAATCTGGGTGCGAACGGTTGGTCAAGCGGAGTACGATAAAAGGGGAAATATTGTTGCTGTGCAGGGCAGCCTTCAAGATATTACCGAGCATAAGCGCGCTGTAGAAAAACAGAAAAGACTTCAGTCCCAGCTCCACCAGGCGCAGAAACTGGAGTCTGTAGGACGCCTGGCAGGCGGTATTGCCCATGATTTCAACAACAAACTTACCATTATCAACGGATATGCCGAAATGGCCCTGGACACCATGAACCCGTCAGACCCCCTCCGGGAAATAATCCGGGAAATCCATACCGCAGGAAAGAATTCCGCAGACATCGTCAGGCAACTCCTGGCTTTTGCCCGGCAAGAGGATGTCAGCCCTGTGAAATTGGACCTGAATGATGTCATTTCCAGCACGCTCAAGATGCTGCAGAGGTTGATCGGGGAAAACATTGATCTTACATGGAACCCCGGCCCCGACCTGTGGCCTGTGATAATAGACCCATCGCAGGTGGACCAGATATTGGCGAATCTTGCGGTTAATTCACGTGACGCCATATCCGATGTGGGGAGATTGACCATAGAGACAAGAAACACAGTAGTTGATGAAGAATACTGCAAGACGAATCGGGAGGCAATTCCCGGGCGATATATAATGCTGGCGGTGAGCGATGATGGTTGCGGCATGGACAAAGAGGTAATGAGCCAAATGTTTGAGCCGTTTTTTACTACGAAGGAAATTGGGAAAGGAACCGGTCTTGGTTTGGCCACAGTTTACGGTATTGTTAAACAGAACAAGGGGTTTGTAAACGTCTACAGCGAGCCCGGCCAGGGAACAACATTCAGGGTGTATTTTCCTTCATGTGAAGTGGAAAAAAACTCTGTGTGCAGACCTGAAGGGTTCGCCGGGCAAATGCCAGCGGGATCAGAGACCATTCTTCTGGTAGAAGATGAGCCGGCTATTCTGGAAATGGGCAGAAAGATGACCGAGCATCTTGGTTACACGGTTTTAACCGCTGGAAATCCAAATGATGCCTTGAGCATTGGCAGAGAATATGACGGAGCAATACATCTTTTGATTACCGATGTGGTCATGCCGGAGATGAATGGACGCGACCTGGCTTCTCGGATGGCCACAAACCGGCCCGGGCTCAAAACCCTGTTCATGTCGGGTTATACGGCCAGTGCGATTGCTCATAACGGGTTGCTCGATGAGGGCGTGAAGTTTCTCCAGAAACCATTCTCACTGAAAGATCTGGCAGAAAAAGTACGGGAGGCCATTGAGGATGCAGCTGCAAAAAGTCTCCAAACTGGATGAGCCTAATAAGTTTGGTTTTATAACTCTTTGATTTTTCCGTCCGTTGCCTGCCACGCACCCTGCCACGCTTCTTAGCTGTGGTTAGCGAGGTCATCCGTCTTCTGTCCTATGTCATCTGTCACGCGCTTCGCGTGACAATTATGATTTTTTGCAGGCGCGTCAGAGATGCCTCGTTATTTTTTTATCCAGGCCGGTTGCCATATCCCGCTCGCTCCACATGAAATCCACCAGGGAGACGGATTCCATCTTGCCCACGTGCTCCCTGATCTCCCTGAATTCCTCGATGTTATCAAGAAAAATATCCGTTATCTCAGGATCAAAGTGCTCGCCTCTTTCCGAGCGGATAATATCGGCGGCAACTTCGATGGGATATGGATCCTTGTAGGGACGCCGGGAAGTGAGCGCGTCAAAGATGTCGGCAATGCCCACAATTCTGCCGGAGACCGGGATATCTTTGCCGGCAAGTCCCTGGGGATAGCCGCTGCCGTTGTATTTTTCATGATGGGTCAGGGCGATTTCCCGGCTCAACTGAAGCACATCGGCCCTGGCATTTTCCAGGATGGAGGCCCCGATGGTTGTGTGGGTCTTGACGATTTCAAATTCCTCCCGGGTCAGAAGGTCCGGCTTCAGCAGGATATGATCGGGAATCCCGATCTTGCCGATATCGTGCATGGGCGAGGCATACTGGATCAATTCCACGGTTTCCCCGGCAAGCCCCATCTTTTGGGCAATAAGCGTGCAATAACGGCTGATGCGCACAATGTGGTCGCCGGTATCTTCATCTTTGTACTCGGTGGCCACCACAAGGCGGTTGATGGTGTCCAGGTATGCGTATTTCAGTTCCTCGTGGGCACTTTTCAACTGGTTGGAGTAAGTGACCAGCTGATCAAAGTTCTTTTTGAGTTGCCGGTAGATGCTGTCACGTTCCTTAAGGAGGTAGCGCATGCGCAGCACCCGTTTAAGGCGTATGGAAAGCTCTTTCAAGCTAAGCGGCTTATGGAGGAAATCGCTGGCCCCGGCTGTTATAACGGACTCGTAGTTGTAGTCCTCGGTAAAACCCGTCATGACCACTACATCGGCATCATATGCCGCCCTGATTCTTTTCAACAGGTCAATGCCGCTCATGCCGGGCATGCGGATATCCGTAATAACTACATCAACAGCCTGTTTTGCCAGCATTTCCAAGGCTTCATCGCCGCTTCCAGCATCCATGCATTGATAGCCTTCCCGTCCAAGGGCGCGGGCGATCATTCTTGAAATGGACGGTTCGTCGTCAACGACCAGTATTGAAGGGTGATCAGGTATCCGGACGTTTGATAGATCCATAATACATCATTTTCCTATGGGGAATCACGCTGAATGCATCCCCGGTATTCTTCGGCGTGCCCACTCGCTGTTCGGTTACCGGTTATGAATAACAATCCAGTCAATATTCCAGAACTTCCCTGACCTTGGAGGCCAGGTCCTTCTGTGAAAACGGTTTTTGAATAAAGCTGACCCCTTTATCCAGAATTCCGTGATGGGCAATGACATTGTCTGTATATCCCGACATGAAAAGAGTCTTTATATCAGGATAGTGTGTTTTCAACTGTTCAGCAAAATCGGGTCCGCTCATCTCCGGCATGACCACGTCGGTGATCAGGAGGTCAATGTTGCCTTCATGCGCTATGGCCAGGTCCAGGGCCTTGGTGGGCATGTTTGCAGTCAATACGGTATAGCCGGTTTTTTCCAGGAATATTCTTGTTAAATTCAGTACCGCATCATCATCCTCCAGCACCAGAACAACTTCGCCAACATCAGTGGATACAGGCTTTTGCGCTTTTCTTGGTTCACTGTCGGCATCATCCAGATAACGCGGAAAATACATTTTTATCGTCGTTCCCCTGCCGGGCTCGCTGTAGATGTTGACAAACCCGTTATTCTGCTTGAGGATGCCGTAGACAGTGGGCAGTCCCAGCCCCGTTCCTTTCCCTCTTTCCTTGGTGGTGAAAAACGGTTCAAAGACATTTTTCTGCACTTCCTGGCTCATTCCGCAGCCATTGTCGCTTACCGCCAGCATGACAAACTGACCGGGTCTGAAACCGGGGTGATCAGCACAGTATTCCTCATCGAATTCGACATTTCCGGTCTCAATGGTGATTTTGCCCACATCGGCAATGGCGTCCCGGGCGTTGACCACCAGGTTGGCCAGTATCTGGTCGATCTGGGAGATATCCATCTTAACCGGCCATATTTCCCTGCCGGGCTCCCAGAGCAGATCAATATTTTCTCCGATCAGCCGCTGAAGCATCTTGAGCATGATCGACACACTGTCGTTCAGGTTCATGGGCTCAGGAGAAATGGTCTGTTTTCTGGCAAATGCCAGCAGCTTGCGTACAATCACTGCTGAACGCTTTCCGGCGTCATGGATTTCCCGGACGTTTTCATACATGGGATCAGCAGGATCAAGAATATCGCTCATCATTTCGGCATACCCGTTGATAATGGTCAGCATATTGTTGAAATCATGGGCCACACCCCCTGCCAGCCGTCCCACGGACTCCATCTTCTGAGCCTGACGCAACTGGGACTGCAGTCTTGCCTGTTCCTCCTCGGCTTTCATCTGCTCGGAAATATCCTGAAAAGCCCCTTGAACCTTGATTATTTTGCCGTGCTCATCCCAGACTGCCTCACCAATGGTCCGGACCCAGACACGCTTGCCGGTTGCGGTTATGATTTCCATCTCTTCATCATAGGGGATGCCTTTTTCCGCGCAGTCCTGGAATACTTTCGAGATTTTGTCCCGCCATTCCGGAGCGTAAAAATTGATGCCTTCGCTGACGTAAGGAGAATGTCCGGGGGGCATTTCGTGGATGGCGGCAACCTGGTCTGACCACTTGACACGGTTTTCTTTCAGGTCAACGCTCCAGCCGCCGAATTTTGCGGTCTGTTCGGCAATCCTTAAAAGCGCATAATTGGTTTTGAGCTCTTCTTCGGCCTGTTTGCGTTCCACGATCTCGCCGATTAAATTTGCTGCGGTATGTGCCCGCTGCTTGGCAAGCTCAATGATAAAAGGCGGGCGGGTTTCGTATTTTTTTGAATGCGCTGCCAGCTCGTCCACAGATACATTGTATTTCAAGGCCAGCTCGGTCAGAGTGGCCATTTCGGTGGGCGGGTCTCCGTAACCGAAACTGACCGCGCCGATGGGTTCGCCTTTGACGAATACGGGTACTGCATAAAGACGAAGCCCGCCTTCACATTCTTTATCCACGGATTCGCCTGTGTCCATGCATTGTTTGGACGTCTCCCAGCAGGATTCATGGCAAATCCATTTCCCGCAGGCCAGGGCTTCCTTGTTGCTCTCTGTACGGCACAGACTGCGGGATGCCTGATCCATAAACCTGCACCAGGACGAAGAAAAGATACCCAGGGCATAATCGCCGTTCTTCTCATAAACAGCGGCGGAGGTGTCGAGCATTTCCTGGTAGTCATTGACAATGACTTTAAGGGTGTCTTTACCGACGGCATCCAGGATCACCCGGTTGGTATTGAGCTCCGTCAAATCACCGTAAGGCGCTGCAACAGCATGGGAGGAAGCTTCACCGGCCTTTGTATTCTCATTATTACTGGAAAGCATCCATTGGATTTTCCGCAGAGCCTGTTCATTTTCTCTGCGCTGGGTGATGTCTGTGGCAAACCCCTGATAATAAATTATATTGTCCTCCTGGTCCCGCAAAACCCGGGCATTGAGGGACACCCACATGACTTCGCCGTTGCGGCGCAGCCAGCGGCATTCAAAATCATTGAGCTCCCCGCGGGACGACAGAATTTCTTTTATCTGCTTCCTGTCCTGGGGATTGGCGTAAAGCTGCACTTCAATGTTGGTTATGGAATCTATAAGGTCTTCAGGCATCTCATGACCCAGCATCCGGGCCATGGTTCGATTGGCGGAGACAAATCGGCCTTCAGGCGTGGTCGTGAAGATGCCCACAGGGGCATCCATGAGGAAATCCCGGGATATCAAGAATTGTTCTTGATCACGCGGGTTGCTTTTTTTGCAATCTGTTTTGTCTCGATCCATTTTCAGGCCTTTTATCTTCGGGATGACGCCGGAGGCTTCATTGAAGGATGCCAGGCGGCTTTATCTGCAACAGATTAAAAGTACTCAGGGAAATCAGCAAGCATAAAAATCCTGCTCAAATATTTTCGCCTGGAGCAGGGCTGCAGGCCTTATAACACCTTGTCACTCAGGGATATTGGCCTTGTGGATGTGCCTGCAAGAAGTCGGTACATGAATAGTTCAGCAAAAAACCAGATCCATAACTCGCCGGTTTTATTGACCACTGACTACCGACTACTGCGACTTAAAAAAGGACTTTTTGCTGTCACATCTTTTGATCCAGCATGGAATCAATTGCCTCCAGCAACCGACCTTTGCTTATGGGTTTCCCGATAAAGTGCCTGCCGCCGATTTTCTTTACAGGCGAGTCATCTCTTTCCTGTAGCTGGGAAGCCAGGGCGGATAGAAAAACAAAAGGGATTTCCCGGGTATCCGGATCTTCCAGAAGGGATTCCGCCACTTCGTCTCCGGATATATCCGGCATGATAATGTCCAGCAGTATCAGGTCCGGCTGAAAGGATCTTGATTCCTTAAGGGCTGCTCGTCCATGGGAAACAGTGCGCACCTCGAATCTCCCGGTTCTCTCCAGATGATTTTTGACAAAAAAACAGAAGTCTTCCTCGTCATCCACCATAAGAATCTTTTTCAATGCACTCATCAGCCCTCCCGTTCTTTTTTAGCTGGATTAAGTCTGATTTTGAATTTTGTTCCCTCACCTTCCTTGGTGCATAACTCAATACTCCCCTGGTGGCGGTCTATGATCAGCGAAGCTATGCTCAATCCCAGACCTGTACCCTGTTGAGCCTTTTTAGTGGTGAAAAAAGGCTCAAAAATATTTGCAGCCACCTCTTCAGGTATCCCCGGGCCGTTGTCCTCTATTTCTATCACCACCCGCGGTGTATTCTCATTTCGGCCGGCAGCAGTCTGCTCAAATAACTTATATGTCCGGATGCTCAGCCTGCCGTTTCTGTCCATCGCCTCTACAGCATTCTGCAAAATATTCAAAAAGACCTGTTGCAAAGTATTCTTGTCCCCCTGAACCAGCAATGATTCCGGGTGAAATGCCTTTTCAACAACAATATTGGAGCGGACAATTTTGTGCTGCATGAATTCAAGGCTTTCTTCCAGCAACTGTTCAATATCCACTGCTTTAAAACTGAAATCAGAAGTCCTGGAGAATTGAAGAACATCATGAATGATCCTGTTAATCCGATGAGTTGCTGCTTTGATCTTGTCTATGCTCTGTCTTCCCAGTTCATCTTTTCTGTAATCAAGTTCCTCCAGGAGTTCCACTCCCATAAGTATAATCTCCAATGGATTGCGTATCTGATGCGCAACCCCGGAAGCCATGCGGCCCAGGGCCTCCATCTTGTTCTTCTGGATCAGCTGGTCCTGAGTTTTCTTAAGATCTTCATAAGCATTACGTAATGCCTGTTCAGATTCGACACTGTCTGTAATATCTTTACTTACAACAGATACAGATTCAATCTTGCTGGTTTCACTGTCCCTGACCGGACTTAACACATTGAGGAACCACCTTCCTTTACTTTTACTGTAGGAGACAAATTGGGCGGTTTCTTCATTGTTTAAAGTATAATCAAGGTTGGGTTGGAATAAATCAGCTTCTTCTTCTGAAAAAAACTGGTTGAAGTGCTTATTTAAAATCTCCTCTTCCCGGGCTTCATAATCAGTAAGCATTTTATCATTTATATATAAAAAACATCCGGAACGATCCAGCATAAAAATTGGGGAATCAATCGACTGTACCAGGGATCGGTATTTTTCCTGAAGATCGCTGATACTTTTATCCACATCATACATAACGCATTCCAGAATATAGCCCAGGAAAAGAGCAAAAGACCAGATAAAAGGTAAACGAAGGGCATACCGTGTAGCGTCTTCCCCATGAAAATGCCCTGAAATATACATGATCCAGCCATAAACTATTATGAATATAAGAGTATTCAGCATTAAATACTTTATATTCCTGCTCATGGCCGAGAGGCCTACCACCAGAAAATATACAATAAAAAAATAGGAATCTGCCTGCCCAATAAGAAATATTCCCAGGGCAATCATAAAAGTATCAAATGCAGCAAGCAGATAATGAAAGTGTTTCTTATAAAAATAAGATTCAGGAAGCTGGTAGATGAATAGGTTGGTAGCCATATAAAAGGCTAAATAGGCGTAAGACAACTGGTAATGTGCAACGTGCACAGACTCAACCAGCAGCATGTACGCGATGACAAGAATAACTGTCAGTCGGATATAGAATATATTATGTTTGCGGCTGAACCTGGCAGCTGGCGGGGATTCTGCTGAAGACGTGAGTTCAGGCATGGGGTTTTGTCCTGTTTTTAGCGTTGCTCCAGGAGTATTATACAATGAATATCTTTGTTGGACATCAGAGCGGTCAATCGTGATTCCGGACGCTGAACCCATGCTTATTTTCCGGCATCTTAAAAAACGTCCAGCAGGAGTTATTTACCTTCCGGAAAGTCTTTCTTTCTGGAAACGGGAACTGTTTGTCTTCTTTCCGGAAACGAGTTAGACGATCAAAGACATCAAAATTACTGCCGCAGCCGTTAAAATTATGAGCTTATGATGGAAAAATAGAGAGACGTAAGCAGAAACAGCAGGGGCTGCAGGCTAGGGTTGAAGGTGCGTTGAAAATCTTGTCGACAGTTATGGAGGGCGCACCTGCAAAAAGTCGAAAAGTTGATTTTAGTCCCTGAACGTATTTTTCTAACTCTTTGATTTTTCTGTCAACTGTCAACCGTCAACTGTCAACTGCGTCTGCAAAAGAGACTTTTTGCAGACGCATCATGGAGGCGAGCCTGGACTTTTTTAAAAAATCGTCCTGAACATATGCCAGGAGCATGTTTAAAGAGATCCCCGGTCAAAAATGGTCTTAGTTTTCTGGATCCTGGATGGAAATCTTGTTAATCTGAAGAGTATAACACCAAAGCGGGCTACGCCCGCAACCCAATAAAAAAAGAGTTTTTTGACAGGATGAACAGGATTAAGAGATGGATTAAGAGAAAAGCATTTTTACCCGCCCGGAAGGCGGGCTAAAAGGTCTTCATTCCAGCACTCACTTTTTTCCGGCACTCATGAATGTCGGGAGAAAGTGAGTGCTGGATGGCTAATGCAATCTGCGGCTTCCGGCCGCTGATTGCTTATCCTGTTAATCCTGTTAATCCTGTCTAAATTTCTTGTTTTTTGTGACAGGGTTTCAGGATTAAGCCACTAAAAAAATTTTTTAAAAAAGAAATTTCTAATTGTCAATACTTAAAAGAGATTTTATGTACAATAGGGGATCAAGGCAGGAATCTCAAGAAATGGAATAAAAAGATGAAAATAATTGATCTGAGCCACCGCATCGAGCCCGGCATGCCGGTGTATCCGGGAACGGAAGGCCCCGTATTCGCGCATCCGTTTGACCTGGACAAGGACGGCTTCGTGGAGACGAAGATATCGCTGATGTCTCACACCGGGACACACATGGATGCCCCTGCCCATATTTTTGACAGGGGGCAAACTCTGGACCGCATGCCGGTATCGGCGTTTTTCGGACAGGCGATTTGCATTGACGCGAAATCGGAGAAGAAGGAAATTGCCGCCGAGGATCTGGCACCTTACGAGGACATGATTAAAAAAGCGGATTTTGTTTTATTTAGAACCGGATGGTCCAGATTGTGGGGGACTTCCGGCTATTTTGAAGGATATCCGGTTTTAAGCCTGGAGGCGGCGCACCGTTTAAGCGAATTCGGGCTCAAGGGGGTCGGTTTTGACACTATTTCGGCTGACGGTCCAGGGGACATGACTTTTCTGATTCACAAGATACTCCTGGGTATGGACCGGGTTATTATTGAAAATCTGACCAATGTTGACCTGTTGCCCCGGGCAGGATTTACCATAGCCTGTCTTCCGCTGCATTTTTCCGGAGCTGACGGCTCTCCGGTCCGGGCGGTGGCGTTCGTGGACTGAATGGCAGCAATGCAGATTTATGCTCCTTGGGCTCTCTAAGCTGGGGTCTCCGGACCCAACGGGGCCGGACATCCATTGTTGATATGTGGGGCTGACTTAATACATTCCGATGCTTCACTTGGCAGCGGCATGATTTTGTGGTAAAAAAAATATTATTGCTACTGCAAGGAGGATGGCTATGAGTAAAGCAATGTCCAGCCGTTAATTCAACCAACATGCCATCCAGACCGAAAGGGCGGCCGAGCAGGGCCCGGTGTTCATTACAGACCGGGAAAAACCTTGTCATGTGCTGCACGGCATTGAGAAAATAACAGCCTGATGGGACAGTAGAAGAATATTGCAGATCTTTTGAGTATGTCCTGATCCGAGGATATTAAACCAGAGATGCCCAGGATGGCGGTTCTTTCCCGTTCTCACCCAAACCTGCTTGGAGAAACCATGCTACAGGACCCAGCAACCAAAGACTTTTCCGTCCCTTCCCCGGAAGAATGTCAGGACCTGTTTACAAATGCCCCAATAGGCGTCTTCACCGTCACCCAGGAGGGGCGTTTACTATCCGCCAATCCCGCAATAGCTAGGATGCTGGGTTATGAAACCCCCGGTGTAATAATGGAGCAAGTACCAGATTTTCCCGCCCAGGTATTTGCTGATGCCCTGGACAGAGAGAATTTTTTTAATAAACTTGAAAAAAACAGACAAGTGGAAAGCTTTGAATGTCGTTTTACCCGGCGGGACGCATCTATCTTCTGGGCATCCATGAATGTCTGGGTGTTTCGTGATCAAGCTGGACAAATCTCTCATTATCAGGGGCTTGTCTTGGACATTACTCAACAGAAAAAAGCAGAACCAGAACCCGGGTTCACGGAATACAAGGAAGCCTTCAGAACCCTGGCTGAGAAATCCGCTGTATCCATCATGCATTTCGACTCCCAGGGGCGGGTGGATTTCGTTAACGAATGGCACATAACCAATTTCGCATTCAATAGGCTGGGCAAGGATTTTTTCCTGGGCAAAACCGTTTATGAGCTTCCAGGATTGGTGAATGCCGGAATCGCGGATGAAGTTGCCAGGATTTTTCAGGGAGACACTGTTGAACTCCATGAGGTCTATTTTCCTGCTCTAGCAGACGGCAGGCCGGGCTGGGTCAGCATCAGGGGAGTGCCTGTGTTCAAGTCTGGACGGATAGCCGGAGGGATACTGATCCGGGAGAACATCACTGAACACAAGAGGAATGAGGAAGCATTAAGAAAAAAAATTGTATTGCTCGAGGCATTCCTGGACAATACCCCGGATTTTATGAGCATCAAAAACCCTGATTTAAGCCCGGTTCGCTACAATAAAACCGGCCTGGAACTTCTGGGCATGAGTCCGGAGCAGGTTGAGGGCAAAAAATGCTATAACCTGCTTGGTAGAGAAAAACCTTGCGAAGATTGTGTGAGCCTGGAGGCCGTGAATATAAAAAAGCCGGTGGCCAGAGAGAGATATGTACCTGAGTTAAAGAAATATCTCAGTTGCAGGGCCAATCCCATAATTTCTGAAAATGGTGAAGTTGAATATGCTGTGGAGCTTATCCGGGACATCACCGCACGCAAGCAGATGGAAAAAGCACTCCAGCAGTCCCGGGAATATTATCGCACCATTTTTGAAACCTCTGGAGCGGCCCAGGTCATTATCGAGGAGGATACCACGATTTCTCTGGCCAATTCCAGGTTCGCAGAACTGGTCGGCTATTCCCGGGAGGAGATAGAAGGCAAGAGAACCTGGACCGAATTTGTGCACCCAGATGATCTGGGGTGGATGAAAGAGCAGCACCATCTGAGACGCCGGGATCCCGGGGCTGCAGCGAAAGAGTACGAATGCCGCTTTATCGATGCTCAAGGAGGGATACGCCATGTCCTCCTGTTCGTGGACCTCATCCCCAATACCTCTCAAAGCGTGGCTTCCCTTTTGGATATCACCGAGCGCAAACATTACGAGGAAAGGCTCAAGTACTTGAGCCTGCATGATCAGCTGACCGGGCTGTACAACCGGGCCTACCTGGAAAACGAACTGAAGCGCTTGAACAAGAGCCGGGAACACCCCGTAACCATCATGTCTATAGATGTGGATGGATTAAAGGCTATCAACGACATGTTCGGACATGAACAGGGTGACAAGATTTTGAAGCTGACAGCGGATATTTTACAGGAGATATTCCGTGCTTCAGACATCCTGGGCAGAGCCGGGGGTGATGAGTTCGTCGCCCTTCTGCCCGGAACAGATGCTCAAGCCGGAAGTAAGATCGTGCAGCGGATCAGGTCCAGGGTGGAGAAGTATAACCGGGAAAAACAGGATACACAGCTGCCCCTTAGCCTTTCCACGGGCATGGCTGTGGCCGAGGATAGGAGCAGAGATCTCTTTTCGGTCTTCAAGGAAGCAGACGATCTCATGTACCGGGACAAGCTGAACAAGGATGTCACCGCCCGGTCCCAGATCATGCGGACCATCATGGCCGCTATGGAGGAAAGAGATTTCATCACCCACGGGCATGCCCGGAGGCTTGAGGATCTGTGCCGCCTGCTGGGAGAGAGCGCGGGGCTGTCCGAGAAGCAGCTCTCTGACCTTGCCCTCCTGGCCCAGGTGCACGACCTGGGCAAGGTGGGCATCCCGGATCATGTTTTGTTCAAGGATGGTCCGCTCACCGATGAGGAATGGGAGATCATGTATCAGCACTCGGAAAAGGGTTACCGCATAGCCAGGGCCAGTACGGACCTGGCTGATGTGGCTGATCTGATCCTGAAGCACCACGAGCGCTGGGACGGGGAGGGATATCCCCTGGGCCTGGAAGGGGAGGAAATACCCATAGAGTGCCGCATCCTGGCCATTGCTGACGCCTATGACGCCATGACCAGCGACCGGCCTTATCGCAAGGCTCTGGCCCGTAAAGATGCTATAGCCGAACTGAAGCGCTGCTCCGGGACCCAGTTCGACCAGTACCTGGTGGACAAATCTATTGAAATCATACAACAGTTCAATTCAATATGACTGCTGCAGCATAACGGCTCCCAAGGTGCATTTGCCAGGGGACCTGGAATACCTGCAGGCCGGCACTTAAGCTGATTGTACCGTAACTATTCACCATCTGATAAAATTGGTCAATCTATGCGTACCGCTGATATCCAGGGTCCGG
>Ga0207421_10005557_pt1 | contig 14101 bp, 10 predicted proteins | sample SodLakKL_010_SED_4_FD_187542 | JGI IMG/M metagenome (GOLD analysis project Ga0207421, IMG submission 187542) | Alkaline sediment microbial communities from Lake Tanatar, Kulunda Steppe, Russia - 8KL_010_SED (SPAdes) (version 2) | ecosystem: Environmental > Aquatic > Non-marine Saline and...
CCCCGCCGTCACATAAAACGCCGTCTACCACAAAACTCATGATTCTGGAACCGCCGTCCACGTTCAGAACCACATGTTGCCATGCTCCTCGGCGCAGTAGCCCGGTATCGGTCTCTCCGCACAGCGATACTTCGCCGTTTGACAACGTCAATTGCAGTGTCCCGCGTATTGTCGTCCTGACTTCGATGCCCTTATTTGACTCGTCTAAGGTACTGCACAACATGCCCTCCATTCCTAGGCCGCGCATGTTCAGCCACAACTCCAAGGCAAAACCCCGGCCCTCTTCCAATCTCGGGATTGTGCCCGCGGTGATCTTTGTTCCCGGCTGGCAACCAGATACTGTAAGGTGCGGTTCCGGCCGACGGGGTGTGCAGGCCGTATCTTCCATCTGGCTCCACATCCCTTCCAAAAGGCTGCCATCCATTCTGTGACAGCGGGCGATTGTCTTCTGTGTCTCTGTAACGAAATAGTGGCCATCTTCCTCAATGAAGTCCGGATAACTGATTCGTGTCTCTGGGTTGTCGTCGTAAAGGCAGATCTCCGGCTGTGACCAGTGGATATACCCATCGCGTTCAACGCCGCCGGCGATCCAGGCGGGGTTGCGGTCCTGGTACCAGCGGCGACCATGATTATGGAACCAGAGGATGAATCGGCCATGGCTGCATTTGCGCACGAAAGTAGCTGCGCGCGGATGCTTAAGCCATCGACCGCCTGGAGAGTACGAGGCATACTGCCGGTCCTCCCAGGTGTATCCCCCATCCCTGCTGTATGCTTGGCCACTGCGGCCTTCCATGGTCCGATATGTCGCGTACAGGCTTCCATCGCTTAAGGCGGCGACGTTATTTTCATCCGCTATCGGCCCCTTAGGAGACCTAAGGCCCATATCACCGTCGGGCAAAGTTTCCCAGTGGATCTTCCCGGGGTCCAACTCCTCCAGAATGTTGTTACTCTTAAGGAAAACACCTTCCGACTCCGCCATAAAGCCAACGCTGTTGAAGTCACCTACTTTGGCAACACCCAAGTACACGATATTCCCGTGGATGATGGGCTTGCCCACGCCCCAGAAAAACATAACTTCGCCGCCATAGCCATTCTCATAATCGATTGTCATCTTGCGCATGGGCACATAGTAGCGCTGGCGAGACCAAGTCCGTCCGTGGTCATCGGAATACTTGTATGCAAGATGACCTAGGGTGTCTACTCGATGGCGACCCGGTGATGCCCATCCCGGCAATTTCTGCACATTGTCCTTGTTGTAGGTATAAAACACATACACTCTTCCACTGGGTGTCTTCAACGGCATGGCCCACGAAGCCTCCGGCGGGCCCATGGGCTCAATGTCTATGAGCTGCGACCATGTTCTTCCCTGATCGGAGCTGACCGTGGCTGCCACGTGTTGACGACAATCACCCTCGGGGCCAGGGCCAGTGGTCATAACACAAAGCCAGTTGCCGTCATTGGTTTGTACAACATAGGGTTGATCGCAGTACCCCTCACACGGCAGGCGATCTCCATGCCGGATGTTGCGATGGTCCTTCACCATTTCCATGCCACTCCTCCCTCATGTTCCCTGCGCTTCTTTCTTCATCTTCTGTATCCTCTTAATTCCGCGTTGAACAGAGGCAACGCATTCGACTGCGCCCGCGGGTTGCGGTTTGGTGTATAGAATAAGCCATCACCGCAAACCCATGCAGTTTCGGCCTGTGCGGGGACCTAAGGGATGCTGGTTCTCAAAGGCAGAGCCCCGATTCTGCCTGATCCAGGGTACATGGCAAGTGTGCTCCTCCGCAGAAGCGATACCCCTCGCCGCCAAAAGGAACAAGTCAAAATGCTGTCCCCTGAGCCTTCCTAGCGCTCCAACCCAGCCTAAAAGGTTCCGTCACAGCCCAGGTACGAGGAAAAGGAGGCCCGCTAGGCCCCCTTGCCCCTTGTTCTCGTTACTTGTGCGTCAATCCAGCCGCTGGCAGCTTCCACAGTAATATACGCTTCCTCCTAGATAGTTTGCTTTCACAATGGCCCGATCGCACAGCGGACAAGGGGAGCCGACGGTGTGGCGGCTCATTTTCGTCACATAACCGCCTGTCTGCCCCCACAGATCCTTTTCGGTATCCCGGCCGCCCTTGACCTGCATTTCGTCTAATACAGTTTTCAGGGCATAGAATAGATACTCCCGCTCTTGGGCTGAAAGAGTCGAGACCTTTCGCTTGGGGTGGATTTTCGCCGCAAATAAGATATCTTGAAGCACGCCGTTGCCCAGACCGGGAATGCGCTGTTCTGTGGCTAGAAATGCCTTGGCACTGGCTTTGGCTGCCGTTGGATCGAAGAAGAGCCGCTGGAAGTAAGGTAAATCAAAGGCGTCATCCAACGGAGACGGTTTTTCCACCGCCATCTGATAATAACGGCTGTCAAACGCACCGTGGGCGAAGCACCATAGGTGTCCATACATTCGCACAACTGCCGCGAGTGCCGAAGAATCCTCAAAGGTAACCAGCAGTTGATGCTTCTGCGGTTTTTCGGTGTCCGGTTCATAGTACCGCAGTCCGGTGCCTTCGCCGAACACCAACACGCAGCCGTTCACCGCTGTTTCCACCATCCCGCCCCGGGAAGTTGCGGTACCCATCATCTTTCCCTGCAGACGTGTTGCGTAGTGCGCCGGATCGCCGGAATACCAGGCAAACTTATGGGGCGTCCGGGCCGCCTCTACCTCCCGTATGGTTTTCCCCCGTACCGAATCGTTAAGCTGCCGGGCGAGGACAGCGGCTTCAGGTAGTTCAAGCACAGCCATGGCCCCCTATCTCATTGGATTTTCAAGCGCCTTCCGCTGCCCACCGCTGGGTCCCTGTCGACTCACGATGACTAGCGGACAGCGGCCATCGAGGCAACGTCACTGCTCGATACGGCATAGTCGTAGAGACGCACATCATACATACAGCCCCAAAAACTCCATCCTCTGCCCCAGCTGTCACCGCCGATGGTGCCAATGAGAAGCGGCCAACTTGTTGCATTTGTCCCCTCGCCCACCTCTGCAGTGCCTAGTTCAATGCCGTTGACATAAAACGACACAGCACCATTGTCAAAGGTTACAGCCACATGCATCCACTCCTCCAACGGAACGTCATAGTCGAAGTGGCGGTTGCGGCGGACCCCGTTGCCATCTATGTGAGCGAAACGAAAGCCGCGTGAGCGTACCGCGATATACCACTCGCCATCTCCATGAATATTGTGTTGGGACATGATCGTGCTCCATTCCGAATCAAAGCCCATGGGGCGTATCCAAGCGGCCACGGAAAATCGATCCAATCCGGTGAACCTAGGCGAGTTCCCCAGATCAATGTGATGGTCGGGGCGGGCTGTGCCGCTGAAGTAGTAAGCGTGACCTTCCCGCCCAAAGGGATCGGTGCTAGGGTGCGGGCCGACAACGGTGCCGTGATGGCCATGGCCGGAAACATCGCGGGCTGTTCCCTGGGCAGCATCATCCAAAACCCAGTGGCCCGCTGGGGATCCGACGGCGACGGGCATAATATCCCGGACCGTGTCCCGCGGGACCGTGGGGTCAGCCGGTTCCCGGACCGATAGCGGCAGATCCGCCGGAGCGCGTTCCGCCAACTCCAGCATGCCTTGGACCGTTTGACGTAGATCCCTTAAGAAGTCTGGATGGGCTGCATTGGCCGCAGCAGCCGCCTCAATCACAGACTGCATTTCCAGAGCAAGCTGTTCCAATCGGAGCGCAACAGCGGATGCACCATCCTCCCGCCAATCCCAAGCATCGTACGCCAGCGCTGAGAGCGAACAACCAACGAGACAGAAAAAGAGTACGATAGCCGTCAGTTTTTGCACGGTCGATACCTCCTCACCAACTTTGCTTGATAACCGTTTCCCTACGGATACTCGGCCGCTGTCATTCGATCTGCAGGACCAAGTAGACCGAATCCCTGTCTGCAGCAAAAACAACTTCGGAGGCCAGCGATGGTATCAGCCAGAACCCCTTTTGTCTCGGTCTCTTTAAAAGCCGGTAGGACGAGGCACCAACGACCGTACATAACCAGGATGCAAGGTTTGATCATAGACACGGACATCGTGAAGGGCTCCCTGGAAGTTCCAACCCGAATCCATGCCTTGGCCGGCAATGGTTCCAATCAGTACGGGCCAAGTGGTCGTGTTGGTGCCGCCCGATGACTGCTGCGTACCTACCTCGTCACCATTGACATACAACGTAACCTTGCCGCGTTCAAATGTGACAGCGACATGGGTCCATTCATCTTCGGGCACGTCGTAGTCCCATTCCAAATTCCTCCGCAAACCCCCATCACCCACATGGGCCAAGCGGAAACCTCCGCGCCGCACGGCAAGATACCATTCACCATCGGCGAACTCGCTGTGCTTGGAAATAATGGTACCCCATCGAGATACACCCAAAGAAGTAGGCCTTATCCAGGCAACCAATGAAAAGAGACTCTTTCCTGCGAAAATCGGCGAATTGCCTACATCAATGTGATCGTCGGGACGGGAGCCGCTGAAGTAGTATGCCTCGCCTTCCCGGCCGAACGGACTCGTAGTGGGTGTTGGCCCCAATACCGTTCCATGATTCCTGGACCCGGTAGAATCCCGTGCTGTACCTTCCAGCGCATCCCGGAAAATCCAGTGTCCCCTAGGTCCAAAAAAACCTTGAACCTGTGTTCCAGCCGCTTGATCCCAACGGGATGCCGGTTGTTCCGTCGCCGGCGCCAGAGCGGTCTGCAGCTGCTCCTCCAGGGCCCGGGAATTCTGCAGCAGGCCGCGAAGTTCGTCCAAAAAATCCGGATCGGCAGCATCGGCTGCCTCTGCCCGTGCGATGTACGTCTCAAACTCTGCCAATAACGCCTGCAGCTGGTTGGCAAAGGAAGGCGCAACCTCCTCACCCTGCCAATCCCAGGAACCATAGGCGGCAGCTGGAGCCGCCATCCCAACACATAGACACAAAACCAACAACAATCGCCTCAGCAAAACTCCTCACTCCTTCCCAATCTCCTCAAATTCTACCCTCACGAAAACTACCCTTGGAGCGTCCAACTGCTGTTCTATCACCCAAAGGAAGAACTATGTCCATTATACATTGTATTGCTAATTATTTCAATTCTATGCCTACAATGGCTCAAAATTTCTTGATTTCGCGGGTCACTGTCGATTTGTGTCCACGGGAACATGGCAGAAACGCGGCAAAACCGCTTTTCCGGGGTTCATGCAAATGTGCAGAACGCGCTGCAAAGGTTAGTGCCGCCATGGGGCGGTCCGGTACTTTGGCTTTGGCAGCAGCATGTGCCCACAGACAGGTTGCGGGATGTTTGCACGCTTGCACGTCACTCCGTCTAAATCCAGCTCAAAGCCAGCCTACGTGTGTACTGCCCAGCAACGAAACGGATAGCATTCTGATCGGCGGGGTATGAAAAATAGAGAAAATTGAAGATTTTAACAGCTAAGTGATTCTAAACAGCTGAAATCGACCGTGTTCTGCCCTTGCATTTCTAAGTGTCTATGGTAGATTATAGATAGTGATAATCATTCTCACTGACATCGGGGACTACTTAAATGTCACCATACAAATTTAAGAGGAGTGTTTGACATGAAAAAAACTATGTTGCTTAGTTTTGTACTGATTGCTTTCTTCACAGTTGTATCCTTGGGCTCTGCCCACAGCCACCTCGAAGACATCGTTGACACAGCCATTGCAGCAGACGACTTTGAAACCTTGGTGGATGCCGTTGTCGCCGCGGATCTTGTAGACGCATTGAGGGCTGAAGGTCCCTTTACCGTATTTGCCCCTACCGACGAAGCCTTTGCCGCCCTTCCGGAAGGCACCCTTGAGTCCTTATTGGAAGATACCGACGCCCTGGCCGATATTCTGCTCTACCACGTTGTATCCGGAGCTGTCTTTGCTGAAGATGTCGTTGAACTCGATGGCGCTGAGGTAGAAACACTGCAAGGACAAAGCGTTACTATCACAATTGATGAAGATGGCAACGTCTTCGTCGATGATGCACAGGTTACGCAGACCGACATCGAAGCGACCAATGGCGTAATCCACGTCCTCGATGCCGTTATTACTCCCCCCGAAGACACCGAAACCGAAGGATACTAAGTTATCCGGGAAAACTGCTTAAGCACAAAGACCGCTGTGCCCTGGAGATCTCTGGGGCATGCGGTTTTTTTGTGCGATGCTGCCCGCCGCGTTGCCCGCCCCCTGGTTGACGGTCCTCTGCCGGTAGTTCCCAGAACCGAGCAGCGAAATCTTCCAGGTTTGACAAATCAGCCGTCACAAAAAGCAGTATTTCCCAAGGGATTGCTCGGGGAAAGGCAGCGGTTTGATGGTGCTGCCGCAACAACATACCGCCGCTGAACACAGCGGCCCTTGCCCATCCTTGATCTTCCGTTCATAGAAAAGGATGTCGGCCCCCAGCCCAGCCGGCTGCTCCACCATGCAGGCGCGTTAGTCAGCGTTGCAATCCAAGCTTCGCTGCCGCTTCCCGTCAAACAGTGTCATCCTTGTGTATAGTTCCGTGCAGAGGTCACTTTCCTCTGAGACCTTGGTGCTCCCTGGCCCAGCCGAGGCAGGGCCGCTCCCGCAGGGGACCGATTCCCGCGGCACGCGTCCGGTCACCGCAACTTTCTGCAGGAATTCTTTGCGCCGACACTAATGTAGTACTATGTTCCAAATGAGACTAGGAGGTCATGTCGATGAAGTCCGTCCATTCCTTGACAATCTGGTTTTTGGTGACGTTGTTTATGGTGTCATGGCCTGGTACCTTGACAGGTGCCCCGTTGGAAGAGCAGGAAATTCACGAAGCCATGGACTTGTTTCTGATCAGTCAGGTGCAGCGAGACGAAGAGACCATGATCACACAGATAGCTCCTGCCGACGATCTGCAGATCATTGTTGAGTCTGAAGAACTGCATCCTGCCAACCCGCAGCAGATGGCAGAGTTTGTACAACATGAGCTCGGAGGCTCTGCCAGTGCTGTCCTGGACAATGTGCAGCTGGTTCTTGATGACGATGATGCTGTTCTGGCTGCCGATTGGATCCTGGTCTGGGACTATGGTTCCGAGTTTGAGCAGTTTACTCTCCCCACCGAATTCCATTGGAGAAGGCTCGACGGAACATGGCAGTTGTACAAGCTTGACATTCAAGGCTACGAGATGCAAGTGGTGGACAAACCCCTGTACCCGAAGCCCTATTTTCACTACGACAACGAATTCTTCAGTATCCAGTACCCAAGCACCTATTCCTTGAGCGAAGACGGTGAATGGATCATGCTAGACACAGTGATACATCGCCAACAGGTGACCATCGTCCCCGGCGGCTCGGACCAAGGATCCCATGAACGTCTGACAGTCGATGTCCATGATCTGGAGTATGCCTCGGCGGCGGAGGCGGCCGCAGCCTTCAGCAATGAAGACGAAGAGATCAAAGCCAACTACCAGCTGATTGACGAAATCACTGTGGAAGTTGCGGGAATGGAAGTCCCCGGTCATCAGTACTCCTACGAATTTATGGATCGCACCACGGAAATGGTACGTTTTTTTGTTGCGGGCGATGACATCCTATTGGCAATCTATGGCCCTGTGATTGGTGACGGCGTCACCCAGAGCCGTCTAGAACGCCTTCTATCCACACTGGAGCTGCACCAATAACCGGGGTGGCCAAGCTCCGTCACCAGCGCCAAGGGGTTCCTTGGCGCTGGCCCGACCTGGCAGGGAATGCGGATGTCCCGCCATCTGCCGCAATACAGTTACTGTTTGTGGCAAGCCCTGGACCGGACCGCCCAAACGACATCTGCGTCATGCAGTGGGAACCATCCGTTGTGACTGGGCCCTTTCCGCCTCGGCGGTCAAGAAGTCCAGGCATGGCAACCGTTGGCCGCTGGACGCATGCCTCGTCAACCGGCTTTGGTCGCCGTTCTCCGTGACTTGCACAGGACTTTTCTCCGATACGTAGAGCACCAAACAATCTGGTATTCACCTGACCAGACGACACCGTTGTTCGGAGGTTTGGTATTTTGCCAGACGGGTTGTGCTGGGAAATATAGGCAGAGCCTCCAGTGCAGCTTTCACGGTGACCGGCTGTGGAGCCCAGCGTGGATGGGGGGCATGGTCCAAGGGCATCGAAACGTCTGACCGCGGATTGGCTGTGACCATATGGGCTGTGTCAACGGGCTCTTCGGGGAGCCGCAGAACCGGGGCGGCAGGAATATTCGACCAATGGATTAAGAATCCTCGTTGAAGACCGCCTCGGCACAATCCGGGCTTCAATGGTAAGCAGCCCCGCAGGCCACCGGTAGAGTTATCGGAGTGGAAACAAACCCACAGGAAAGCACATGAGGTGCTTTGCGGCTTGCACTTGTCCCAGGCCGCAAGCCGGCGGCAGCGCCTGCTGGAGATAACAAGCCTCCCGCCTAAGGCTCCAAAGGCCGCTGCATCAGCGCCTGGAGCATGCTCCACCATCACCGTCGAGGGATGCCAAACCTAAAGTGAGGTCCGCTGCCACCCCGATTGCCAATAACACATCGACTATCCAAGGAGATGGTGACATGAAAGTAAGATCAAAAAGTGGAGCCTTGCTATGAGTGGAGACAATGTCCATGCCCGCGACAGTAAGGAGTTTTCGTATGCAAAGATCTGGTGGATTGGCTTCGGCTTCCTGGGCGTACAGCTGGCGTTTACCACTTACAATGCGTTTCTGCCTTTGATGTACCGGGAATTCTTTGCAACGCGAGCTGCCGTGGGTCTCCTTATGGGTACAGACAATCTCATCGGCCTGCTGTTGATTCCGATCATCGGTGCCTGGTCGGATCGCATGAATTCACCATTGGGGCGCAGGTTGCCCTTCATCATGGTTGCACTGCCCATTGCAGCGTTAACCCACATGGCTATTCCGCTGGCTGCCTCCGTTTTGTTTCTGCTGATTATCACCGAAATCGTCTTCACAGCGGCCATGCATTCGTATCGCGGACCGGTCATTTCATTGATGCCTGATCACACGCCCCCTGAGAAGCGGTCTACCGCCAATGGCATTATCAATCTTATGGGCGGTATGGGGACCCTGATCAGCTTTGGTGTGTTGTCGCTGATCTATGATATCGATCCCCGGCTGACGTTTGGTATCGGCGGTGCGGTACTTCTGCTGAGTTTGGTCGTTGTCTGGCGCAAGGCCGACAGACAGCCCCCGTATGTAGATAACTCGCCAAGATCGTCGACGAACCCGATCAAAGACGCGGCGGTGGGCATTCGAACCTTGCTGAAGCCGGGCTATATAGGTCAATTTCTCATCCTCATGGCAATGTTGGCCTACTTTATTGGTTATGCTGGGCTTAACGCCATGTTCCCCATTTACGGCGTTGAAACCCTGGGACTTACAGAGGGAAGAGCCAATTTCCTCCTTACCTCCTTCGCAGGATCGTTTCTGGTATTCGCTCTATTGGCCGGTGTTGTCGGCACCAAGATCGGCAAAATCCCTACGATGCTGTGGGGCCTGATACTGGTACCGGTCCTATTCCTCATAGCCATTCCGGTCAGAGAACCCTGGATCATCGGTGCCATTTTTGTCCTAGGCGGTTTGGGGTGGGCCTTAGTCAATGTGCAGGCAATGCCGCTGATTGCCGATTTCGGCGGCAGAGACAGGGTCGGCTTCTATATCGGGCTTTACTACGTATTTACCATGGTCGGGCAAATGATGGGGCCCTTTGCCTTGGGACTTACCATGGATATCGTCGGCAATCAAGGTATGTTCATGGCGGGGGCTGCATTCTTCTTTCTGGCTTACGTGCTGCTTAGAGCCGGCGAAAAAAGGTTGGATGCCGACCCCGTGGAAATCGCCCGCCAGAGCCAACTAGTCTCCTGACCAGGAGGCAGCACAGCATTCACTGCCGCTGCATCTCTGGGAGAAAACCTGTGAGGGCTAGGGTCCGCAGCGTACTTCGGGAGGTGTACCGATGTCTTTTTGGTGGCAGGTAGTGTGTTTTGCTGTACCCGGTGCCGTTGTCTATACCGGAGTTTTCTATGGCGTACCGAAACTAGTTGACAGGGGATGGGCTCTAATCTATGCGTTTTGGTTATGTCTATGGCTGCCGGCCCTGCTCTTGCTGCCCGCAGCCCTGGTGCTTTTTTCCCTGACCGAAGGCGGCGCGTTTACCGCAGAGGTTCTTCGGGAGCGCTTTCGTTTCTTCCCGTTGGCAGGAACCGACTGGCTCTGGATTGCAGGGGCGGTCTTTCTGACACTGCTCACAGAACAGGTCTTAGAGCCCGTGAGCAGGCGCTTGGCCAAATTCGGCCGCCTCTCACCGCCCCATTATCTTCCGGCTCCTTTCCATCCTCTGCGGAAGTTCTCTCTGCCGCCTACAGAGTTCTTCGGTGTTCCCCTGCCGGGCAACTGGAAGTTGCTGTTTCTTTTTGTACCCGTGCATGTCTTTGCCATGTTCAGTGAAGAAGTGATGTGGCGCGGTCTGCTCTTACCCATCCAAGAGGCCCACTTCGGCGGCACCGCGTGGATCGTAAATGGATTGATGTGGGCCTGGCTTATGCATGCTGCACTGAAATGGCACTTTGTCGCCATGATACCAGGCATGCTGATAGCTCCTCTGACAGCGCAATACCTTGGATCCACCTGGGCTTCCTTCTCCGTCCACGCCATCAGCAATGCACCGCTGTGGTTCATCCTCTTGCTGGGCATCCGCGCCCGTCCGCAATCGGACCGAGACACGGAGACGAGCAGACAAAGCCAGGGAAGCCTGCACTGATCTGCAACGATGCCCCCGGCACGGTGTGGCTGCGGGCTGCGGCCCGGGCAGGTTCTGACTCGACCCGGGTGTTCTTAGCTTTCTGTGTCAGTGCTGAGGTGTTGTTGCAGATAGCATCAGGATCTTTTTGCCACGGGTACATACACGGATCATAGCCGGGCCCAGGCACAAACGCGACAGCCCGGCATCGGGGACACCATATATCGGCCATACCCGAACCAGTCAAAGGCTCCGCCGCCGTATCTTGTCCGGCCGCATAAGACGATGCAGGCCACAGCATTGAGGCAGGAGTTGTGCGATGAATATGGAAAGCTATGGCCGGGGGCTGTGCCCCATGGGCCGTCATTGCATAGGGGAAAGGATCGAAGCCAAAAACCGTAATGGAGTTGAAGAATATGACAAAGCCAAAGATTCAGGCCGTGGTCGGTTCACTGCGAACCCACTCGTACAATCGTCAACTGGCTCTCGCGGCTCAAAATGTCTGCAAAGGCCGAGCCGAACTAGAGCTATTGGACTACTCGGACATACCTTACATGAACCAGGACATAGAGTATCCGGCGCCGCCGTTGGTAGCTGCCGTGCGGACCTGCATAGAGCAGGCCGATGGTGTATGGTTCTTTTCACCGGAATACAACCATTTTTTCCCAGGAGTACTGAAAAACCTGTTGGACTGGCTCTCCCGCCCGCCAGAGCCGGGCGCAGCCTCCGTGCTTAACGGGAAACCGGCGGCATTGAGCGGCATCAGTCCGGGAATGGGCGGCACCGCCACCGGTATGGACCACTTAGTGACCCTGATCAGTCTGCTCAATATGGCTGTTATGAACAAACCCAGGCTCAGGATTCCCCAGGCGCAGACGCAGTTAGACGAGGAAGGTCGGCTTCGACTTACTACCAGCGCCTCCATGCTCGAGGAACAGGCCGAGGCCTTCATCCAATTCATCGCACGGTGTAAGCCAATCAGCGTATAGGCATCGCTGCGCCGGTCTGTTCTTGCGGCTGGACCTTTTCGCTTTCCGGCGGTGGGCAGTTGGGCGAGGCAACTCCGGGACAGGTCTGCCGAAAGCCGGTTCTTGATGGATCCATATCTGTTCCCAACATGAAGACGCTGTGCAGAGCATCCGTAGGCTCTGCACAGCGTCTTTGCCTTTCGTGCTTGACTGTCGCTTCGACGCCTTTGTGACAATCTGTTCGGAAACGGCACTGCCCGGGTCAGGTCCTAGACTAGCGCCAGCGCGGCCGGATCAACTCCTTCAGGAAATGGTGCCCGCATGGGGTCTGCCATTGCGGTGTCCAGGACGGCAACCGGTTCGCCGCAATCGTTTTCTGCCTGCACACATCCATGCTGCGGCCTGCGATCACCCTATGATCAGGACATTCTCCAAGTCTTGTTGGGTAGGATAGAGCTTCTTCAGGTACAAAGGAAGGCGATGGTACATGATAGTCATAGACCCGGCTGCCATTTCCGGAACATAGCTCCATAGGTGACGGTGAATCAGATGGGCGGTATCGGCTGGACCGCTGACAACGACACGGCCGATATGAGGGACATTTCGCCCCATGTCTTTGAGAAAACCAGGGACTTGCCCATGAAGAAGGAGCGCAAGGATGCGGTCGGCGTCGTCCAACAACTGTTCGATCCAACGCTCATGATGGGCCAGTGCCGTTTGGGCCGAGCGGCCGAAAATCCCGGGGTACACACCCCGTTCGTAGTCAGTTAAGATGGCCTCCCAGCGCTGCACCCAGGCTTCCCGCTCCTCGCGCAGAATTGCCTCGTACGCATCCCGCCATGCTTCCGGTCGATGGACCGGCTCCAACTCCCAGGCGTAGACCTGCCGATTGCTCTCATCGTGGGGCATCCCACTGCCGATGATGTTGCGGTAGGGACCCCCTCGCCGATCCACTTCTGCGCGCAGAATAGCATAGGGCTCCGGCAGCGGCTCCGTTTCAGAAATCACATCAAAGATTGTGACCGTATCATGTAGAGGACGTAGATTACCCAGCGACACTCCCTCCTGAATACTGCCTGTGACCTCACGGGGTTCCGTCAACCCAATGGATCCCTTGTGCTGGTGACGATCATGCTCAATCATCAGAAAGGTGTTATCCGGGCACAATGGTACATCACCACTCCGCTCCGCCAGATTTGAGGCTGTCAGCGATTTATGGTCCACCATCAAATTGGGGACACTGGGAAAGGGGTGATCGAACTCCTTATAGGTTCCTTCGCTCCGTTTCCACTGGTAGTAGAGCAGTGTGATCGGTTCAGGACTGCGCCAAACGCGATAATCACCTTCCAACTGGCGTTCATCCAGCTGCAGGACACTCCATAGATCCACATCCTCGGTCTCGCTGAAAAACCCCAAGTCTGTATCGGAGGACTTCGTTTCATAAAAATCATAGGCCATGACTCCGATCCAACTGTCTGCCCACAACCAATAGGGCATGTGGTCATCCAGCCAATGCAGGGATGCACCACCCACCGCCGCCGGGAATAGGACCAAGACTATCAACACAACCCCCAGACATCCTTTCCAGGGTGCACTTCCCATCCGTCCCCCTCCTTTGCCCCTGTCACGGGAATGTTCCACTATACTGTCATCGAAAGCAGCCCTGGCGCTGACTACGGAATCATGGCCCCGGGAAGATCGTGTCCGAAACGGCGTTCAATGAACAGCCTGACGAGTCCTGGGGTCTCCTCCAAAGCCCGTTCTGCGGCGGCTAGTTCTTCAAGAAGCGCCAATTCCCAAAGGTAACCTCCAGCCCCGTCTCGCAGCAGCCGCGGCCGATACCCTTCTCCCAAGTCCATGGATTCCATCACCGACAACGCCTCAATCCAACTGCCAAACGACTGCGTCCGGAGGGAATACAGCGGACGCCCATTTGCTATGTCCATCGGTCTCAGATCCAATACAATGCGCGCCGGACTCTGCAGTGAAAAGGCGTGAATCTGTACCGGACGCTGAAACTGCAGCACATATGCATCAGGGCCGCCCGCAGTGACATGTTCGATCAGATAACTGCGGTTATGGTCTACTTCGGCGATCTCCTTCGGTACCTCCGCATCGGCGAACGTCACCTCGGCCCACGGGGGATAACTAGCGTGGTCCAGGCCAAATCCGCCGCCCGCCTCGGCCTTCCGTGTATAGCAGGAATAGTACACGTCAAACACCAGCCGTTCATGGTCGCCATGATCGCCCCAGCGAACATCACCAATCACAAGGTGAGAAGCTGCCTCTGCCGACTTCTTCTTCTCTGCATTCACAGCCGGCCCGGTGTCCGGTTCGACGTCCCTCACCTTCGCCTCTTGGGCCAAGAGCAAGCCCAAATCGCGGTTT
>Ga0207421_10005559_pt1 | contig 14100 bp, 19 predicted proteins | sample SodLakKL_010_SED_4_FD_187542 | JGI IMG/M metagenome (GOLD analysis project Ga0207421, IMG submission 187542) | Alkaline sediment microbial communities from Lake Tanatar, Kulunda Steppe, Russia - 8KL_010_SED (SPAdes) (version 2) | ecosystem: Environmental > Aquatic > Non-marine Saline and...
GGGGATTATGCGCAGAATCACCGTGTTGGGCATATTCTTAGAAGCTTGCTTTATGCGGAGGAAACGGTTGGAGAACTCATCATCAGCGGGGATTTATCGCATGCCCTTAAAGAAAATGGCCCCATGGGATATCACCCTTCTGGAAAAGTGTTTGATGAGACGCTTCAAAAAGCGCTTAAACACCAAGACCTTGATGTGCTTAAAACACTGGATGACCAAGTGATTGTCAATGCAATGAGCTGCATATACCGAGGCATTGGAATGGTTGAAGGGCTGAGTGCCAACCGCTTTGAAAATACAGAGGTACTTAGTTACGAAGGCCCCTTTGGGGTCGGTTACTTAGTGGGGGCACTGAAGTGTGCAGAGAATTTATCATTACCAGCCATTGCCCGAAGAAGCATTGAAAGTGTATTCTTGAATGACACATTTAAAGCGCTTAAGCCAAGTGGCGATCATAGTGATGCGCCCTGTTTTGTGACGCTTAAAAAAGACGATCAATTACGCGGATGCATCGGCACCCTTGAACCAACAGGGCGAACGTTAACGGATAACGTCATCACTTATGCTAAACACGCTGCGTTTGACGACCCGCGGTTTCCGCCGCTTAGGCGCAGTGAACTTTGTGAGATTACCATCAGTGTGGACATCATCCACCCACCGGTCGCACTTAGGGATTTTAAGACCCAGGACCCGAAAGTTGATGGACTGATTGCACAAAAAGAGGGTAGACAAAGTGTGCTCCTCCCAGGAATTGAAGGCATCCATACTGCTCAAGCGCAACGGCAGGCCGTTTTAAAAAAAGGCGGGTTTGATAGTGACGCGGATGTTGTCTATTATACGTTTCGTATCACCCGCGTGCAGGAATAAAAAAACACCGTTTATGCACTGAGCTAAGGTTTCAGACTATAATGATAGCCTTGAAGCGCAGTGTTTGACGGTGTTTTTACTCGGTGCCAAAGACACCGATCATGAGTGAGACATACGCAAGGAAGCCAAGTATGATGATGATTACACTGATTAAGGCGCCACTGCCTGCGGCGACGGCTTTGGCTTTATGGGTGTTTTTCCAGGCTAAAAACAAGATAAGGCCGAGGGGTGGAAGAAAAAACCCCAGCCACTTGAATCGCGTAAAGGTCTCACCCTCAACGCGCGGAATGGTTTTTGAAGGATGTTTGAGTCGCATGTGACACGAGGCACAGTATACGTTGTTTTGATTGTTCCTTGTTTGACAGTTCGGACATATGATTTCATTTGAATTGGTTGGTGTGTGCGTCATACGTATACCCAGCCTTTTTCATGGTTTTTAAAAGTCGGTTGTAATCTATGCCTTCATGTTCACAGAGTACGCAAAGGGAAATATCTTCATTTCTTAGTCGTGTGTTAATGATGCTAAAAAGTAAGTGTGGATCCATCGATTCACTGATTTGCATGTACTCACCTCCTGTTTATTGTCCATAATACCTAAAAAAATGTGAAACGTAAACGCTTTTTATGTTGTCATATATTACATCGTAAGAGATGGTGTGGTATGATACTGTAACTAAAAACTATAAAGGAGATGTACGTATGGATTTACTTATTGCACTGTTACCAGCACTGATTATGATTATTTTGGTTATTGTAACAAGACGCGTTGTTCTCTCTTTAGCGGTAGGGTCATTGTTAGGCGCGATGATTTTTACCTGGCAAGAAGCAGGCGCGTTTGCGCCCTTAGATACCCTCCGTTATTTATGGGATGCGTTTTATGGTATCATGACTGATTTTCAGTGGTACATGCCCATCCTTGGTTTTGTCGTGCTGATTGGCGGTTTGACCAGTGTGATTGCGGTGATTGGCGGAATCCGTGCGTTTGCGGATTGGTCGGTTCAGCGGGTGAAAAGTCCGGTGGCTGCCAAGCTGTTGACGTGGGTGCTCGGTTTACTTATCTTTATTGATGATTATTTCAATGCCCTTGTTATTGGTGAGGTGAGCAAACCGATCACTGACCGATATAAAATTTCTAGAGCCAAGCTTGCTTACGTGATTGATTCCACCAGTGCGCCGGTTGTTATCTTAATGCCCATTTCAACATGGGGCGCGTACATTATCGGCATTTTAGGGAGCGAATTTGATTCGGCAGGCTACACTGAAACGTCGGCGTTCGGTGGATTGCTTGGGGCTGTGCCCTATCAGTTTTATCCATTGACCGCTATTGCGATGGTGCTTTTGACGATCCTTTATGGCATCAATATGGGCCCTATGAAAACCTTTGAGTCCAAAGCTTCAAACGACCAAGACATTAGTGTCATGGCGTCTGATGATAAAGTGGATGTCGATGAAGACGCGGCTGAAAAAGCCAATCATTTTGCGCTCATTACCCCTGTTATTGCGCTTGTCTTTTTCACGATATTGTTCATGTTTGCGGCGGCTGAGTTTTCATTGGGTGCTGTGCTTGACCAGGACATCACCCAGCCCTTATTCTTTGCGGGTGTGATTGCGTTTGTCATTGCCCTTGTTTTTGCATTCATCACTAAGGCCAAAGCGGACATGGTTGTTCGTGCAGGACTTAAAGGCATGGGCGAAATGATTAAAAGCGCTGTTGTCATCTTAGTGCTTGCATGGATTGTCTCGGGTGCCATCAGTGATCTAGAGGTTGGGACGATGATTGGTGAATACGTTGAAGCATGGAATATGAGTGCTGCGGTGATGCCGCTTATTATGTTCTTTATTGCTGGGGGTGTTGCCTTTTCAACCGGAACAAGCTGGGGGGCATTTGCGTTATTATTGCCGATTGCTGTGCCCGTTGCTATGGCGAGTGACCCCGCAATGATGAGTGCCATCATTGCCAGTGTGCTTGGTGGTGCTGTCTTTGGCGACCACGCCTCACCAGTTTCTGATACAACGGTGCTTTCTTCAACTGGTGCAAGGAGCAGTGTGCATGCTCACTTTGTTTCACAGCTTCCTTACGCGCTTAGCACTGCAGCGTTTGCCGGTGCAGGGTATGGGGTGTATGCTTTAAGTGAAAGTTTATTGCTTTCTTACGCCATAATCATTGTACTTTTGGTTGGTTTCGTGTATTTTAGAAAAGGACTGAACAAACAAACTGATTAATAAAAGGAGTGGACGCGATGACGCTCGATGTTGAAATTAAGCGCATAGTGATGGTGACCCTTGGGACACTGATTTTTTCTGTAGGTGTTGCATTGTTTATTGTGCCGGCTACACTTGTGCCAAGTGGTCTGACGGGTCTTGTGCGCATGGTACAAGTCAGCTTGGAAACCGCAGGCGTCCGCGTCAACCTTGGTGTTTTGCTCGTGGTGTTCAATATACCCATCATGATGCTTGGCATGAAAGAAATATCAAAAACGTTTGTGTATTATTCTATTCTTTCGATCATTTTGCAGGGCATTTTCATTGGTGTATTAGAACAATACCCCGGTATTTTCAGTGATGATATCCTGGCCGCCAGTGTGCTTGGCGGGATACTCATTGGTGTGGGTGCGGCGCTCACACTTAAAAGTGGTGCCTCAACCGGCGGGATTGATATCATCATTCAATATATTTCCCTTAAATACCAACTGTCGATTGGCTACATTGGCATAATCATCAATGCAATAATCTTAGCACTCGCGGTTTTTTTCTTTGATTCTACGTTTGCATTCTATACACTGCTTTCATTCGTGGTCACCAACATGATCATTGATAGACTGCATACAGGTTACCGGCGGGTTCGCTTAGATATTCTTACCATAGAAGGTGAAGCGATCAAATCGGCCATTATTGATAATTTTATTCGCGGTGTGACCATGCAAAATGCGAAAGGTGCCTATACAGAAGAACACCGCACCCTGTTATGGATGATTACGCAGCGTCATGAAGTGTATGACATTAAACGGCTTATCTTGGACATTGACCCCGATGCCTTTGTGACAATGACCCCGGTGCATCATTTGAACGGGCATTTTCACAAAACCATCATCCGCTAACAATCATTTTGTGGTTCAAACTATTATAAAGCCCTTATTTCAGGGCTTTATTTATTTTGAACACATTTCCTTCAACCACAACAATTGCATTCAGGAAACTTTTTCTATACAATTTAATCAACATAAAGGAGTGATTTGGTGGGTGTAGAAGCCATTGTAATTTATATACTGGCCGCTATTCTTTTTATAGTGTCGGTAATTAAGGATAAAGAAAAAACGAAGCAAGGGGTTAAAAAAGGTGTCAGAAGTTTTTTGAAATTGATGCCTGTGTTAGTGCCGCTTTTTGTGATTATTGGTGTTTTACTTGCGGTTGTGACACCTGAACTCATTGGGCGTGTGCTTGGTGAAGAGAGTGGACTGATTGGTATGATCAGTGGACTATTTGTTGGTTCAGTAACCTTCATGCCGCCGTTTGTGGCGTTCCCGCTTGGGCGTGAACTGCTTGATAGTGGTGCAGCGCATCCTCAAGTGGCCGGCTTTTTGGTCACACTCATGAGTGTTGGGGTTGTATATTTTGCGGCTGAGAGCCGTTATTTTTCTAAAAAAAGCGCGTTTTACCGTAATCTGATCAGTTTTGGTGGCGCGATGATTGTCATTATGATTGTGTGGGTGATTTATACATGAAACAGCGTTTAAAACAAAACCGTTTTGCGATTATTGCGTTTGCACTGATTGGTGTTTTAGGGATTGTTGATTATACTTTGGTACCCGTTGCCCTTAATAATACGCTTGATCAAATCATCAGTATGTTACTGATTGTGCCGCCGATTTTCCTTTTGATTGGACTATTTGATGCGTGGGTTCCAAGACAAACCGTGATAGCTTTGATGGGCAATGACTCAGGGGTGCGCGGGATGGCGCTAGCCTTTTTACTCGGTGCATTTAGTGCCGGACCGATTATCGCGGCGTTTCCACTGGCCCTGGTGATGATTAAGAAAGGGGCGCGTTACGCCAATGTTATGTTTTTCTTAATGGTATGGAGCTCGCTTAAGCTGCCCATTGTCTTTTTCCAGATTACCCAGCTTGGTTTTAGTTTTGCGATGCTTATAAACACCATTATGTTTGTTGTATTCATTGCAGGCGCACTGCTTAGTGAGAAAGTGTTTAATGATGACGATTATCAACGCTTTGAAGAAAAGGCCGCCAACGAGGGGTAAGCATTCCTTATAGACTTTAAAAATTAAATTGAACCTTTTCAAATAACTTAAACGTGATATAATAAAATAGTGCCATAGGCACAATGGATGATTAGGGCAGGAAACTGAATGGATCATGGCTTTGAAAATGTTATAAGAGGTTGAGACTCCATGGATGCGTTTAAAAACAAAAAAGAAATACTAAAAAACCGCAAGACGCAATATGCTTGCGATTTTTTAACGGTTTATGAAGATGATGTCACACTGCCAAGTGGAAACGAAGGCACCCGCGTTGTTGTGGCCCACAGTGGTGGCGCCGGCGTTTTACCCATTACACGGGAAGGACATGTGCTCCTTGTTCGTCAGTACCGCTATGCCATTTCTGAATGGACGCTTGAAATTCCTGCAGGCAAACTGGATAGCGTAACCGATGATGCCTTGATGACGGCAAAACGTGAGCTTGAAGAAGAAACCGGCCACAAGGCGGATGCTTTTGAAAAGTTGACGTCCATCTATACGGCCATTGGCTTTAGTGATGAGAAGGTAGATATTTTTGTGGCCAAAGATGTGTATCCCGTGGATAATCCTGTTCAAGCGGATGATGAGGAAAACATTACGCTAGAGGCTTACACGCGTGAAGCCGCACTTGATATGGTTAAAAAAGGTATCATTATGGACGCGAAAACCGCTTTGGCTTTGCTTATTTACAATCAGTCATTTGAATGACGCCATTTAATGATATAATGATAATGAATTTCCCTTATAGTTAGGAGTGTCAAGCGTGTTAGGTTTACTTAGTTATATTCGACTGCGCTATAAGCTTTTTTTGGTATTGCTAATATTTTGGTTCTTACTGGCCCTGAACTTCCGCATTGAAACCATCATTGCGGGTATTTTCATTTGCGGTGTGGTAACCATTGGGTCCTACAACGTCCTTTATGATGACAAGGGGTATATGTATCATTCTGTCAAGATACGGACCATTTTGGTTTACATTGTGTTTTTATTTAAAGAAATATTTGTCTCAGCGGTACAGTATGCCTACAACCTTGTGGCCCATAGTTATGAGCCAGTTGTTTTTGATGTGAAACTGGAACTCGATGATCCGGTGTTGCTTGGCATTGTGGCCAATTCAATCACGCTGACACCGGGAACCATCACCATTGACAGTGATTCTAAGACACACCGCATCACCGTACTCACGCTTGCGAAACCGGGCGTTACGGCTGAAGAACTTGAAGATGATATCCGCCGTAAGTTTGAGCGTTTGCTCAGACAAAAAGGTTACATTGACAAGGAGCGTGGCATTTCATGACAGCACTTGAAATATTTAAAGTCATTACGCTCTTTTTGATGATTCTTGCAATCCTTGTGAGTTTTATACGTCTGGTACTCGGCCCGACCATTTGGGATCGGTTATTGATGGTGAACCTCATCAGTGCCAAGGTGGTCATGTTTGTGGTTGTGTATGCCATGTATGTTGATAATATTTTATTTATGGATTTAGCGATTTCTTATGGCATCATCGGCTTTTTGACCATTACCCTACTGAGTAAATACATCATGACAGGGGGGCGGGAGAAATGACAGTTGTTACTGGACTGACGATTGTACTTTTGGTGATTGCCTGGATATTTATCGCCTTTGGTATGGTGAGTGTGTTTAAAATTAAAAATCTTTACACACGGATCTTGTCTGCGGCCACCATCGATACGGTCGGCTCACTGACGATTCTCATTGCGCTTTTAATCAGCAGCTTCATTGCCCGTGATGAAGCAGGCTGGCATTTTCAGTATGATTATGTCATCCGTTTTGTCCTGTTGATTGGATTTTTGCTTATTACGACCCCGATTTCCTCACACGTCAACATTCGCTCAGCGTATCTGACGGGTGTTGAGGTTAAAGAACTGCCGCACAGGGAAGACAAAGAAGCGGCAGAAGCAAAGGAGGAAACGTACAATGCTTGAGTATTTTCAGGATTTGACGTTAATTGAATATACCGCCTACTTTTTACAGTTTCTGCTTATTTTCATGGCCATAGCGATTGTGAGCCATGAAAATAATGGGACCATTGTTATTTTGATTGCGAGTTTCTCACTGGTGACCGCTTCCCTTTATGTCATCAATCACGCACCCGATGTTGCGATTGCGGAAATTGCGATCAACTCAGCCATCATTCCCCTTATTTACGTGATCAGTATTTCACGGCAGCGCGAATTTATTGTGCTGGATAAGGCGATGGATGATTTTATCATATCGGGTAATGAGTTTACCGGCATTGGGTATGTGCTCTTAAAACGTTTCAGTGATTTTTATCATCTTGAATTAAACATTACCAATGACCCAATGCTATGTTCACTGGGTGAAGGGCGCGACCAGATCCTTTGTGAACAGACCAATGTTGACTTGATTATAACCAAAGACAGTGAAACCGGCGAATACATTTTAAAAGGCAAGGCATCAAGCTTGCTCATGAACAAGCTTGAACAAATGACAAAAGACTATAAAGATATCAGAGTGGTTCAGTTCAAGGACCGTGATTTCGGTGAATAATTCAATTCGTTTTTTACGTCAGTTTGTCCTTATTGCCTTGCTTGGGACCATTTTTGTGGCATTTACCATGTCGATGAATGAACTGCAAACCTTGTATAATGATTTTGGCCAGCAATATTTCTTTGAAGAAGGCCTCAGCGATACAGGCTCACGCAACTTGGTTACGGCCATCTTGCTTGATTATCGTTTGTTTGACTCGTTATTTGAAGCCGGCATCCTGTTGATTGCGGTCAGTGGTGTGATTTGGATATCCAAACACGACATTGAAGAAAAAAACGCCCGCTTCATGATTGACAAATATAAAACGCCTGATTTGTTTATTACCTTTTCACGCTTAGTTTATCCGCTTATGCTTACATTCGGGTTTTATGTCATCGTCAACGGCCACCTTTCTCCCGGCGGTGGATTTCAAGGGGGGACCATTGTCGCAACGGCGATTCTTATTCTTTACTATATCGACCCAAATAAAGAAACGAATATCGGTTTGATTGTGACGGTTGAAAAGATTATTTACTTGCTTATTATCGTTGTGGCGTCGATTTCGTTAGTGACCCGGGGTACATTCTTTACCAATTTCTTTGATCCGTCGCATGATGCGGACACCATGGCGATTTATTTGGTCATTTTGAACGTCTTGATCGGCTTTAAGGTAGCACTTGGGTTATGGACCATCTTTACAGCATTTTTAAAGGAGGGACGCTAAATGAATCCAATTTTAACATTCCTGGTTGTCTTGATAGGCTTTTATGGGCTTTCAACCAGTGATAACATTATCAAAAGCGTCTTTTCGGTCACCATTATTGAATCCGGTGTCATTTTACTGTTTTTAAATCTCGGTAATTTTCAAGGCGGTAGTATTCCGATTCTTTCTGAAGACCTTGTCTCGATTGTGGATCCACTCCCTCAGGCATTGATGATTACAACCATCGTTATCGGTTCAACGGTCACTGCCCTTTCCTTAATGCTTTGCATTAAGATTTTCCACCATTATGGCAGTGTGAAATGGAAAGAAGTCCTTGCGCGCAAGGACGTGAAGTCATGAATCAACTTGCTGTTGTTTTAGTTTTTTTGCCTGTCATTGTTTCTATTGTTATTTACTTATCCAAATGGCGTCATATGAATATTGTGGCTATCGCCAGTCAGCTGGCACTTACCATTGTGGCCGTGGTGTATTTTACCCACTTTTATGGTGATTTTGAAAGTACCCATATCGTCCTTGGCGGGTGGGATTCACGCATAGGAATCTCACTTGCGAACGACGAACTGTCCATGAGTTTCATTTTCTTGTCTTTGTTTTCATGGTGGATGGTACTGATTTACACCTTTCGCTTTGGTCACACAGAGCATTCATTTTTGTTCTTTTTAATATTTTTACAAGGGGTATTCCTGGGACTGCTTCAGTCCAATGACCTATTTAATGTGTTCGTGTTTTTGGAACTCGCGACCATTATCGTAACGATTCTGATTGCGTACAATAAAAAAGGCGAAAGCTTTCGCTCCGCGCTATATTATCTCATTGTCAATGTACCCGCAATGCTTGTGTTTTTAACGGGCATCATCTTGGTATATTTCACGTTTGGATCTATCAACATTGTTGCGCTGACTGAACAGTTTCAAGATGTTGATGATACCATTATACTTCGGTTTTCCTATGTCCTCATGATGGCGGGCATCAGTGTCAAAGCCGCACTGTTCCCAGTCTTTACCTGGCTTCCTAAAGCGCATGGCGTTGCCCAAAGCGCCATCAGTGCCCTGCTTAGCGGTTTGATTGTTAAGGCCGGGGTGTATTTGTTTTTCCGGATGAACTTTCTTTATGAAGGGGCCGGTTTTGCGTACAGTGATTTTTTCTTCATAGTCGGTGTACTCACCGCGATTAGCGGTGTCATGTTTGCGCTCAGCCAAAAAGAACTCAAACAAATCCTTGCGTTTCACACCATCAGTCAAGTTGGTATTATCATGATGGGTGTGTCATCTGCGGACAGTGATATGTTTTATGGTGGCATTTTGCACACCTTTAACCACGCACTCTTTAAAAGCTTACTGTTTCTTGGTGCTGGGGTGATTATCCAGGTTTACCGGACGAAGAAGGTCGGTGAAATCCGTGGCGTGTTTAAAACCATGCCGGTTGTGAGTATTTTTATGATTGTGGGAATGCTTTCCATCACCGGTGCGCCGTTTTTTAATGGATTCATCTCAAAATCAATCATCAAATATGGCCTCGCCGAACAGGGCTGGCGGTACTGGGCGCTTTATGTCATCAATATCGGAACCGCGACCAGTTTCATTAAGATGTCACAAATATTCTTTGGACCAAAAACCTTGTCTTATCCCCTTAAAAACATGGCCCAAAACGTTGCAATGATGGCGCTTGCGTTTGGCTGCGTCCTGCTTGGGAACTTCTACATTCCATTCAGTGAAGGGTTTTTTGGCATTCGCGTGGAAGAATTTGACCTGACAAGTTTTGATGTCTTATTGGATTATGGCATTACAGTGGCCATCGGGCTTGTCTTTTATTTCACGGTCATTGCCAGAGATTTAAAGCCAGTGCGCATGATCCGCGAATCACGCATATCGTTTGAAAATGCGAACCTTGTCTTTTTAATATACGTTGTTGCATTGACCACATATTTTGTATTCTTAAGTTAAAGGGCCTTTTTGGGCGCTTTTTCTTTTGCAAGGTGCGTAAATGGTCTATATAATGGCAGTTTTTTAGTGCGTGACCGATTAACCATAAAAATGCCAGCGCAAGATTTTTGCGCTGGCACTGATTTAACGGAATTTTTTGGAACGTCGCTTGGCTTGTTTGAAATCAATACCGAACGTAGAAAGCAATTCTTTAAATTCATTTAATTTCTCATCGCCACTGACGGTTTGTGAGGAGTCGATTTTGGTTCCAACTTCATAGTGGGTTTTTCCGCGGTGGGAAATTTTGTCAAAATACACATCAATATCCTTGTAAGGGGCCCATACACGGTTGACGCGTATGACATTCACGTTTTGTACGTTTCCGCCATGAACACTGTTGAGATCTTTGATATCACCATCGGGTAATTTGTTGTTATAAACAAGTAAACGCATCTGTTTTTCACTCAGACGCTGGTAATATTCCAAATACGTTTCTTCTTCAATGGTTGGGACTCTGAGGGTTAAATGATAACTGATGTGTCCTTCTTTGCGAATGGTTCTTAGTCTGAGGGTTACATCGTTTTTTTCTAAAGAACGCTCGGGCGTATCAAAATAATAATTGTAATGATAATCCTGTTTGTCGGTAAATTGAACCATCAAATAATCCATGATGGCATGACAATTTTCCTTGGTGAGCTCCATTCTAACTTCTTTATCCAGTGTGCGTTTTTTTCTAGCCATAATGTCGCCTCCTCACTCTTGATTATACACGAAGCACCCCCTTTAAGGAAAGTCTCCGCCCTAAATAGGAAAAAAATTTAGCGTGTGATACAATAAAATTGAGGTGAGGTGTGATGAAATTAGAAAATTTTGATGCAAACCGACATGATGTGAATCAAGTGAGTGAATTGATTTATGAAACTGATAGTGAAATTTTTGATGCTTTGTTTGGAACCAAAGACGCTGCGCTCGATGTATTTAAATCCATGATCATGCATGAAGCGGATACCTATTTTAATCCCCCCCATTTGAAAATGATGATGGACGAGGGCACGTTTATTGGCATTGTCGCATCGTATGAAGGTCACCTTCAAAAGACCCTTGGACGCGAAACCCGCCAACGCATGTTTAAGCGACTAGGATTGACTTCAGCGTTAAAAAAATTCAACATCACCCGCAAAGTCGCACGCATCAGTCGAATCACGATGGAAGAGGATGCCCTTTACATTCTTTATTTGGCGGTGTTGCCCAAATACCGTCATCAAGGCTATGGTTCACGCACTGTAGAGCTTTTACAAAAAAACTATCACACGGTATATTTGCATCTCAACTACAAAAACAATGACGCCAGGCGTTTTTATGAATCCATCGGGTTTGAAAAAAGTGAAGAATATTATAACTGCCACAAACAAACACCGATTGGCTATATCATATTAAAACGCGAAGACACCGATGAAACCGAGGATTGATGCATCGCAGACGCGTGCACTATCTTCTTGGGAAGAAGGGTTATATCTTGCCAGTGAAAAGAGTCTTGAAGCGGGTGCGTTTAGCAGTTTATATCTAAAAGATATTGTCAATGCGGTGCATGCTTACGGTGAAACCATGGCTATCACGAAGGGTACGGTTTGTTTTCACGCTCAGGAAAGCTGCTACGTTCATGCGCCCTTTATTTGTTATATGTATGTTCAAAAGCCCGTTCATTATTTTGGCAAACACATTCATCACATTTTTGTAATGGGCGCACTTAATAACCATGATCATCGTAAAATGCTTGCGTTAATAAGCGCGTTCACGATGGCACGCAATTCTTCACCACCCCTTAACGCGTCATCCAAGGCACGTACGTGGCTAATCAACCATATGGATACCTATTTAAAATGAATGCCCGCGGGCATTCATTTTTCTTTGGTGTGTTCACGCGCAAGATCCACATAATGGTTGGCATTGTCTAAAATGGCCTTCACATCTGCATCACGCAGATTTTTAATTTCTTTGGCTGGGTTGCCTACTACAATGGTACCGGACTTGACCCGCTTGCCCTGGGGGACGAGGGCGCCTGCGCCTACGATCGCATGTTTTTCAACCACGGCACCATTTAGTATGGTTGCGCCCATGCCGATTAACACTTCATCTTCAATGGTGCACGCATGAATGATGGCGCTGTGGCCGACGGTTACGTTGTTGCCGATCTTTGTGGGTTCGCCTGAATCAGTATGAACGACGGCGTTATCTTGAATGTTGGTATTCTCCCCGATGATTATTTTCGCCATGTCACCGCGCAATGTGGCATTATGCCAAACATTGGCGTGCGCGCTCAAGGTGACACCGCCAACGACGACGGCACCTTCAAAAATAGATGCAGATTCATCAATGGTCGGGTGGATATTCTTAAATGGTTTAATCATGATTTCACATCCTTTTTGATTTTTTCCAAGGTGGCATCATCCACCTCAAGCAGTTTCCATAAATAACTTGCGGCTGTTGAGCCGTAAGGTGAAAAATAGTTTTCAAACGTGTAGGCCGTTTCTTTAGATACGCCATAAAGTCGCATGATGCCATTAATGATGCCGATGTCTTTTACTGATAAAATATCAGGGTGGCCCATGGCCACAAAGAAAAACATATCAACACTCCACTGACCGATGCCTTTAAAGGCAAGCAACGTTTTACGAATGGTGTCAGTGTCATGATGTTTGAGCGCTGTAAAATCAATGTCTGAAGCACTCAGGCGTTGCATGGTCATGGCTTTCATTTTAGAAAGACCAACACCTCTTAAATCATCCAGGGAAGCCTGGTTGATTCTTGCTTTGGTAATGGGAGAGAAAGCATCTTTAAAGCGTTTCATGATGGCGGCTTTGGCCGTTTCACTGATTTGTTGGCCAATGATGATGTCACAAAGCGCAAAAAAGCCATCCTCAATTTGTTGTTCTTCAGGGTAGTCCAGGTGCGTGATAAGGGCATTCATATGGGCATCAAGTTTTTTAAGATGGGTTAGCGCGTCCTTTTTTATTGGAAATATCATATTATCACCGAATTAATTATAACATACCCATGAACCAGTGTCTTTTTCGTTAACTATGAAATTATGCAAGACTATTCAAGTGTTTAGGGGTATGTTATAATACTTAAAAGGTGATTATCATGGAAACATTTAATGTTCATATGCCCACACGTTTGTGGGTGGGTCATGGTGTAATCAATACCATTAAACATTTTGATATTGACGCTCGTCGCGTCATCATCGTGACCAGCGACAAAACCTACACGAATAACAAGGATGTGCTTCACCGTATCATGAAGCACTTAGAAACCCTGTCCATTGAATATAGTGTCTTTGACACCTTTAGTGTTCCACTTAAAAAAGAGGATGTTTTTCGTGGGCGAGAGAAGGCTGAAACAAAAAATGTGGATGCCATCATTGCGATTGGTGGTGGGCGTGTCCTTGATTTAGGCAAAATGATTGCGCGTTTTGCGTATGAAGAAAATGATACGCTCGATGCATGGATGTTTTCTAAGACGGTTCCACCATTGAACACTGAAGGGCTTTCGCTCATTGCTGTACCGACCAGTCTCAATAACGCGAGCGCCTTTAATCCTAAAGCCTTTTTACATGATGCGGCCAATGAACGGCGCGTGCGTTTCAAACATGAAAGCCTCTTTCCTGCGCGCGCCATCATGGATATAGCGAGTCTTGAGTCACTGGATCTTATAAGCAAGGAAAGTGCGATGAGTGAACTCTTGGTGCGCAGTATTGAACTGTTGATTGACCCCATCAGTATCCATCATTACACAATGGCCAAAAGTGCCCTTGAATATCT
>Ga0207421_10005561_pt1 | contig 14096 bp, 13 predicted proteins | sample SodLakKL_010_SED_4_FD_187542 | JGI IMG/M metagenome (GOLD analysis project Ga0207421, IMG submission 187542) | Alkaline sediment microbial communities from Lake Tanatar, Kulunda Steppe, Russia - 8KL_010_SED (SPAdes) (version 2) | ecosystem: Environmental > Aquatic > Non-marine Saline and...
ATCATCATACCTTCGCGGTCAGTAAACCCATCTGCGATCATCCCACGTAACTGGAGCCCGTTAGGATGCCGTGTTACCCTATACCCCCAAGGGGGCACAAGCAGATAGTATCGCTATCCCTTATTAGATTTTTTGGATGTTCATCCTAAGTAATGCTAGGTCATGAGTAACAAACAATTTAACAATCAATCAAGTTTTTATCCCGGTAACTTTGAGTTGTTTGGAGAGTCCGATGAAAGCGAAAGATTTTTAGTGAGGGGCACTTAATCAATCACTACTGAACAAAAAAAATAAGTAAATAATTCATTGGAAAGGAGGAATCAATCTGGAAAGAAAAAAGAGGATAGGTATGATATTCATACTCTTTCTATTCGCCTCCTGGTTAGCGGGCAGCATGATGAACTTCCAGTTTCAGCCAGGAGAAGAAGGGAGTTGGGACATCACCTTCCTCGGACCTTTCATAACGATCATATTATTTGCGATACCCGTAGCTATCTTCTGGAGAGCGAGAACACGAATATTTTTTATCCTTTTCAGTGCTGGATTGTTCTTCATCATAACTCCAGTATTTTTCCAGGCTTTGACCGTACTTTTAATCGGATTAACTTTAATAGGGTTCATACTGATATTTCTAGCCTTCAAAAAAGGGTACATAAGCAAGAAACATGCCGCTGCTTTGACAGGGATCATGTCGATCTTAGGAGGAGGGATCTTCTATTGGTTTATGACTGTTGATGATGAAACCGAAGAAGGAGTTTTATCGGAGATTTTAGATGAAACCATATCTGTCTTAGGGCAGGAGATTGAAGGGGCGGGTTTCTTCATGATAGTGTTGATCTCAGTTTTTGGCTTGGGATTCTTTTTATATCAAAGATATGAACTTTACGATCTATTCGATTTTAGTAGTGATGATGAAGGTAAAAAAGACATCGAAAGCGATGTTTCTTCTGCTGTAGATAAAGCCATCCGTGACCTCCTTGAAGGAAAAGACATCGAAGCGACCATCCTGGAATGTTATAACCAGATGTCCTTGATCCTTGAAGAGAAAGGTATCAGAGATGAAGCACACATGACTCCGAGAGAGTTCGAAAACGCAGCGATCGAGACCCTAGATGTGAAAACATCTAAGATCTCCCGTATCAGAGAAATATTTGAACTGGCAAAATACAGTTCCCACCGATTAAAAGAAAAGGATAAGGAAAGAGTTATCGAAGATTTAGAGTCTCTGAGAGATGAGCTAACATGAGAAGTTGGTGGAAATATGGTTAAAATGATCGATGACTTATTAGACCAAAGCGAAACTTCAAATTTCTTTTATCTACTTATAGGTCTCTTGATTTTCTTATCTATTCTATTTGTTATGGGTGGAGATGACGGTGAAGGACTTCCATATTATATAGGAAGGGGCATAAGTTACATAATCGTAATACTTTTCGCCTATAGCCTCTTAGATTGGACTACTAGGATGACAGAAAAAACGACTGACTGGACAGAAAAAGAGAGCCTAGACGAAGGTATCAATCTTCGTATACAGGATATTTCCGAACTTTTGCAAAGAGCCTCTGAGGGTAAAGAAATGAGCCAAGATATCCTTCACAAAAAACTAAAGAAGATATTTTTCCTCAAATTGAAAGATATTGAGGACATATCCGACAACGATCTAAGAGATTTAGTAAGGAATCCGGAGGAATTTCGAAAAGTTGTTCAGGATGATGTTATAGCCGATTTCATCCTATCTTTGGAGGAAGAATCAAAGGAGAAAAAGAGTAGAAGATCCAGATTTTTATCATCTTCGGATTACAAAAATCAGAAAAATTATAAAAAGAAAATAAAGGATTTGATCCAAAGAATCGAAGAGTGGGAGGAAAGACATCATGGATATTAATCTTTATTCAGATAAGTATTCAGAGGTGCGACAATCATGAAGTTGAATAAAATATTCGTTCTTTTGACAGTATTAGCTGTCCTTGGAACATTCCTTGGCAATTTTATGTATAGCTGGGTCTTATTTACACTGACTATATCTTCATTGGCTATATTTGTGATATCTAGTAGGGTCATGCCGTCTAGTAGCGTTTTACTCTCGATCTCTAGAGAATCTGAGGAAAGTAAAAAAGAGATATATGTTAACGATGAAATCGAAATAACGATATCTTTGGAGAACGAAGAGAGAAGACCCGTATTAATCGAGATCCATGATCTCCTTCCATCGTTAGTCGAAGTCGTCGAAGGTTCCAATCGAAAAGTGATCAAGATGGAGGGAAATGAAAGAAAAGAAATGAGTTATAAGATCTCTTGTCCAATCACTGGCAAGATCGATATCGGTCCTATAAAGGTCAAATATAGAGATCCTCTAGACTTTTTTTCCAAAGAGGTAGATTTTGGAGAAGAGCTGAACCTTCGAATACTGCCTCAGACTCAGGAAATGCAAAGTGTAGACATCCATCCAAGCTATACTAAACATTGGCTGGGTGATATAAAATCCAAAAATATAGGAATAGGAAGCGAGTTCTTTTCTCTCAGAGAATATCATCCAGGAGATGAGATAAGAAACATAAATTGGAAAGCTACCGCCAAGCACTTTGAACCTTTCACCAATGAATATGAAGGAGAAAAATCCGGGGACGTGATACTAGTCGTGGACGGGTATAAGAAAGGCATGGTCGGTACGGAAAGATACAACTCTCTACGAGTCTCGGTGGATGCAGCAGCGTCTTTAGCTTCTTCTATACTCTCAGCTAGGAACCGACTAGGACTTATCGTTTCTGGCGAATACATGAACTGGGTTTATCCAGGCACCGGCAAAAATCATTATCATAAAGTTATGGCCAATCTTACCCAATTTGAGAAAGGTGGATCATGGGATTTGGAAGGCGTCAGAATGCTCCTTGAAGATTTCTTTCCCCGAAAGAGTCTGATAATATTTATTTCACCATTGACTATCATGGAGTTCACCGAAACGATAATCGATCTTGCAAGAAAAGAGTATGATGTCATGGTGATATCTCCTGATCCGTTGAAGATTGAAGAGGAATTGTTGGACGATTATGACGAGATCGCTGAAAGCTTTGTTCGTACAGAAAGAAAGAATATCATAGATAGACTTTGGAGCGCAGGGACTACAGTGGTAGATTGGGATCCAAATGAACCTTTAGAACCTGCATTGAAGGAGGTGTTACAATACAAAGAAAAAATGTAAGATTGGTTTTCCCACTTGTGATCCTTGCCTCAGGACTCACTGCAAGTTTGGCATCTATGCATTTTTTCTACTGGTTTTTCCCCCTCATTTTTAGCGTTATTCCTACTGTTGGTTTTCTAAGGGAAAAGAGTTCAGTGATTGATTACGGGATGATCATGACCATCGTCTCTTATTTCCTCATTAATGAAGGTCTACCTCTTACAGTTCTAAACGTAATCTTGGTCGTGGGACTTTTGTTTCTACTTGTAGGAGTCTGGTTCTTTGCTAGATACTTATTACTTTTAGACAGAATAGAAAGAAGCTCTAGAAAGGGAGCCCAAGGTGAAGACATAATTTCATTCACTAGGTCCGCTCGTAAGTTTATGGTCCGCGGTATTTTTACCAATACTCTTCTCGGAGCCTTCATCGCTATAATAGCTTCTTTGATGGGGGCCTACAGTTCTCTAGGAAGGGTTACGCAAGGACGGATCGAAAACATCTTGATGATCGTTTTCAGTTTTTTATTATTTCTTGTAATATATAAGATGATCAGTCTGATGGCATCGGAAGATGAGTGAACGTTATCAAAAACTATTAAGGGAGCAAGGTCGTAAATAGAGTGAAGAGACCTGAAAAGGAGGATGTAAAAGTGGTTGAAAAGTGCCCTAGTTGCAAGAAGACGATAATTAAAGATTCAAAAGAGGAAGCATATTGGTGTCCGTACTGCGAAAAGTATTATTCTTATGAAGAATTTGAAAAAGGGGATTGAAGGAGAAACCCGATCTTTTTGGTCAATTTACGATTAAAAATATATATCTCTTTTATAATCAACAACATATGGCTGGAGCAGTATTCATAAACGGGGAAAACGTCGATCTTGTAACTATCGAGGAAGAAGACATCGAGTGGATGAGAGACAATATCAATGATCCAGAGATTCGCGCTTATACGAGTGGAAGATACCCGGTGAATATGAAACAGGAGAGAGAATTTTTTGAGAAAAGTGTTTCCTCTGGAGATAACAAGGTACATCTTATGATCTCTCAGGGCGGAGAAAGGAAGGGAGTCATCTCTTTGATGAATATAAATAAAGAGCGAGGCAACGCAGAGATAGGACTATGGATTAGTTCCGATGAGCAAGGTAAAGGTATAGGAAGCGAAGCTTCCCGTCTGATGACCGATTATGGATTTAAAGATCTAAGACTCCATAGGATATATGCTAGGGTCTTTGAACACAATCCCAGGTCCGCTATGGTTTGGGAGAAACTAGGTTACCAAGAAGAAGGTTTGATGAGAGAGCACGATTTTATTGATGGAGAGTATATGGATCTACGCATCTACGGGATATTGAGAGAAGAATGGGAACAAAGATAAGAGAACTTCATCCTCTGTTCTATTATGTTCTCTCGATATTTATGATTTTCAGGTGTGATCTGTCAAATCAAAAAATGATTGTTCTAGAGCCAAAACCATGCCGCAACCGGAAAATTCGTACTTTTCCGTGGACCGCCAGAGAGGGTAGCGGACGCGATGGGATTCGAACCCATGATGTCTGCCTTAGAAGGGCAGCGCCTTATCCAGGCTAGGCCACGCGCCCTTAATGAGATAACGGGTGATTTTTGGACTAGGCTGGATATAGTAGGAATCTCTGATTCCTGCGCGTATCCAGGCTAGGCCACGCGCCCATATTCACAGTAGTTCGTTTCTCAAACAGTGGACCAATAAGAGTTTTTCGCCTCACTCGTTCTCTTCTTCCTTTATATCCGCAGAGCTTTCCTCGAGTGATGTAGAAGAAGTATCCTCTTCTTCAATAATCTCTTTCTCTTTTTCCTCGCTAATCACTTTAGACATCGCCTTAAGCCGGTCGTCCTCTTTTAGATTCATCACTTTCACACCCATAGTGTTCCTACCCTGTTTGCTTATGTCGCCTGCTTGAGTCCTTATAATCATGCCTTTCCTGCTTATAAGCACGATCTCCTCGTCATCTTCTACCTTACGGGCACAGGCTACTTTCCCGTTCCTTTCCACCGTCTTCATAGTTATCACGCCTTTAGCTCCTCGATTCGTCTTCCTGTAATTAGCGACATCACAACGCTTTCCATAACCTTTTTCAGTGAGCGTCAACAGAGTGTCTTGATCATCAGCTAGGGTCATACTTACCACTTCATCCTCGTCTTCCAACCTTGCCCCAATAACTCCCATGGTGTATCTTCCTGTAGATCTCACGTCTTCTTCGTCAAATCTGATCGCCTGCCCATTTTTAGTCGCGAGTATAACATCTTTAGAGCCGTCTGAAAGTCTAGTCTCGACCAATTCATCGTCATCTCGAAGTTTGATAGCCCATATGCCGGTAATACGAGGATTGCTGTACTCGGCAAGAGATGTACGCTTGATCTTACCTTTCTTGGTAGCGAAGAGCAGATATTCATCTTCAGAGAATTCGCTGACAGGTATCAGGTCTTCTATGTTTTCGTCGTCCTCTAACCTAGGAAGCATATTCACGATAGGTCTTCCTTTGGACCTTCTACTCCCTTTAGGCAGCTTGTAAGCCTTAAGCCAGTAAACCTTGCCTTTATCAGTAAAGAACAATAGATAATCGTGAGAGTTCGTTACAAAAAGATCCACAACATGATCTTTCTCTTTAGTATCCATACCTATGAGGCCAACACCTCCTCTCCTCTGCTTTCTATAAGTCTCTACTGGCGTTCTTTTGATGTAACCTCTTTGAGTCAAAGTTATAACGAGGTCCTCCTCAGGTATCAGATCCTCAGTCTCCAGGTCTTCCGCATCTTTGTTTATCTCCGTCCTTCTCTCATCGCCGTATTTATCTGCCATCTCATCAAGTTCATCTTTGATGATTCCCTTTATCCTTTCCTCATCACCGAGTATATCTTTATATTCCTTGATATCTTCCTGCAGTTCCTCATATTCGGTCTGCAGTTTGTCCCTTTCCATCCCGGTCAATCTTCTCAGTCTCATGTCCAATATCGCTTGCGCTTGATCCTCACTCAACAAAAATTCGGACATCAGCCTGTCTTTCGCTTTGGATTGCTCTTCGGAAGAACGGATTATGCTTATGACTTTATCAAGATTGTCGAGCGCCGTAAGAAGGCCCTCGAGTATGTGAGCTCTATCCTGAGCTTTATCCAGTTTGTACTTCGTCCTTCTAGTTATAACATCTATCCTGTGATCGATGAAATGCTGAAGAGTCTCTTTTAAGTTCAAAACCTGAGGTTCGTCATCCACTAAAGCCAGGTTGATCACGCCGAAGGTGACTTCCATCTGAGTATGTTTGAACAATTTGTTCAAAACAACATCGGGAATGACGCCTCTTTTCAAATCAATTACAACTCTAACGCCGTCTCTGTCAGATTCATCTCTTAGATCGGATATTTCACTTATCACGTCATCTTTAACGAGGGAAGCTATACTTTCGACCAATTTCGCTTTATTCACCTGATAAGGTATTTCGTCTATAACGATCCTCTTCCTCTGCCCTCTCAGATCCTCGATGCTGGTCTTAGATCTTATCTTGATCTTCCCTCTCCCTTCTTTGTAAGCGTTATAAACTCCATTATAACCGTGGATTATTCCACCTGTGGGAAAATCAGGTGCCGGAAGTTCTTCCATCAATTCCGTTATTTCACTTTCGGGCTCGTCTATCAACAATTTGATCGCACCAACCAATTCGTTCAAGTTGTGTGGAGGTATGTTCGTAGACATCCCTACCGCGATACCGCTAGCTCCGTTCAGCAGAAGGTTCGGTAATTTAGATGGCATCACCGTAGGTTCTTCCAAACTTCCATCGTAATTGTCCCTGAACTCCACAGTTTCTTTATCAAGATCTTCCATCAGATCTTCTGCCATCTTTTCCAAACGTGCCTCAGTGTAACGCATCGCCGCTGGTTCGTCACCATCCAAAGAGCCAAAATTTCCCTGTCCATCTATCAGGGGATAGCGGAGAGAAAAATCCTGAGACATCCTTACTAGGGCGTCGTAAACCGCCTGGTCCCCATGGGGATGATACTTACCTAAGACGTCACCGACGACTCTCGCAGACTTCTTATGAGATTTATCTGAGGATAAACCCTCCTGCCTCATAGAATACAAAATTCTACGATGAACTGGCTTTAAACCGTCTCTGACGTCAGGCAGAGCTCTGCCGACTATCACGCTCATCGCGTAATTGATGTAAGAATCCTCCATCTCTTCTTCTAAATTTTTGGTGTAAACTTCATCTGCTATATCTTCTGTTTCTCCTACCATAAAAACACCTCACACATCTATATTGGTCGCTGCCGTAGCGTTCTGTTTTATGAACTCTTTTCTAGGTTGGACTTCCTTACCCATCAAGAGATCGAAGAGTTCGTCGGCACGCTCAGCATCTTCTACGGTGACTTTCGCAAGTTTTCTATTTTCAGGATTCATGGTGGTCTCCCAAAGTTCCTTTGGATTCATCTCACCAAGACCCTTATACCGTTGAATGCTCACTCCTCTCTTGCCCCATTCCTCTAGTATCTCCTGCTTGTCATCCTCTCTGTAAGCGTATCTTACCCCTCCGCCTTTAGTGATCTTGTAAAGAGGAGGCTGAGCCATATAGAGATAGCCTCTCTCGATCAGTGGTTTCATGTACCTGTAAAAGAAGGTGAAAAGTAAAGTCCTTATGTGAGCGCCATCAACGTCGGCGTCAGTCATTATTATGACTTTGTGGTACCTGCATTCGTCAGGGTCAAAATCTTCTCCGACCCCTGCTCCAATCGCTGAGATTATAGATCTTATCTCCTTGTTCTCCAACATCTTGTTGAGCCTGGCTTTTTCAACGTTGATTATCTTTCCCCGAAGAGGAAGTATAGCCTGAAAGTCTCTATCTCTGCCCTGTTTGGCAGAACCTCCTGCGGAGTCGCCCTCCACAATGTAAAGTTCAGACTTCGCTGGGTCCGGATTGGCACAGTCTGATAACTTTCCAGGGAGGTCAACGCTATCTAAAATTCCTTTCCTCCTGGTCAGCTCTCTAGCTTTCTTCGCTGCCTGTCTTGCTTTCGCCGCTGTCGCAGCTTTTTGAACTATGGCTTCCGCGACCTTAGGATTCTCCTCAAGATAGGTCATCAGCTCTTCGCCAACTATGGATTGTACGATACCTCTGATCTCGCTGTTTCCAAGCTTCGTCTTCGTCTGGCCCTCGAACTGAGGTTCGGGAAGTTTGACGTTTATTACCGCGGTGAGACCTTCTCTGTAATCGTCTCCTCTTATGTTAACGTCTTCTGCCATATCATTTCTCTCTGCGTAATTGTTAAAAGTTCTTGTTAAAGCCGCTCTGAAACCGCTCAGATGAGTTCCACCTTCACGAGTATTTATGTTATTGGCGAAGGCCAATATCTCTTTGGAATATGATTCAGTTCGGTGCTGCATCGCGACCTCAACATGAACGCCATCCTCTCTCCTGTTGAAGTATATCGGTTGAGAGTGCAGTTTTTCTTTATCCCGATTCAAATATTCTATATACTCTACGATACCGCCCTCATAATGGAAAGTGTCCTCTAGGTCTTGTCTTTCGTCTTTTATATGTATCTCTAAGCCTTTGTTCAAGAATGCGAGTTCCCTCATGCGTTCCTTCAATTCGTTGTACTCAAAATCAATCGTTTCAAAAACATCCGGATCGGGTTTGAAAGTGGTTATCGTTCCGCTGATCTTACCGTCCTCTCCCACCTTCTCGACTTCAGTAACAGGCTGACCTTTCTCGTACCTCTGATGATACACCTTTCCTTCCCTTTTCACCTTCACCTCGAGCCATTCTGAAAGGGCATTAACAACTGAAACTCCCACGCCGTGAAGGCCACCAGAAACCTTGTAACTCTTCCTGTCGAACTTGCCTCCAGCATGGAGTTTTGTCATCACTATCTCTAACCCCGGCCTCTCGTACTGTGGATGTTCACTGACTGGTATACCTCTACCGTTATCAGACACTTCGACGCTTCCATCTTCCTTTATGGTCACTTCGATCCTATCGCAGTAACCTTCCATGGCTTCATCGATACTATTATCTACGACTTCGTAAACCAAATGGTGTAATCCTCTCTCGTCAGTACTCCCTATATACATGCTGGGCCTTTTTCTTACAGCCTTCAGACCTTCCAGCACTTTTATCTTGTCAGAATCGTAAATATCCTCTTTTTGCAATACAGACTCATCTTTCATTATTTGACCTGCCTTCAAATACGCTTCAGCATCTCATAAATATCCATTTTTTCGAGTGCATCCCACGATGCCGATAATAATCGTCAAGGGGACACCATTTCACATGTTTTCGACCTATATTAATCTTTTTACCCTCTGGGTATAAAAGGAATTGAAAGGTATATAAGGGGTTTTATCTATTTTTATATATTTTACCTTATCTTGTCTTTAAGAACTTTCTCGACATGCTTTTGATAAAGATGGTCGTATATCAAACCTACCCCGATTATGGGAAATGTGAACCAAATCAAGAGAAAACGTTCTGTGAGAAAACTTAAGAGTAAAATGAATGCTGCGATCCCCGCAAGGAAGAAAGGAATGGAACCCTCGAGCCCTCGAGAGATCTCTACTTCCTCCATGGGTTTACCGCAGGAAGGACATCCTTTCTCTTTGTCTGCTGTCGTTCCGCAGTTCCTGCAGAGATACCACTTCATGATTATCCGATTATACTCTTGATATATTAGTTATAGGTTTAGATGTTAAGATTACCAGATAGGGATTCAAAATACACAAAAATGTTTTTATCTTATCAATTAATCAACATGGCACGGTGCTCAGATGACCGAGAGAAGAATCTTTGAACATCCAATATTAGATTTTGATAGAGGAGATGAATTTTACTTCGATTTCGAAGGTAAAAAAGTGAAAGCTTACGAAGGAGAAACGATAGCTTCGGCTCTTTATGCTGATGGTCTTAGAAAATTCACGGAGAGCAAAAAGCTGGAAAGACCCAGAGGTTTTTTCTGCGCTATAGGTAAGTGTTCCTCCTGCATAATGTCTGTCGACGGAAGACCGCACGTTAGAACGTGCGTGACTCTAGCTGAAGAAGGTATGGAAGTGGAGAGACATGGTTCGAAACCTAAATTTCCAGAAATAGATATAGGCAGAGGAACTGAAAGGAAAAACAAAAATATCGAGATAGCGGTTATAGGTGGAGGACCAGCAGGTCTGATGGCCGCTATCGTGGCCTCAAGGAACGGTGCAGACGTTCACCTCTTCGATGAAGGAGATGATCTCGGTGGACAATTGGTTAAACAGACACATCAGTTCTTTGGAAGTCATGAAGAAGACGCAGGAACTAGAGGTATCGAGATCGGTAAAGAGTTGGTAGAGGAAGCGAGAGATGTAGGTGTAAAAATACATACTAAGACTAAAGTGCTCGGTTACTACGAGGAAAAAAAAGTGATGGTCGAGAAAGAAGACCAATTATATATCTATAATACTGAAGGTATAGTTTATGCAGGTGGAGCGGTCGAGAATTATCTTTCCTTTGAAAATAACGACCTCCCAGGCGTCTACGGCGCAGGTGGAGTCCAAACACTGATGAACGAAGAAGGAATAGTTCCAGGAGATAAGGTATTGATGGTAGGCTCTGGAAATGTGGGAGTGATAGTCAGCTACCAGTTATTACAGGCAGGTGTAGATGTTGTAGAAGTGATAGAAGCACTACCGGAAATAGGCGGTTATCAAGTACACGCTTCCAAGATAAGACGCGCAGGTGTTCCCATAAATACCTCACACACCATAAAAAAAGCGATAGGAGAAGAAAAAGTCGAGGGGGCCGTAGTTCAAGAGATAGATGAGAACTGGGAACTGGTGGAAGGTACAGAGAGGGAAGTCGACTGTGACGTTATTTGTTTAGCCGTCGGTCTGAGTCCTGATACGAACTTTTTGAGACAGGCTGGATGTGAGATGGAATATATAGGAGAACTCGGAGGTTACGTTCCGCTGAGAACAGAGGATATGATGACAACCAATAGAGGAATCTACGTAGCGGGAGACGCCGCCGGTATCGAAGAAGCTACCGTCGCGGCGTTAGAAGGAAAGATAGCAGGGGCGGCTCTATTCGAAGAGTTGAGAGAAAAAACAGAGGATACTAGAAAATCTAAAGAAGAAGCTAAAGAAGGTCTGGAGAAGATGAGGAAAGGTCCGTACGGAGAAGTCCCGAGGCAGGGTGTAAAAAGCTGTACCGTAGATGAGGAGGTGTGCGGATGAGCAGGATTAGCATCCTTTCATTCTCAATCAAAAAGGAGGGGATCTGCGGATGAGCAGGATTAGCATCCTTTCATCCTCGATCAAAAAGGAGGTGATCTGCGGATGAGCGATTATAAAAGTACTGGAATCTTAGATAGGGAAGACCTACAGATTCCAGATGATGAGAGGCTTAAAGAAGGGCCGGTGGTGATCATGGAATGTGTAGAAAACATACCGTGCAATCCATGCGTTGCAGCTTGTTCCTTTGATGCTGTCGAGATGGAAGAGATCACAGATACTCCTGATGTCGCCTTTGAAAAATGTACTGGATGTGCTTTCTGTGTGACGGAATGTCCCGGACTCGCTATCTTCGTAGTAGACTGCAGTTACAGCGACGAGAAATGTAAGATAACAGTTCCTTACGAGTATCTTCCAGTTCCAGAAGAAGGGGAAGAAGTCATGGCTCTAGACAGAAAAGGTGAGGAAGTCGAAAAAGCAAAAGTTACCAATGTAAGGAAATCCGGAAAGACCTACGCAGTGACTTTAGAACTGAGTAAAAAGAACGTTTGGGATGTAAGAGGGTTCGAGGTGATAGAATGAGCACCGTTGTATGCAGATGTGAAGATCTGACTGAAGAAGATATCGTGGAAGCGATAGATGAAGGGTATGATGAGCTGGAAAAGTTGAAAAGGCATCTTAGACTGGGTATGGGGCCTTGTCAGGGAAAAACATGTATGTTGTTAGCGAGAAGGATCTTGGGTAGAGAAACCGGTAAAGATGTTGAAGAGATGAAAAATCCGACGGCGAGACCTCCTTCGCAGCCCGTACCGTTCAGCCTTTTAGCTTCTCCCGAAAGAGGTGACAACGATGAGTGAAGAATACGATGCAGTTATCATCGGTGGAGGAGTAAATGGATTAGGTACAGCTTACCATCTGGGCAAGAAAGGTTTTACAAACGTCGTCGTTCTAGATAAATCTTATCTTGGTTACGGAGCTAGTGGAAGAAACGGTGGCGGCATAAGACAGCAGTGGACTTCAGAAGAGAATATAAAACTAGCGGTCGAGAGCAGGAAGATGTTCGAAGACCTGGATGAAGAATTGGAAGAAGATATCGAGTTCTACCAGGGCGGTTACCTCGTCTTATCTTTCGATCAGGAGGAAGCCGACGAGTTCAAAGAGAACGTCAAGCTTCAGAATAGTTTAGGCGTTGAGAGCGAATTTTTGAGTCCTGAAGAGGCGAAAAAGATAGTTCCTGAGCTGGACATTTCGGATGTTGTGGCGGCTACATTCAATCAAAGCGACGGAACCATCTATCCATTCAAAGTTATCCACGGTTACGCGAACAGAGTCAGAGAGATGGGTATAGATATTAAAGAGCACACTGAAGTGGAAGACATAGTCACGGAAGGTAACGAGATCAAAAAAGTGAAGACCGACGACGGCGATATCAAAACCGATACAGTTGTCAATGCGGCAGGAGGATGGTCCGCTGAGATCGCTGAGATGGCAGGAGCCGAGATTCCTAATATTCCTGTAAGACATGAGATCATGGTTACCGAACCTTACCAGCGCTTTTTAGAGCCTATGGTTATTTCCTTCCAACACGGCATATACTTCAGCCAGAGCGAGCACGGTAACATAGTGGGCGGAATAGGCAATCCAAATGAAGAGCCAGGTATAAACCAAAAAGGAAGCCTATGGTTCATGAGAGAGTTTTCTAACACGCTGTTAGACTTCATACCGAGATTCAGCAGTGTGAACATGATAAGGCAGTGGGCCGGTTTGTATGATACTACGCCTGACGCTCAGCCAATTTTGGGTTCAGTTCCTGAGGTAGATCGGTTTTATCAGGTCAACGGTTTCAGTGGACACGGATTCATGGTTTCTCCGATGGTGGATAAAGTAACGGCGGAACTTGTCATGGGTAAAGAACCCTCGATGGATATAGAAAGGTTGAGAGTTGAAAGGTTCGAGGATATGGATATAGAAGAAGAGGGCGGCGTCGTCGGATAGATGTTAGAACCATTGTTTCTCCTTGCAACTACCGTAGCAATTTCCCTGAGCGGAGTGATGATGCCCGGTCCGGTGACCGCCGGAGCTATAACCAAGGGAGCGGAAGATAAAAAAGCCGGAGTTAAGATCGCTCTTGGGCACGCGATCATCGAATTTCCTATCATAGCGTTAGTAGCTTTTGGTTTGACATTTATCGCTACATGGTCGGTAAAGGCCACTATAGGAGTAGTCGGTGGAATATTACTGATATACTTAGGTATTCAACTTTTCAAACCTGTTGAGGAAGAAGAAAAGAGATTTCCCTACCCATCAACAGTTGTCGGTGTAGTAACTAGCGGCGCTAATCCTTACTTCTTCATCTGGTGGGCTACTGTGGGAGGCGCATTGATCAGTCGGGCTCTGGAATACGGTGTGTTGTTTCTTGTTGTATTCGCGGTAGTTCACTGGTCCTGTGATTTAGCATGGTATTCTTTTTTAAGTTACTCCTCGAACAGAACTTTGGAGTATTGGTATAAACACAGGAGAAAGGTCTTCGGTTTATGTGGGGCTTTGATGATCGGATTCGGTGTGTGGTTTATCGTATCTCCTTTCATTTGAAAAGAAAACCTATTAAATCACCTCTCAATTTAGTTATGTGGTTTCATGGTAACAGCGGAAGTCAAAATAGAACTTAAAGAAGGTATAGCAGATCCTGAAG
>Ga0207421_10005562_pt1 | contig 14095 bp, 13 predicted proteins | sample SodLakKL_010_SED_4_FD_187542 | JGI IMG/M metagenome (GOLD analysis project Ga0207421, IMG submission 187542) | Alkaline sediment microbial communities from Lake Tanatar, Kulunda Steppe, Russia - 8KL_010_SED (SPAdes) (version 2) | ecosystem: Environmental > Aquatic > Non-marine Saline and...
GTATCAAGAGGCTTAAACTCAGCCCATTTGAATATGTTTTCATCATCTGCACGATCCGTTGCTGTTCCCTGCATCTTGTCTTGCGAAATCCAGCAGCCAATCTGAGGAATTAGAAATCGATCAGCGCGGCAATTGGACTTGATCCGACCACTACCCCCCAGGGAAGAAACACTATCTATCGCCACGGTGATTAATCGGAGATGCAGTCCTTCTACCGGGTACGCAGTGCGTTTTTGAGATCTTGCGCCAACCCTCGCACCTTCTTGATTGCTGATTGTGGATCCTCATTCAATCCCTGCTGCAATGTCCGTACAAAGGCCGTCCCGACGACGACGCCATCACCAGTACCAGCGAGGTCATGCACGTCTTCAGGAGTGGATATACCGAAACCCACCATTACTGCAGGTGACCCTGCCTTCTTCAGGGTTTGGACGCATCGCCGAAGATGCTCGTGTGGGCCGGCTCCTGAACCAGTTACGCCTGTAAGAGCCACGGTGTAGATGAAACCCTGCGCACCGCTTGCGATGGCCTGTAAACGGGTCTTTCCTGTAGTGGGGGCGGCGAAAGACACCAGGATTAAATCTTTTTCGAGACATACTGACTCGAAGGGCCCTGTTTCCTCCAGGGGTACATCTGGGATGAGCAACCCATCTACACCGGCCTGTCGCGCTTTCGTCGCAAAGATATCAGGTCCACAGCGCAGCACGGGATTTGCGTAGGTCATGAGAAGAATGGGCACTGTGGAGTGCCGCTGGCGGAGATTTCGTGCCGCCTCGAAAGCACACTCAAGCCTGAAACCCGCCCGGAGTGCGCGAACACCAGCAGCTTGAATGGCCGGGCCGTCAGCCAGGGGATCGGAAAAGGGGATTCCGATTTCGAGAATGTCTGCTCCTCCCTGTATGACTGCATCCATAGCATCGACACTGATTTTAAGATCAGGATCTCCCGCCGGAAGATAGCCTATCAGTGCTCCCTCTTGTCGGGTCTGCAGTTTTTCGAGACATGTTAACAGTCGGTTTTGCATGGTCTCTCCTCTTTCAGATTTCATGATGATCGTTCTCTTCCTCTGTGGTAAGCTGCGCCACCTGGGCTACGTCTTTATCTCCACGACCCGATAAGCAGACCAGAATAATTGCTTCACCGTCAATTTCGTCCAACGGCAGATTCTTCAAATGCGCGACCGCGTGCGCCGGCTCCAGGGCGGGAATGATGCCCTCGGCTTTTGCCAACCACGCAAATCCCTCGAGGGCGCGCTTATCGTCTACGGTAACGTACTCTACGCGACCTGCATCCTTCAAAAACGCATGTTCTGGGCCTACACCAGGATAGTCCAGTCCCGCAGATACTGAGTGGGCCGGGATAATCTGACCGTCTTCATCGTGCAGCAAGTACGTCATGGCTCCGTGCAGCACACCGGGGTCACCGGCCGTAAGGGAGGCCGAGTGCCGCATGTTATCAAGTCCCTGACCACCTGCTTCGACCCCCACCAGACGGACATTGTTGTCGCGAACGAAGGGATAAAATATCCCCATGGCATTGCTACCCCCACCTACACAGGCCACGACAAAATCGGGGTTGCGCCCCTCTACTGATTGAATCTGCGAGCGGGCCTCCTCGCCTACAATTTTCTGGAAATCCCGGACCATAACCGGATAGGGGTGCGGCCCTACCACAGATCCGATCACGTAGTAGCTGTCGTCCACATGGGTAGCCCAGTCACGGATTGCCTCGTTGATGGCGTCTTTTAGAGTACATGAACCTGTAGCAACCGGAATAACCCTGGCTCCCATCAGTTTCATTCTGGTTACGTTCAATGCCTGCCGCTTAATATCTTCACTGCCCATATAAACAACACATTCAAGGCCAAGCATGGCGCAAACTGCTGCCGTAGCTACCCCGTGCTGGCCCGCTCCGGTTTCGGCTACGATGCGTTTTTTTCCCATCTGTTTGGCCAGGAGCCCCTGCCCCAGCGCGTTGTTAATCTTATGGGCACCGGTGTGGGTTAAATCTTCTCTCTTGAGCAGTATGCGCCCACCACCACAACGGAGGGTCAGCCTTGAGGCCGGGTAAAGCGGTGTAGGCCGGCCGCTGTAACTTGTGTTAAGCCTTGCAAGTTCGGCTTGAAAGAAGGAATCATTTTTATATTTTTCATATGCACCGGCCAGCTCATCCAGGGCTGGAATCAACGTTTCGGGCACGTATTGTCCGCCAAAGCTGCCGAAATATCCCTTGTTATCTGGTTGCATTGTGTAACCTCCTGATTGATTTATATGCACAATTAAATACCTGCCCGGGCTTGATGGGAGGCATCAGTCTTTTTGCCGGCTTTGGTTACTGGTGATGTCAGCATAATTTTTACTATCCAGATTTTTTACTTTTTTAATAAATTGTTTTATCTTGCTTATGTCTTTTTGCCCCGCTGTTTCAACACCGGTAGAAACATCCACACCCCAGGGCTGTATTGTTTCAACCAGCCGGCAAATGTTATCCGGTGAAAGCCCGCCGGCAATCATTACCGGATAGCTGGCAGGGGTGCACCTGGCCAGCTCCCAGTCAAAAGTTTTACCTGTACCACCAAACTTCCCCCCGGTTTTGGTGTCCAGCAGGCACACCGGACGGTTTTTCAACCCGGCACTAAAAACGGCTTCTATTTCGTTTTGAATTTTGGCCGGATTACTATCATGGGCAATGCGGACAGCCTTTATAATGGGCAGTTCTATATCTCTACAGTATTCCAGGCTTTCATTGCCACTAAGTTGAACGCAATCCAGCCGGCAGTAATTTGCGGTTTGGTTTATTTCATCTGCTGGAAGGTTTACAAAAACCCCGGCCACCAGCGGTTTTTCTGCCAGGTTTTTAATAGCTGCAGTAATTTTAGCGGCTTTGTTTTTCTCCACCCTGCGCTTGCCCGGCGCAAAAACAAGCCCTAAATAGTCGGCCCCGGCATGGGCGGTGGCCAATGCATGCTCTACACTGGTGATGCCGCATATTTTAACTTTTATCATAACAATTCTCTGATTTTTCGGGCTATATCAGGCTGTGTCACCAGGGCTTCGCCAACCAGGATTGCGTTGATGCCCAGGGATCTAATACTTTCTACATCCCGGTGGTTTTTAAAACCGCTCTCACTTACTACCGTGCAGTTGCCGGGAATAAGTGGTATTAAAAGGCGGGTTGTATCCAAGTTCACTTCAAATGTATCCAGGTTCCTGTTGTTGATGCCGATTATTTCAGCGCCGCATTCAAGAGCGGCCTGTAATTCTTTTTTGTTATGTACTTCCACAATACAATCAAGCTGCAGTTTATGGCTTAAGCTGAGTAAACTGGCCAGCTCCGCACGGTTTAAGGCAGCCGCGATAAGTAAAAGGCCGTCTGCTCCCCGGGCCCGTGTTTCGTATACCTGGTAGGGTTCAAAGATGAAGTCCTTCCTGAGCAGGGGAGGACAGGGTGGACCGAGGGCTTTCTTTATGCTGGCAAGATAGCTAATATCCCCCTGGAAATAGTTCTTTTCGGTGATTACTGAAATAACGGCTGCTCCGTTTCGGGTGTATATTTTGGCCAGGTTAACCGCATCCAAATTTGGAGCAAGTAAACCTTTTGAAGGTGAGGCCTTTTTGATTTCGGCAATAAGTTTTAGTTTATCACCGCTTAGTGCGCGGCCAAGGCTTTTGGGTGCCCGGGTATTTAAGGCCAATCGGCGCATTTCCTCCAGGGGAGCATCCGCCTTGAGGGCTGCAACTTCAGCGCGTTTATCTCTTATAATATCTTTCAGTATTGACATATTTATGCCAGTTCCCGGCTTAGCTTTATTAAGCCTTCCAATTTTTGGAGAGCTTTACCATCCTGTATCAGGTATCGCGACAGTTCAACGCCCTCATAAAAAGTGCTTGTTTTACCTCCTGCCAGCATGGCGGCGGCGGAATTAAGCAGTACCGCATCCAGGCGTGGCCCTTCTTGCCCGGAAAGTACGTTCAGTAAATGAACTGCGTTTTGGGCGGTGGTGCCTCCGCCAAGGCTTCCTCTGGGGTGACGCTTAAGCCCAGCTTCTTCAGGTTTAAGCTGGAACCGGTTGAGTTCACCGTTTTTTACCTCGATTATCAGGTTATCTTCACATACCGTAAGCTCATCCAGGCCGTCCTGGCCATATACTACCAGTGCGCGCTGGCTCCCCAATGCTCTCAATACGCTGGCAATTTTTTGAGCCAGGATTTCGTCGGCTACACCGACTACCTGTGAGGCGGCACATGCCGGGTTGGCCAGAGGGCCAAGCAGGTTAAAAACAGTGCGAATGCCCAGTTCCCGGCGCGGGCCGGCGGCAAATTTCATGGCCGGATGAAACAAAGGTGCAAACATGAACCCTATGCCTATCTCCTCCAGGCAGGTGCTGACCGCCTGGGGCGAGAGTTCGATTTTAATACCGATTTCTTCAAGTACGTCAGCACTGCCGCACTGGCTTGACACTGCTCTGCCTCCGTGTTTGGCCACCTTCAGTCCTGAAGCGGCGGCGACAAAGGCTGCAGCCGTGGAAATATTAAATGTTCCGGCACTGTCGCCTCCCATTCCGCATGTGTCGATTACGGGTTCCTTTGTAGCTAAACATATTGCCTTTTGCCGCATTGTTCGGGCAAAGCCGATGATTTCATCTTCTGTTTCTCCTTTCAACCGCAGAGCGGTAACAAGGCAACCGAATTGTGCACCGGTGATTTTACCTTCCATGATTTCTGCCATTACCCGGGAAGCTTCGTCGGCCGTCAATGACTGACGCTCTACCAGGCGGCTTATTACTTCCTGTATCATTTGATGGCTACCCCCACTTTTAAAAAGTTGGCCAGAAGTTCCATGCCGAAACTGGTTAGAAAAGATTCCGGATGAAACTGCACTCCGTATACGGGATGCCGGTAATGTTGAAGCCCCATGATGGTGCCGTCCTCACACCAGGCGGTTACCTCGAGGCAGTTCGGCAGATCCCCCGGGTTTACTGTCAGCGAATGGTATCGAACGGCGGCAAATGGAGAGGGCAGGTTTTCAAACAGTCCTTGTTTCTTGTGGTAAACCTGGGAAGTTTTACCATGGCGGATTTCGCGGGATTGAAAGATATTTCCTCCGTAGGTGTAACCAATGCACTGGTGGCCCAGGCATACACCCAGTATCGGAAGGTGTTTGCCAAAATACCGGATAACACCGTTGGATATACCCGCCTTGAGAGGGGTTGACGGGCCGGGTGATATGACTATTTGATCCGGATTAAGGTTTTTTATCTGTTCCAGATTTATTTCGTCGTTGCGTCTTACCATCACTTCCTGGTCAAGCTGAGCAAAATACTGATACAGGTTATAGGTGAAGCTGTCGTAATTATCTATTATTAATAACACCGTCTTTCCTCCTCATGCGGCTTTTTTCTGCCTGTTCTATGGCGGCCATAAGAACCCTGGCTTTGCTTAGAGTTTCTTCATATTCTTTTTCGGGCTGGCTGTCATGGACGATGCCGGCACCGGCCTGAACGTAGGCAATGCCTTGCTTGACTACCATAGTGCGGATTGCAATGGCCATGTCCATATTGCCGGAATACGAAAAGTATCCAGCTGCACCGGCATAAACCCCCCTTTTTTGGTTTTCTGATTCTCCAATCAACTGCATGGCTCTTACCTTGGGAGCGCCGGTTACAGTTCCGGCAGGAAAACATGCTTTTAGCCCATCGAAAGCATTCAAACCCGGGCGAAGCTTGCCGGATACGTTGGTAACCATGTGCATTACATGTGAATACCGCTCTACGTCCATCAGTTCACTTACCTGTATTGAACCAGGTGCACTTACCCGGCCGATATCGTTTCTACCAAGGTCCAGAAGCATTACGTGTTCGGCGCGCTCCTTTTCATCTTCAGTCAGTTCTTTGGCCAGGAGGTCATCCTGCCGGGAGGTAGAACCCCGTTTGCGGGTGCCGGCCAGGGGCCGCGTGGTGATGATATTGTCCTCTACCCTGACCAGTATTTCCGGCGAGGCGCCTATTATCTGGAAATCGTTAAAGTCCAGGTAGAACATATAAGGCGAGGGGTTGATGCTCCTCAAGGCACGGTAAATGTCGAAAGGGTAAGCCGGGGTTTGCCGGCAAAACCTTTGCGAGAGAACCACCTGTATGGCCTCGCCGGATGCAATTTCGTTTTTAAGTTTGGCTACCGCTGCCTGGAAGACTTCCTGGGAGAAGTTGGAAACTGGTTCACCGGGTTCTATATATTCACTATTTTGGCAAGGCGTCATTTCAGGAACCGGACCCTCAAGGCGGGCAAGCAGTTCTTTGATTTTATTAACCGCCTGACGGTAATTGCTTTCAATATCTCCATCAAGGTTAACGTGGCTTACCAGCTTGATTCTGTGGGTTACGTGGTCGAAGATGAGCATATTATCTACAAGCATAAAAAGGGACTCCGGCAGGGAAAGAGGGTCTGCTTGTGGGGAGGGTACATTCTCAAACCTTGCCGCAGTTTCATAAGAAAGGTAGCCAACGGCACCGCCGCAAAACCGGGGAAGCCCCGGGGTGCTGACGTAGCCATCGTAGTCAAGGTGGGTTTTTAAAAGGTCCAGGGGGTTTTCGTCCGTCTGCTGGTTGGTTGAGATGATGCCGGTCGGTTCTGTTCCGATGAAGCTGTACCGGGCGATGCGGTTGCCTCCTGCTACACTTTCAAGCAGAAACGAAGGTTGCCCCCGGTTGATTTTGAGATAGGCTGAAACAGGGGTTTCCATATCTGCAATGATTTCACGGAAAATCGGAACCCTTCTGCCTTTGCCTTGCAGGTTTTTTACTGTTTTAATATCAGGGTGGTACATAAAATTCACTCCGCGTCAAATAAATAAAGCCTTTCGCCATAGGGGCGAAAGGCTTTCATTTCCGCGGTGCCACCCTAATTGGCCATGTATAACATGACCATCTCTTTCAGGTACGGCCTGTTACAGCGATACCCTGGACTTCGATAACGGTGTCCTCTCCGTTAAAGCCTAATAGAGGAGAACCTCTTTCGGTTTAAAGCTCCCGGGGCCATTCAATTCCCGCGTAAAGCACCGGCTCACACCTAACCCGGCTCTCTGAGCTCCGCCTGGGAACCTACTATTCCCGTTCATTGCCTTTAATATTTAATTGTTGCCCAATTATAAGGAGGTCCTGCCGGCTTGTCAAATTTTTGCAGCGCCTCATTAAGTAGCGGGCTTTAAAAAATTGACATATTGTATTTTGAAGTTACTTGAAAAATGTCTGCAATGTCAGTTAGCATGAGGTTTGTGTGGAATCATTTTAAAAAGAGGTTTTTAAAAACAATGTAAATAAACCGGAGATAGTTACCTGCAGCAAATCCGCTTTAAGGTTCTGTCCTTCACAGTCAAACCCGGGGCAATTTTAAAAAATTGTCCCTATATAATGCCCTCTTTCAAATTCAAACAATAATCTTCACTTTAAATTCACCTTGCCATTAAAAGGAGAGTAAATGATGCTTAATAAGATGATAAGACTGTTTTTTGGTTTCGGGGTACCGTTTGGAATACTGATGGGAATTTATTATTCCTTTAATTATGATGGGATATTACCAGGTATTCTTGGCGGATTGGTTGCAGGAATCGTGTTCGGTGCCATCATGGCTGGAGTACTGGGTTATTTACATGTCAGATCAGTTAAGAAGAAAGCTGGAGACAGTTCAAATAACGATTATGACGTTAATCGATCAAAAGAAATTGAGCTGCCAGTATCTTATGATGAAGCGTATAAATTATGCATTAAATCATTGGATCAATTAAAAAAGCCAGGAATAAAAGACAAAAATTACTCACAGGGGCTAATAATGGCAAGAACAGGTAAAACCTGGGATACATGGGGAGATAAAGTTTTAATTAATTTAGCAGAAAGCAAAGATAATAAGACCCATGTCAGAGTCTCAAGCAAGCCTGCATTCTTGCAGGTGGTTGACTATGGAGAGAATCTGGAAAATGTAAACAATATTATATCTTTTTTAGAAGAAGGCTCCCGGAGTTAAAACAGCTGAAACCTGTGCAGGCATTAAATGATTCGTAAATAAGAATTGAATAAATAACTGCCTGGCCTTTTTGCGTATCATAAAGTTATTGAGTATATAAATAAAACCTAAAAAGGAGCAACAGCCGGTAAAACTGTGCCGGTTGAAAATGTTTGCAAGCCGTACTCTTGCCAGCAAGAGAATATAAACGTAAATAAAATGGAGATAAAAACCTTCAGGCAAAGCACTTTTGGGTTTTATTTCTCGTAATCAAACCCGGGGCTATTTCAAAAAAATTAATCAAATAAACCCTGGCTTACATGGTTTCAAGTATGCCACTTGCCCATGTGGCGGCTTTTTCTTCCTCTCCGGGCTGGAGCGGGCCCTCTCGGTCTACTACAAAAAAACCCTTTGGCGGGAACACCAGCACCCCTCCCTTTTTTTCCAGGCTTTTTGCAATGCGGGGTGCGGCATAACCCAGAATTTTCAAGAACAAACGCATGAAAAACTTCTTGCCCTCTGCCGGTATACCGGTATCAAATGCGGTCACTTCAATTCCCTTCAGTCCATTGTCGGGGATTTTATTTAAAAATTCTTTGGTTGCCGGGGTCGGGCGGCCGGCATGAGTCGGCGAGCCGACTACCACCAGGTTGTACTCGTCAAGGTATTGGGGGTCTATTTCGTTTATTTTGGCAACTTGTAATTCTCCCTCTGCTTCCAGCCGCCTGCCAATAGCCATCGCAATTTTTTCAGTGTTGCCATGAACCGAGTCAAATATTACCAGGCTTTTCATTTTTTCACCTCCGCAGAAGAAATGCCAGATAATATTACTACTAATTAAAAGGTAATCTCAAGGGGTTGATGAGAAAAGTGTTTAATAAAGAGTGATTACAAAATGTTCAAGCAGGGAAAAAGGGTTGTTGCAAGCCAGATAAAACTGGAAAGCAGGGCGTAATAATACCCAAAACGATCAACAGCGAAGGTCAGGTTTATCCGGGGATATTCTCCAAACTGGCTTGCAGCGGGAAAAAGGTCTGTATAGAGTGTTTTGCCGTTCTGGATTTCACCCAGCATTGATGCAACAATACCGAAGGCGGCGGCGCCCAGGATAAAAACAGCCTTTTTAGCCTGGGCGTAACAACAGGGAATAATCAGAGCAACGATGTTTGAGGTTACTGGAAGTAAAACGGCCATCAGGGGTTTTAAAGTTTGTATTTCATCCGCCATTGTAAGCACGCTGATTTTGCCGGGTTATCCGGACGTTTCGGATTTTTGTTATGATAGCAGAATTTGGTTAAATAGCGCAGTATTAACAGAATCGGCGGTGCTCGATAAGTATTTTCCTGAGGCTGGGACATGTTGAAACTTTGATGTTTGAGAATTTGGGTATTAAGTTGATTGTAAGATTTGAAGCGCGGCAAGCGGTTTGGTAAAATTTGCCCCAATCAAGTAAACTGTTAACCATAAAAAGCGTAAATTCAAACTACTATCCAAATATTTTTAACTGAAAGGAAGACTGTGAGTAATCTTGTAACCAAACTTAGAATAGCTGCCAGACTTGAACCTGCCCCGATGGGTTTTACGGGTGTTAATGTAGACTCACCCAGGCCCAAACCGGTGCTGATAGCCAGGGTTGGTGGTGAGGCCAGAAAAGTTGTGTCTCTGGTAAAAGGCGCCGACGCTGTTTTTATTGATACACATCAGGAGGAAGTTGCCGACAAGATTATTAAACAGCTGGGCAGTGAAAAGGGCAAAAATAAAACCCCCATTGGTTGCTGGTTGGGCAACAATCCGGAATGTAAAAGTGACTTTAATGTGCTGGTTATGGATACCGACATGACGCTATTAAAGAATGCCAAAGAAGGAAAGGTGCTTGTTGTTGAGCCGAATATTGAAGACAAATATCTCAAGTTTCTGGATGATCTTCCAGTGGATGCAATTATGGTAGCACGGAGTGAGGGGCAGCCATGCCGCTTAACACTTGAAAGCTATGTCCTTTGCCAGAGGATGGCCCTGGCAATTTCTAAGCCACTCGTTGTACATGTCGGCTCAAATATCGGGCCGCAGGAACTTTCAGATATGTGGGATTATGGTATCGATGGCGTGATGGTAGATGTGGATAGTGTTAATCCTTCTTTGGTAAACAAGTTTCGCGGTGTTATAGACAGTCTTGATCTGGCAAAGAAGCGTAAGAAAATAAGGCTCACCCCTGTTATTCCTGCAAATGAAGCTCCACAATCCGGGAGTTCCGGTGAGCCCTATCCGGATGAAGATGATGATGAGGAGCCTGATGGGCAGTAGCAAACGGTAAAAAACCTGTAAAAAAGACCGGCTTGGTTGCCGGTCTTTTTTACAGGATCAAGTTTACAGGATCAAGAATATAGTAATTGTAAACTATCCGGGTTTATTTTGAAACCTGCCCCTGGGCGAACTGCCAGAATTTACCCTCTGTGACGATTGATGGGGCAATTACCATGTCAGCGTTATGCATCTCGGAGATATCACTGGCACCGCACAGGCCCATGGCTGTTTTTAGTGCACCCACCAGATTTTGTGAACCGTCAGTTACTGAGGTTGGTCCGTAAAGGATTTGTTCAAGTGTGCCGGTAGTGCCTACTTTAATTCGGGTGCCCCTTGGCAGGGCGGGGTGTGGATGAGACATGCCCCAGTGGTAACCCTTTCCAGGTGAATCCTCAGCCTGGGCAAAAACAGAGCCCAGCATTACACCATCAGCCCCTGCGGCTATAGCTTTACATATTTCGCCACCCCGGTGGAAGCCCCCATCAGTGATTATGGGTACATAGCGCCCTGTTTCTTCGTAATATGCGTCTCTGGCTGCAGCAGAGTCCATGGTAGCTGTAATTTGAGGTACACCTATACCCAGGACGCTTCTTGAAGTACAGGCTGCACCGGGGCCTACGCCTACCATTACGCCACTGACGCCTGTTTTCATTAATGAAAGGCATGCGCTATAGCTGACGCAGTTTCCGACAACCACTGGAATACCTAAAGATTTACATAACTCCTCAAAAATAAGACCGCGAGTACTCCTGGAAACGTGCCTGGCCGTGGTAACTGTAGATTGAACAAACAGTATATCGGCACCGGCTTCAGCGACAATCGGCGCCAGCCGCTTGGTATTTGCCGGGGTCACTGAAACACCGCATGCCACTCCACCTTTTTTAATTTCTCTCACCCTTTCAGCAACCAGATCGTCCTGAATTGGTGCACTGTAAAGTTTCTGCAATACACCTGTAACATTAGCCTGGGGGGCGCTTGTAATTTCTTCCAGCACCTTATCCGGGTTTTCGTAACGGGTGTGTATTCCCTCTAGATTAAGAACGGCAAGGCCGCCGAGCTTGCCCATGGATATGGCAGCTTTAACATCGGTAACGCCATCCATGGCGGCGGCTAATATGGGGATATCTAAAGTGATGTTGCCGATTTTGAGTTCGACACTGGTTTGCTCCGGATTGATGGTTACATCACCGGGAACAATGGCTACATCATCAAAACCATATGCGTGACGAAGTTCTTTAAAGTGGGGGTTAGTCATTGGGTTACTCCTCCTTATTAACCAAGGACTATATCAGAATTACAAGCTTTTAGTCAAGCAAAATTACGCTTAACCTTTACATAAAGTGATTATATTAAGTTATAATGGAGGATAATAATATTTGGATTATTGGAAAAGTTTTTTGTTAGACGCTTAATACGCAGTAAGTTATAATTATACTTTTGGAGGCTTTGGTGCACTGCCTTTATCTGGTCGCAACTCCTATAGGTAACCTCGAAGACATAACATTAAGAGCTCTTCGTATTCTCGGAGAAGCAGGATTGATTGCAGCCGAAGACACCCGTAAAACCAGGCAAATGCTAAAAAAGTACAATATTTCTACTCCTTTAATCAGCTTTAACGATCACAGTAAACACGCCAGAGAAGAATATATTTTAAACCATCTGGAAAAGTTTGATGTTGCCCTTGTTTCCGAAGCCGGTATGCCCGGGATTTCAGATCCGGGCTATGAACTGGTGGTAAAAGCTGTCGAGCGGGGAATAAGGGTGCTTCCTGTACCCGGGGCTTCGGCCGTTACAGGCGCTGTTGCAGTATCGGGCTTGCCGACAGACAGGTTTTGTTATCTGGGATTTTTACCCCGTAAGAAAAAAGAAAGGCGGCTTGCTTTAGAGTCGGTAGCTTTTGAGCCGGGTTCTATTGTTTTGTTTGAGGCTCCGCATAGGCTAATAAGCTCACTAAATGATATAATGGCGGTGCTGGGCGACAGGCGCATTGCCATCGCCAGGGAGATGACCAAAATCTACGAAGAAGTTTTTCGTGGGCGAGTGAGCCAGGCGTTGGAGTATTTCAGTGCGCCAAAGGGTGAATTTACTCTGGTGATTGAAGGTTGCAAAGAACCGGAACCATCAGGGCTTACCGATGAGGATATCAGGCAACTTAAAGAAATGAAAGAATCCGGCACGGGCGCCAGGGATGCGGTCATGAGGCTTACTCGTAGAACGGGCTTGAGCCGGCGAACTGTGTATCAGGCCTGGCTGGATATAAATAGCAAAGATTAGCATTTTCGAAAGGAGTAATAAATAAATATGCGAAGGGGTTGTATTTCACTGGGCAATGTAAAGTGTGGCCAGTGCTCTCAAAACATTCCGTACCCGGAAAGATACTTGGTAGTTGACGAGGAAGAGGGTAAAGAAGTGGATAACGGAAAATCGGTTTATTATTGCACTGCCTGCGCCATTAAAAAGGGTTATGCCCATTACAAAAGGGAGAAAGGCGAAAACATTCTAACATTCTTACCAGAACCGGAGGTAGGCCAGGAATAACACGTGATAAAACAGATACCTTTTAAAGGTTCTTCTCTTTCATTGCGATTATTTTAAATAAGCTGGCTATTTTATTAATGACAGAACGTATTTATATCGGTGTAGCCTGGCCTTATGCCAATAGTCATCTTCATCTGGGACAAATAGCCGGGGCTTATTTGCCTCCGGATATTTTTGCCCGTTACCACCGGGTTAAGGGTAACGAGGTGCTCATGGTTACCGGGTCTGATATGCATGGCACTCCCATTACTATTACTGCAGAACGGGAAGGTTGCTCTCCATCAGAGGTAGCAGAAAAGTACCACCGCACTTTTCTTGATTGCTGGGAAAAGCTGGGAATTTCATTTGATTTATTTACACATACAGATACCGCCAACCACGCCGAAGTTTCACAGGACATTTTTCTTAAGCTGTATAATCAGGGTGATATCTATAAAGATACTGTTTTGCAGCCATGGTGCTCAAGGTGTAAGCGTTATTTGCCCGACCGCTATATTGAAGGAACTTGTCCCGATTGTGAATACGATGGGGCACGGGGCGATCAGTGTGACAAGTGTGGCCAGCCTTTAAACCCGGTAGATTTGAAAAGCCCCCGTTGCGGGCTATGTGGCAACAGCCCGGAATTCAAAGAATCACAGCATTTTTTTCTGCGCCTTTCCGCTTTTCAGGACAGGCTTATTGAATGGGTAAAGACCAGGGAAAAGTTATGGCGTCCGAATGTATACCGGTTTACCCTGAGTTATCTTGAGAATGGGTTGAAGGACCGGGCCATTACACGGGATATAGATTGGGGTATTCCGTTGCCGATTGAGGGCTACCCTGGCAAGCGCATTTATGTATGGTTTGAGGCTGTCATAGGTTATCTTTCCGCGGCCAAAGAATGGGCTGCAAATAAAGGTGAGCCGGAAAAATGGAGGGATTTCTGGCAGGGTGAAACTGCCAAAAGCTACTATTTTATTGGCAAGGACAATATTCCCTTTCATACTATAATCTGGCCGGCGATGTTAATGGGTTATGAGGGCCTGAATCTGCCCTATGATGTTCCAGCAAATGAGTACCTTACAATTGAGGGCAGAAAGCTTTCGAGTTCGCGTAACTGGGCGGTTTGGCTGCCGGATTATCTTTCGCGCTATCATCCGGACCCATTGCGGTATCTGCTCAGTGTAAATATGCCCGAGACTTCCGATACCGATTTTTCCTGGCGTGAATTTGTGCGCCGCAATAATGATGAACTGGTAGCTACTTATGGTAACCTCGTACAG
>Ga0207421_10005563_pt1 | contig 14094 bp, 13 predicted proteins | sample SodLakKL_010_SED_4_FD_187542 | JGI IMG/M metagenome (GOLD analysis project Ga0207421, IMG submission 187542) | Alkaline sediment microbial communities from Lake Tanatar, Kulunda Steppe, Russia - 8KL_010_SED (SPAdes) (version 2) | ecosystem: Environmental > Aquatic > Non-marine Saline and...
ATGAGCGCCCAGCAAAAATCGGTTGATAACGTGGCCAATAACCTGGCAAACGTCAATACAACCGGATACAAACGCACCAGTATCGCTTTTCAGGATATGTTCTACGAAAACATATCATCATCAAAACATGGTGCGGCGGCAAGCAGGCCATCCAACGACGGGCCCAAACTGGAGATCGGACACGGCTCCAAGGCGGTAGCCACCATCCGGAACTTCATGCAGGGACCGGCAGAGGAGACCGGCAGCGCCCTTGATCTGGCGATCCAGGGAAGCGGATTTTTCCAGGTGGAAATGCCCAATGGCGAAGTTGCCTATTCCCGTGACGGAAATTTCAGCCGTGATGGAACCGGTTTGATGGTGAATAATTCCGGATTGCCCCTGGCGGATCTGATCGAGATTCCGATGGAAGCGACGGGTGTTCAAATCTCCCAGGATGGTGTCGTTACCGCGCAGATGGCCGGCAGCGTCGGACAAGTTGATCTCGGCCAGATTGAATTGGCAAAATTTGTGAATCCCTCGGGTCTCAGTGCTATGGGGGATAACCTCTACTCAGAAACCGAAGCATCAGGCATGCCGTTTTATGGCAATCCCGGATCAGAAGGATTTGGGGTCATCCAGCAGGGATATCTGGAGCAATCCAATGTCGATATCGTAAATGAGATGGTTAAGCTGATCGAAGCGCAGCGTGCCTATGAAACCAACTCCAAAGTGGTTCAGACCGCCGAGGATATGATGCAGGTGACCAACGGCATCAAACGATAACATTCTGCTCCGATGAAACTTCGTCTGCTCATACTGTTTCTTGGCCTGCCGGCTGCCGTTATGGCTGGCGGAATGGAGGTATTGCCCGGCAACGGTGATGAGGCCCGGTATCCGGCAAAACAGGTGATCCTGGATCAGGCGCGCGAGGCGCTGATGAGCACATTCGATTCCGATGGGCACCGTTTTGAGGTTTCGCCCCGCTGGATTCCCGGAAGTTTGGCGCGAATGCCTGCCGAATCGGTCGAGCAGGTCACTCCCAACGGCAGCGTGGAACGATACACCGGATTTGATGTAACCTACACGGCCGGCGGACGAAGACGCCAGGCGCAGGTTCAGCTTCAGGTGGATATCGAACAAAATGTCCCTGTGATGCGGGACCGGATTACGGGCGGTACGGTTATAACCAGCGATGATATGGTTATGCGCTGGATACCGGTTCCGCGGGATCGCGGACAGCTGGTGACCAACCTCTCGGAGATCGAAGGAAAAACCGTTCGTCGTACCCTCATGTCAGGCGAACCGATCCGGAAAGCCGATATCACAACCGAGTATCTGGTTGAAGTGGGAGAGTCGGTAACCCTCATTATGGAACAAAAGGGGATGCGGATCGATATCACCGCTGTGGCGCGTCAGGATGGGGCGTTGCATGAGGATATCCGGCTCTATAGTGATGAAACACGAAGAACCTATGTGGGAGCAATAGCCGGTCCCGGCATGGTCATCTGGAAACGGACTTTATAACCGGTGTGAAAATGGCCGGATGACTTCCGGATATGCTTGTGACTTTAAGAAAATGAATGATCCAAACCTATGAAAACAGATAACATTACCCGATTTGGCCTGGCTGTGAGCCTGTGTATCATATTTGGTACGGCACTGCCTGTAACCGCACAACATTCGCTATACCGTGATGTCAAAGCAAATCAGGTGGGGGATATTATTACGGTCATCCTTCAGGAAAATATCTCCGGAAGCTCTACCTCCGACTCCCGGCAGGCATCGAGCACCGGTGGTCAGGCATCCGGATCCACATCCAGTAATTTCCTCCCGTTTGAACCGTATTTTGGAACCGACGCATCGGTCAATTACAACTCGGATGAGCGCAATCTGGCAAATCAGCGTCAGCTTTTGGAGGGATATCTCAGCGTCCAGATCACAGAAATTACCGAAAGGGGAGATATGATCGTCAGTGGAAACCGGATGACCGAGATCAACGGCGAACTGCACGAGGTGACCCTCAGGGGAACGGTCCGGTCGAACGATATCGACAGCCGAAACCGCATCGCCTCATACCGGGTGGCGAATGCCGAGATCAACTATCAGAAAAAAGAGGGCCTGAAACAGATGACCCGCCGGACAGGATTTATTCGCAGAGTAGCATTTTTTGGAGTCGGAGCTGCCATGGGGGCCGCGATTCTTGTACGTGAACTGAGGTAGGGAATATGAATTTGCAACAGCATAAAATGGATACATTCCAGCACCATGATAACCCCGGTTGGATATCAGCCGGCCGGCTTTTGCTGGTTTTGTTAGTGATGGCGATGGGGGCAGGGGCCGTTTCCGAAACAGAGGCACAGACACGGCTCAGTGACCTGGTCGAAGTGGAACATGCCCACCGCAAGGAGTTGATCGGATATGGCCTGGTTACCGGACTTGACCGGTCGGGCGACCGCACATTGAGCAGCCGTGGGTCGGTATTCACCGTGCAATCCATAGCCAACATGCTGGAAAATTTTGGTATTACCGTTGATGGCGACCGTCTGCGGACCCGTAATGTGGCAGCGGTGATGGTAACGGCTACGATCGGCCCTTACCATGCACCGGGAAGCGAGATCGATGTGACTGTTTCCTCACTCGGAGATGCCAGCAGCCTTCAGGGCGGGGTGTTGCTGCAGACACCTCTGTTTGATCCCGACAATGAGGAAGTTTTTGCAAAAGCGCAGGGCCCGCTGGTTGTGGGCGGGATCACGGCCGAAATACCCGGTGCCCGGATTACCCGGAATCAGACACTGACAGCAACCGTTCCCGGCGGAGGGATTGTCGAGAATAATACCCGTTTTTCACATAATGCAAATGCGCCGCTTGGCCTCGTGCTTCGGGATCCGAACCATACCAACGCCCGGCGAATTGCCGAGGAGATCAACACCACGTTTGATGAAGACCTGGCCGAGGTGCAGCATCCCGGTCTGGTTTATGTGACCTGGCCGGAAGCGTTCCGGGAACCCGGTTCCATGAACACCTTCACAAGCATCGTCATGGAGCAGGAGATTGCCGTTGATACACCGGCGCGAGTTGTGATCAACGAACGAACCGGCACCATTGTCGCGGGCGGGAGTGTCATTATTGATGAGGTGATGATTGCCCATGGCAATATCCAGATTCGAACACAGGTGACACCGTTCATTGTACAGCCGTTGCCATTTGCCGGAGGGGAAACCGTCATCGAACAGATTCCGGAAGTGGGAATCAGCGAACAGGCGGCCCAGACCATGCTGCTTGAACCGGAGACTACCGTCGAACAGCTCTCGGGATCGCTCAACGCACTGGGACTGAGTCCGCGGGATATCATCTCCATTTTCCAGGCCCTGGATCGCGCCGGAGCGCTCCGGGCAAAACTGATTGTGATGTGATCCGGGAGTTGGCTGGAACTGGCCGGAGTGACCATATGTGACCAGAATTGACCGTAATTGGCCGGACCGCAAAATGCGGTATCGGCCGGATTTTAGATTAAACGAAGATCATGAATGTAGAAAATTTCATAGCGATGAACCTGCACACAGCGGGGGATGAACGAAAAGCCGAGCTGCGCCGGGAGCAGACCGCTACTGATTTTGAAGAGCTGTTTGCGCGCCATTTGGTGCAGGAAATGACTAAAGATGCGTTTGATATGACCGATAAATCATCCGGAGCAGGTCAGTCAAATGCACTCTACCGTGAGTTTATCACCGATGCACTTGCCGGTGAACTGGCAGCCCAGAGGCAACTGGGTATGGCAGATATGGTCAAAGAATATTGGGCACGGCTGGATCAGTTGAAAAAACCGGTGAATCCGGAGGAAAATCCGGGACCCATGCCTCTCAGCAACGAAAGGACGGACGATAAACCGCCCATTGATTTGTAACTACTATCCATTACTTAATTGATTGATTATGCAACACCAGGAATCAGCTGAACTACCTATCCATTCCTTGTCGGCAAAAGTCCGGAATATCGACAAAGCCTCCCGGGAACTCTCGACCGTGATGTCCGAACAACTGGATGCGGTGGTTGCATCGGATGCCACCATGGTGCTTCAGCTCACAGAAAAAAATGCATCGGCCCAGCAATATTTCCATAAGGCGGAACAGGAACTGATTGCGGAGCTCCACACCCTTACCACCGGTGCGGACGATAACGAGGAACGGATTACCCTGGAATCGCTGAAAACACGCTTTCCGGAATACACCGCCTATATCACCGAGTGGCAGAATCTGATCACAGGCAATGTCAAACGGCTGCAACAGCAACAGGATCACCTTGTACAGCTGCTGGAATTCGCCCAGGAGCAGAATGGGCTTCTGATGCGGTCGGTGTACAATCTCCAGAACGGAAAAAACATGCATTACCGGCCAAACGGCGAGACATCATCTGTTCAATCCGGCATAGCCGTGAACCAGCATGGCTGACAATCGCTGCCACGCATAAGGTTCATCCCCAAAACAACGGTTCCGGTCCGAACAGAATTTTAAAGTATTAAACCAGAGTCACACATGAGAACACTCATCGAAATATCCAAAAGCGGTTTGCAGAGTGCTGAACGATCGCTGTCGGTAACATCCAACAATATTGTCAATGCCGATACCCCGGGATACAGCCGCCAGCGGGTGGATAAAGCTCCGGTGGGACAGCTGATGCCCGGCTATAATGCCGGTCTTGGGGTTAATGTGACCGGTATCACCCGCCTGCGAAACGACCTTGCCGATATCCAGCTGCACGACAAGCGCCAGGAGATGGGCTACATGCAGGAGCGTGAGAAAGTCCTGGAACAGCTTGAGGCATCCATGGCTTCCGATTCCGGCGGTGATTTGGATGTTCAGATCGGCAAGCTCTTCAATACGTTTTCCGAGCTTTCAAACGATCCGCAGGATATGAGCGTGCGGAACAACCTGGTCGGTGATGCCCGGCAGCTGTCCGAAAAGCTGGAGGATATGAACCGAAACCTGGATCGGGTTAGCGATACCACACGAGATTCCATCACTTCCAACATCAGGCAGATCAACGATCTGCTCAGTGATCTCGCCTCACTTAACAAATCGATCACCACAGCGGAAGCGATGGGGCGTCCGGACAACGTAAGTCTGGATATTCAGATTGCAAAACTAGAGAAGCTCTCCAACCTGGTTGATATTGAGACGACAACAGTAAAAAACGGCAGCCTTGAGGTTCATATTGGCGGGGTCCAGGTACTGGCCGAGGACAGGTTCCGGGAGTTACAACCCGATCTTAATGATGTCGAAAAAACATACCGGGTTGAACTGGGCAACGGGACAACGATCAACCCCTCCGGCGGCAAGCTGGCCGCCAGCATTGACATGTATCAGCAGGACATTCCGGGGATGATCGACCGGCTGGATCAGATCGCCGAAACACTGGTTACCGAAGTGAATGCCCTGCATAACCAGGGTTTCGGACTGGAAGACGGGGTGACGCGTGATTTCTTCGATCCCGCGGGAGTAACCGCTGCGACCATTAGTGTGAATCAGGAGATTGTGGACAACCATCAGCACATTGCTGCTTCATCAAATGCCGGTGAAGCCGGAAACGGAGAAATGGCAGCGTCCCTTGCCGAACTCCGGAACCAGCAGCTGGTCGAAGGGCGCAAGCTGATCGATTATTCCGTGGATACAATCAGCCAGCCGGGCAGTGAATTATCACGCCTGCGCAACTCCATGGATACCCGCGAGTCGGAGATCCGTATGCTGGAGGTGCAGCAGGAGCGCGAAGCCGGTGTAAATATCGATGAGGAACTCAGCCTGATGATTCAGTTTCAGCAAGCCTATCAGGGTGCGGCCCGGGTCATGTCATCCGCCCAGCAAATGTACGATACACTTATCAATCTTGTGAGGTAGTCATGCGCATAACACAGAAAATCATTTTTGATGATTTTATACGGGATATCAATAAAAATCGCAGCCATATGGCCGGTATCCAGTCGGACCTGTCCAGCGGGAAGAAGGTCCGTTTTCCGTCGCAGGATCCCATCTCATTTCAGCGCAGCCGTGTCATAGAAGAGGATATCCGGAAACAGGAACAGTATCAGAATAACATCAGCAGCGGACTCCGCCAGGGCAGGCTGGCCCAGGAAGCGCTTGACGAAACGCTGGACAACCTTGTGGATATCAAACGGATACTGACCCAATCGGCTACCGATTCCTCCAGCAATAATGTGCGCGAAAATATGGCTCAGGAGATCAAGGGCATTCGCGATACGATGGTCTCAACACTGAATATGTCCTATGGAGACCGCTATCTGTTTGCCGGTACCAACTCCGCTGAGGCGCCTTTCCAGTTTGACGATGCGGTTCCCGGCGGTGTGGCGGATTTCAGCAATGACACACCGTTGCGGGTTCAGGCCGCCGATAACCTGCTTATTGATACCAGTGTGACCGGGACCGGACTGCGCAACAGTCAGGCGGGCGACATGTTTGAAATAATCGGGAATATTGAGCAGGCCCTGCTGGATAACGACACCCAGGCATTGAACGGGATGCTTACGGATGTAGATCAAATTATTGACCATGTATCGATTGAGACATCCCGCCTTGGTAACAACATCAACCGGCTGGAGTTTATGTTCGAGCAGTATGAGTCATCCAATATTGTGTTGAAGTCGGATGTGAGCAGTCTGGTCGATACCGATTTTGCGAAAGCGTTTTCGGATATGCAGCGTACGCAGATTTCATTTGAAGCGGCAATGGCGGTGCATACCCAGATGATCCATAATACCCTGCTTGATTATATGTAAGCCGGGATTCACCTATAAGTAACCGAATGTGCCATGGGCCATAACGATGTGTTGACACCCACCCAGTTTCCAGCTCCCGGTAAAAGCATCACCAGGGAACAAATTACTGATATAACTCCGGTCCTGTTCCTGACCGACATGGCCTACCTGAATCCGGGCCATATTCTCACCTGGTTGAAGGTGTTCCCGGTTGTGCATGTTGCGGCTCCAGAAGGTGTTTCCGGATCTGTTCCGGAGGAGGTCGTCTGGCATAGTTACGGCAAAGAGGAGTATCGCTCGGAGGTATGGAACCGCGTACTCGAAATGGTGGATACCCCGTGGGTACTTTTTTTGGAGGATAACGAGACCATCCACCTTCCCTCGCTTCCGGCCGATGACACATTGGATCCGCAAAACTGGAAGGCAGCCCTGATACAGTGGCGCAGCGAAAATCAGCTGAGGCAATGTTATCAGATTCGGCTGGTGGCCAAATCCGGTACCCCGTTATTCAATGGGAAAAACCTGCCCGATTGCAACTCGTATATCAGCGGGAAAGGGATCGATGTTGATTTGAACCCGGTCTATATCTACCGGGATAGCGATCCGTTCAGTGATCTGGATCCGGAAGATGAACTGTCGGTAGCCAGGCCGTCCCCGCAGGTATTTCTTGCACTCGGAGCCCGCTATTTTGATGAAAGGAAATATGTCCTTGCATCCGCTCAATACAGGAGAGTGAATAAATCTGATGATGTGCTGCACTATGACCGGCTTGCTGCAATCAACGGCCTGGCGAGCTGCATGGCGGAGCAATATAAATGGGCCCAGGCTGTGGAGATGGCGGTCATGTCGCTCAAACTTGAGGAAAAACAGCGGCTGCCATATCTGATTCTGTTCCGGATACATCAGCTCGCCAAGCGTTGGAATGAGGCGCATGACATTCTGAATCAGTATCATCAGCTTGGGGAAACCATCTCAGCTGCAAATTTTGACAAACTGCTTTCCGAGGAAGAGACCCTGGTGCAGCTGGCCGAAACGGCGTTTCGGGCCGGTTTACGAAAAGAATCCTACAATCACTATCAAAGATTGTATATGCTGCGTGGCGAAAAAGTTGATGCATCGCTATTGCAGCGGCTGCTGCTGTTTTCCATTGAACAGGATGATTATGAGCAGTCGGTCAGATTCTTCAACGAGTTATTCACTGGCCTGATTCCAGACAACATTGACGCGAATGCCGAAGAACAGTTGTTCGAATACCTGGCGCTCTTCATGGAAAAAGGGTGGTATGAATTTGCTTCGAACCTGTACCAGGAGCTACTGGAGCATCAACCGGGCAATGAAACCTACATGCGCCGCTGGCTTGTCGCACTCTCGAAAAGCAAAGATATCCGGAAAGCGCAACAGGTTGTCGGGAAGATGCGCTGGAAGAAGAAGACGGGGTAGGGTGTGATGTGTTGGATTGTGAGGAGTATCCATTCTCGTCCAGTTCGCACGTGAGCGGAGAGTCAATCCTCATCCAGTTCGCCGACCCACCCGCTGTTTTTTAATTTGTTACGGATCGTGCGATCCGAGATACCCAGAAGTTTCGCAGCTTTCTTCTGATTTCCTTGTGTTCGCTCCAGTGCCTTTTTTATCATCTGCAATTCCATCTCATCAATGGGAATGAGTGGTATGTCGGAAAGTACTTCACTTTTGATGCCTTCATCCACATTGGAGAAGATGTTGTCTTCTACATGATCGGTGGTGATTTCACTATCCCCCTGTGAGAGGATTACTCCCCGGTGAACTTTATTATCCAGCTCACGGACATTGCCCTTCCACTCCTGATTCATCATGTGGGTGGCTAGTTCCTTGGAAATGTACTTTTTCTCAAGGTTATATTGTGATGTATAACGATCAACAAAATGCTGGGCCAGCAGGGGTACATCATCCAGCCTTTCCCGCAACGGAGGTATGGTGATTGGAAATACGTTCAACCGGTAGTACAGATCCTCGCGGAACTGGTTCTCCGAAATGGCGTCCTGAATATTGCGGTTGGTCGTAGCAATAACCCGGACATCCACCCGCTTCGGTTTCTGGCTGCCAATGCGCTGAAACTCTTTCTCCTGCAGCACACGAAGCAGCTTTGCCTGAATAGTGATATCAATTTCGGTGATTTCATCAAGCAGCAAAGTGCCGCCGTCTGCTTCATCAAAGGCCCCTTTTTGATCATTAATGGCACCGGTAAATGCCCCTTTCATATGGCCAAAAAGTGTACTTTCCACCAGTTCAGTTGGCAAATTGGCGCAATTGATTTTGATATACGGCCCGGTTGCCCGGTCACTTTCATGGTGTATCAGGTGTGCAAACACCTCTTTACCGGTCCCGCTTTCACCCTGAATCAGAATGGGTGCGCTGCTTGGCGCAATGGTGGGGAGCATGCTGACCAGCCGTTTGATATGTGGATTGTGTCCGACCATTTGTACTTTCCCATTTGAAGCAGCACTTTTTCGGGCAGGTCCACTCCGTGATTTATCCGAAGCCGGTTTCGATTTTTCTGATGCAGCGACAGGAGCGGCGGGTTCCTGTTTTCTCTCTTCCGGTGGTGTTTCGAAATAGCGGTCAACACGGTAGAGAATTTCCCGGGTTGTAAACGGTTTGGTGATGTAATCAAACGCTCCCTTGCGAATGGCATTAACCGAATGGTTGATACTGCCGAACCCGGTAATGAGAATCACGCCGATTTCCGGGTAATTCTTGTTGATGTGGTTCATCACCTCATCACCGGTCATCTCATTCATTTTAACATCACTGAGAACCAGGTCAATGCTGTTTTTCTCAAGATATGACAGAGCCTTTACAGGCGACTCAAATGCAAAAACTTCATAGTTATTCATGGAGAGGTGCTCTTCCATGAAACCGAGCAGAAGCTTATCGTCGTCGAGTATTAAAATCCGTCCTTTCATTAACTAAATGGAGTGTATGATCTAACAATATCGCCATTGGAGTATATATGAAAAAACGAAAAAATCAAAGCGTATGAAAACGTTACCCTGAGGATTCCGTTTCTCACCACGTGTAATGAAAATATCGATATACACGTCCTTTAAAAGGGGGCTACGGAATTAACCGTCAAGCATTTTGCGGGCAATGCTTTCCCATACATCTGGACTGTTGATCGTTTGGCCCAGTTTGGTGGCAGCCGCTTTTTCGGCGGACTCCGCACTGGCCTGATTAAACTCATTAAGCTGAACCTTGAGGGCTTTTACCTTGTCAAAGGCGGCCTGGGATTGTTTGTCAAACTCTGATTTTGCAAACAAAACTTCATTCTTTTTGAATTGATACCCTTCCAGCGTGACCTTGTCCGACACGTTGGGTTTTGCATCTCCTGTTGAGGATACACCGGCATTTTTCGTGTTTTCACGTGCAGCCTGTGTTCCGTTTAGTTGGGTAGTAAGTTTGTTGATGTCCATGATGGATCGTTTTTTTTACGATTCAGAAATATAGGAAATATCCGGTGTTTCCAAAACCAGGTACCGGTCTTCGGCTTTTCGTCTTTTGGAGGCGTCGTCCAGTGCCACCTCTTGTCCGCTCATAATCCTGTCCAGCTCAGGCTGGATGAGATTATGAAGTTCCCGGTAGGTCCGGAACCCTTCTGATAATTGATCCTGATATTCAACGGGAAGAGTTGCAGCGTTAACGTTTTCGGTGAGCGGATCTATCTCGGCGATCACCTGTCCCCGTTGATTCAGTAACTTTTCAATTTCGTCCAGTGACAGCTGTTCGGCTTTGAGATTATTCAAAATCTCACGGCTGATATCGATCAATTGTGACTGTTTTTCTGTGAGTGTTTGTATCTGCATAAGTCTGCTTCTGTTATCTCCACATTGATTGCTGGAATTGCATGAGCTGGTTGAATTGCTCTTCGCCCTGGGTTATGATCTGCTGGAGACGGTTGAACTGTTCCCGCTGCTGTTGTTCATATCGCTCAAGGTGCCGATCCTGCGCTGCGATTCGATTGTCCAGACGGCTGATCTGTTGATCGATGCCATCTTCGATAGAAGCAATTATGCCGCTGTTGGCTTTTGTATATGCTTCGGACTGTGCCTTCATCTGTGCGATAGGGGAATCTTCGCTGGTAAACAGTGCGGCAATCTCATCGGGGCGCTCCCCAAGCATTTGCGTAAGTTTGTCGGCATCTTCAACAACCATCGTCCCGTTCTTTTCGAATCCGATACCCAAATCAGACAGACGGGCCAACTGGCCCTCTTCGGCGCTTTCCATGGGCAACAACCCGGTTTGGCGCAGGTTGAGTGTAAGATTCCTGATAGAGCGCATATTTTGCAGGGCTCCGCGCCGGTCGTTTTCGGCATCCACAAATGTCCGGTCACGGATCGTTTTGTTCATCTCGTTAAATGCGGAGATGAACCCGTCAATATTGGAACGTGCATCGTCAAGGTCACGGTCGACACTCATTTGCACATTTCCGGTGCTCTCACCCATCAGTTCAAAATTGAGTCCGGTAATGGCATCGCTGATGTTGTTCTGCCCCCGTTCAAAAGTGACGCCGTCGATGGTAAAACGGGCATTGAGCTGCTCGGCATCAACAAGGTGATTGATTCCGGTGGTAACCTCTGCCAGTACACCGGTGGCACCGTCAAACTGTACCCGGTTGTCAAACCCGGTGATCAGACTCTGTATGGAGAACTGGACTTCGTCATCATTGACCTGGAAAACGTTGGCCTGGGCGTGATCACCAAAATGTTCGGCAATCTGGTCGGCAAAAGCGTTCAGAATCTCGCTGTTGGTCATGTCGACCATGTTTCCGCCTTCATCCTCTTTTTGCGTGTTGACGGTCAGGGTTTCGGTTTTGTCGCCGATCGTAAGCGTAACCTCTCCGGCACCCTGGGCGGCCAGTTCGAATCCGTCGGCGGACATCACACCGGCGAGTGCGATATCCCGGCTGGCAATCCGTTCGACATTGATATTATAGGTCGATGGCCGGTCTATGCCGCTGGCCGCATGTACCCGGACCACACTCTCGTTTGAGGAGGAGGTTTTAAGCGGCTGAAAACTGTTATTGCCGGTATCACCAAGTTCGGTGAGTTTGCTGTTGAACTTGGATATGGACGAACTCACGGCTCCCAGTGCATCCTTACGTTCACGATGCGTCTTTTGCTGTTGCTCCAGCTTCAGTTTGGTTTGGCTTTCAAGCTGGACCAGCTGCTGGACAAATTTTTCGTAGGGATTTGTCTGCTGGAAAATATTTCCTATAGAGTCCATAATTGGTTGTATTCGTCGGTGAAAAGGTTACGGTGATGTGATTAAAGCGACGGAAAAAGAGCCGCCACCTTGCAAACGCTATCAGCCGCTGCTGGCACTTTCCATGGTTGCCTGGGTTGCCGACGCTTCCCAGGCATCACGTAACGGATCCAGAATCTCCCGTACTTCGTCGAACTTCTTTTCACGGGAAAGATCCTGGCAGTATCGATACAGATTAAACAGTTGATCTGCCGGTTCATGATTAAAATCCAGTCCCTTAATCAATGTAGAGAGGATTTCCCGAAGTCGCTGATCATCCTCCCGATAGGACGCCTGAATGGCCAGGTCATACAGTTTTATGACGAGTTTAAGCGGCGAAGCATTCATCACCGATTGTCTCTGATACTCAAGTTGGGGATTTCGCATTATTCATCAATTTTTGTAGTAACGGGTTACCCGGTTTATCGGGTTTTGGCAAAAAAAACTTAATCGTATTTGCATTAGAAGTTATTCATGTAACCCGTCTGTGGGTATAACAGGGAGTGATTGCAATTCCTGTGCCAAATAAGATGGCACATTATTTGCGCTTATGCGTCCAGAACCGGGTGATACGTATCCCGGGGCATGATCATATGCCTGAAAGATAACCGGCGAACCGAAACACAAAATCGGGGGCTTTGGCCCCGGCCCGGAGTGCATCATTCGGGAAAACACTCTTGCTGATAAATTTTATCCGGACAGGTATCGTCCGGCATGACATATAAACTGGTTCATGATGACTTTACAACTCAAACGTGCTATCGCTTTGCTGGATCGGAAAAAACCGGAAACCAACAAGGCCATTCCTCTGCTGAAACAAGTGCTGAAGAAAAAAAACAAGGCCCCCTGGCCGGCATGGCACTATATGGGAGTGGCACTCATCCAGAAGCGGGAGTACGAAAAAGCGGCGACATATCTTCGTGAGGCATTGAAACGGGGATCGGATGAACCCGAAACCTGGCATCTGTTGTCGATGTCTTGTCTCGAGATCGGCCGGCTGGATGAGGCCGGAGAGTCGGGGCAGGAGGCATTGCGGCGCCGCCCCGATTTTTTCAAGGCGTGGCTGAACCTGGGGTCGGTATACCGGGCTCAGGCGAAACTGGAAGAGGCGTTGAAGTGCTACCAGAGAGCCAATCAGCTGGATCCGCGCAGTGCAGGCGTCGCATTTAGAATCGCAAACATCTACCGCGATCAGGGGGATCTAAAAAAGGCACTGGAGTTGTATGACATCACTTTGAAAATTGATGAAGAATATTTTGAAGCATTATGTGAAAAGGCGCGTCTGCTCCAGAAAATGTATCGTTTCGATGAAGCGCGGGAAACCATTTCTCAGTTGCTCAAACACAAATCACACGATCTGGAAGGCCGGCTAGTGCTTTGCGACATCGACCGTGCCCAGGGGGACTATGAGGAAGCAATTTCCCGCTATGAGGAGATTCTGTCCGAACATCCGGGATTCGCTGTTGTACGTGTGAACTACGCATTGTCACTGCAGGAGATCGGCCGGTTTGAGGAGTCGGAAAAGAACTATCTGCGTGCATTCCGGGACCAACCCGAGCAGGTGGAGTCGGTTTCGAACTACCTGATGGGTCTGCACTACAATCCAAAGCGGAGCCGGGAAGAAATTTTTGAAGCCCATGCCATGTGGGATGAGCATTTTTCGCCGGATGTGCGGCCGGAACGGCCGGTGCCAGCGGACCGGAGTCCGGACCGGAAACTGCGGATCGGCCTGATATCCGGTGGGTTCTGGAGCCACCCGGTCGGATGGATGATCACCCTCGGGCTGGAGAATCTTCCGAAAGACCGGTTTGAGGTCTACTGCTACACGACCAATAACATGAGCGATCACCTGACCCGCCGGATTCATGAAGCTTCGGCCAGCTGGAAATCCGTGATTGGATACAGTGATGATATCATTGCCGGAATTATCCGGGAAGATGAAATCGATATCCTCGTAGAGCTGTCCGGCCATTCGGCAGATAATCGTTTGAAGATGGTGGTTAAAGAGCCGGCACCGGTGATCGTGAAGTGGGTAGGCGGGTTATTCAATACTACCGGCCTGAAAGCTGTCG
>Ga0207421_10005564_pt1 | contig 14094 bp, 10 predicted proteins | sample SodLakKL_010_SED_4_FD_187542 | JGI IMG/M metagenome (GOLD analysis project Ga0207421, IMG submission 187542) | Alkaline sediment microbial communities from Lake Tanatar, Kulunda Steppe, Russia - 8KL_010_SED (SPAdes) (version 2) | ecosystem: Environmental > Aquatic > Non-marine Saline and...
CTCATCCAGGCAGGACAGGCCGGTCTTTACCGATGTGAGCATTCCCTCATGATATGCTCTGTTGCGTATGCAGGCAACTTCCGGAAAGCTGCCGCGCAGATATGCCTCCAGCTCATCCCCCCGGTATCCGGTAACTACGATCACAGGGATAGACAGGGGAAGCAGTGCATTGACTGCCCGGGATATCATGGGAATACCGTCTACCGGGAGCATCGGCTTCCAGGCTCCCATCCTCCGGGAATCCCCTGCTGCGGGAATGATGCCGGTTATCATGGATTTCATTTTACCATTATTGTAACTGCCTGCCAATCTGGGTATAATCCCTCCTTATGATAGCAACCATTGTAAACTGTATAGCTGTGTTAATTGGGTCATTGATAGGCCTGATCTTTCATGCAAAGATCCGCGAAAACATGAAGCAGGTCATTTTCATCAGTGCCGGACTGCTTTCATTCCTTATCGGAATATCCATGGCAAGGCTTACCGAAAGTTATATCGGGGTAATGCTGGCGGTAGCCTTTGGAGGAATGATCGGTGAGGCCCTCAGGATAGAAGACGGCATCATGAAGCTGGGTGGATACTTTGAGCGGCTTACCGGCAAGATGCACAACAGTTCCGGGGAAAATTCATCGCTGGAGGAGGAGACCAAAGAGAAGACCTTTGCCCTTGGGTTTCTCAACGCTTCTGTACTCTTCTGCGTCGGCGCCATGACCGTCGTGGGAGCAATCCAGGCAGGAGCAGAAGGGGATTACGAACTCATTCTAATAAAATCCACCATGGACGGATTTATGGCAATCATGTTCACTGCCGCCTACGGGATCGGGGTTGCGTTTTCGGTAATCACCATCCTGGTCTATCAGGGAGGGCTAACCCTGCTGGCCGGCACCCTTGCTCCAATTATCGGAGAAGCTGGACTGAATGAGCTTTCTGCTATCGGAGGGGTTCTTGTCGTGATGATAGGAATGAATCTCCTGGGAATAAAAAAAATCAAGACAGGGAACTTTCTCCCTGCCTTGCTGCTTGTGCCAGTCGTAACGTGGTTCATCCCGCTGTTAAACAAGTTTATCTATTCATTTGGATGACCCTCAGGAGCTGTTCCCTTCGTTAGATACTGCCATTGCATCCTCCAGAGCTGCTTCCGCAGAGTTTGCAACTTCTGTCGGACTGGGAGATACCCCCCAGATTTCTTTTGCATACTGGCTGATCGTGCGGTCTGACGAGAACTTCCCTGAGGAAGCTATGTTGAGGATGGCCCGTTTCCTCCATTCAGATGGGTCATCCTTGTACAAAGTTCTGGCCTGTTCATGCGCCTCACTGTAGGAGGTAAGATCAGCAAGGTGCATGTAGCGGTCCCCGTCATCAAACAGGGCTTTGCGCAGGGGTTCAAAAATACCCGGTTCAGAGAAATTGAAGTATCCGGAAAGGATCAGGTCCACTGCCCGGCGGATCTCTTCGTCGGCCCTGCAGAATTCAGCAGGATCATAGTGTTTTGCCAGTTCATAGATTTCATCGGAATCATGACCGAAGATGAACGCATTTTCCCTTCCTGCTTCTTCTACAATCTCAATATTAGCTCCGTCCATAGTACCCAGGGTTAGAGCTCCGTTGCACATGAACTTCATATTTCCTGTACCGGAAGCTTCCTTCCCCGCTGTGGAAATCTGCTCTGATATATCTGTTGCCGGGATAATTCTTTCTGCCATGCTGACCCGGTAGTTGGGAAGGAAGAATACTTTCAGCCGGCCTTTCACCGCCGGATCATGATTAATGACCTGGGAGATATTATTGATAAATTTGATGATCAGTTTCGCCAGGGTATACCCTGGCGCTGCTTTTCCTCCGAAAAAGAAGGTTATGGGAGGAAAATCTTTGGGATCGCTGTCCCTCATCCTGTTATAGAGCATGATGATGTGCAGCGCATTGAGCATCTGTCTTTTATATTCATGGATGCGTTTTACCTGGGTGTCGTATATGCTCTCCGGATCTACCTTCCAGCCGAACTCACGGTAGACATGGGAGGCAAAGGACTGCTTTGTCTGCTTCTTCACCTCATGAAATGCTTTCTGGAAGGAAGGGTCTTCTGCATATGTGCGCAGTTTGCTGATCTGACTGTAGTCGGTAATCCATCCCTCCCCGATTGTTTCGGTTATGAGGGAAGCAAGCGGGGGATTTGCACTCAGCAGCCACCGGCGCTGGGTAATTCCGTTTGTCTTGCTGTTGAACCGGTCGGGAAACATTTCGGAGAGTTCGGGGAACATCCGTGTCCGCAGAAGTTTGGTGTGCAGTTCCGCCACTCCGTTTGTTGAATGGGAGCCGATGATTGCCAGATTTGCCATTTTAATCTGCTTGACTTTTCCTTCTTCAACGATGCTTACATTCCGGATCTTCTCCATTTCTCCGGGAAAAAAGGTGATTGCCCGCTGCAGGAACCGGTGATTTATTTCATAGATAATCTGCAGATGTCTGGGGAGATTTTTCTCCAGCATGGGGACCGGCCATTTTTCCAGGGCTTCAGGCATCAGGGTGTGATTGGTATATCCGATGCTTTTCCTTGTGATATCCCAGGCTGTATCCCAGTCAATCAGTTCTTCATCAACCAGTTTCCTCATGAGTTCAGGTACTGCCAGGGAAGGATGCGTATCGTTCAGCTGCAGGGCAACGTAATCAGGGAATTTTTCCCAGGAAACGTTATACTTCCTGAAACGCCTGAAGATGTCAGCAAGCGAGCAGGCAACGAAGAAGTACTGCTGCTTCAGCCGAAGTTCCTTTCCGAGATACAGGTTGTCATTGGGATAGAGAACCTGGGAAAGATTCTCTGCCATCACTTTGGATCTGACTGCTTCCACATAATCGCCTTCACTGAAATCCTCGAAACTGAAATCTTCAGCTGCCCGGGAGCTCCACAGCCTCAGGGTGTTTACCGTTTTCCCTCCGTATCCGACGATGGGAGTGTCAAATGCAATGCCGACGATCGGCTGGGTGTCATTCCAGGTGTAGATCCTTCTTCCGCGGCTGACGAAGCTGTCCACATGTCCGCCGAACTGCACGGGTACTTCAATATCCTGGCGTTCAATTTCCCAGGGATTGCCGAACCGCAGCCATTCATCGGGTTCTTCTTTCTGGTATCCCCGAAGGATCTGCTGACGGAATATTCCGTAATTGTAGCGTATTCCGTATCCGAAAGCCGGAAGATCCAGAGTTGCCATGGAATCGAGGAAACACGCGGCCAGCCGGCCTAAGCCTCCGTTGCCCAGCCCTGCATCAACTTCCTGTTCGCTGATTTCTTCGTAGGTATACCCCAGCTCATTCAGCGCCTTCTTCAGTTCTGCCTCCAGTCCCAGGTTGTTTACATTGTTGATCATAGCCCGGCCCATAAGAAACTCCAGGGAGAGATAGTAGACCCGCTTAACCTGCTGGTCATAATGCTGCTGCTGGGTATGAATCCATTGATGGATGAGCCGGTCCCGCACCGAGTAGGCCAGGGCCATAAACCTGTCTTTATCTGTTGCAGAGAACCTGTCGCAGCTTAAGGAGTATTTTAAATGTTCAGCGAAATCCCATTTAATGGACTCGCTGTTTCTTCCGAATCTTCTTTCTAACGAACTCATTGGGTGTATTCTCCTATTATTTTATGCAACCTGCCTGATTGCATCTTGCATATCATCACAAATTAGGAGAAGATGTGCAAGAGTGCATGTATGTCGTGTACACATTTTTCGTAAGGTGCCCTCAGAGATCACTTGACAAAAAAATTCAGCTTTGATAGTTTCTGCTCTACGTGAATAAATAATGGACTATTTGTGAGCTGCCCTTGTAGCTCAGCTGGCAGAGCACCACCATGGTAAGGTGGGGGTCACCGGTTCGAATCCGGTCGAGGGCTTTTCCTGAGGAGAGGAGAGGACTATGGCAAGCAATAAGAAAAAGGGACCAGTTGAAAAGATTGCACTGCAGTGTACAGAGTGCAATCAGAAGAACTATACAACAGAAAAGAATAGAAGAAATATGCAGGGAAAAATGGAGTTAAAGAAGTACTGCAGGTTTGACCAGAAGCATACCCTCCATAAAGAAGCGAAAATTAAGTAAATCTGCTGACAACTTAGGCCAGTAGCTCCAACGGCTAGAGCGCCGGTCTCCAAAACCGGATGTTGTAGGTTCGAATCCTACCTGGCCTGCTTTTCACTAATATTACAGGAGTGCAGTCTGATGAGAAAAATAATCAGTTTTTTCCGGGAAAGTTACTCGGAACTGAAGCGTGTTGTATGGCCTACCCGTGATACGGTGATTACCTCAACAAAGGTAGTCCTCGTAACCATGCTCCTGTTTGCGACAGTACTTGGGACACTGGATTTTGTGTTCCTCAGAGGACTGGATATCATATTCTAAGCAGTCACACGGGAAGGTACATATGGCTAAGGGTTGGTATGTTCTGCATACATATTCCGGATATGAAAACAAAGTAGAAAAGACTATTCGCAAACTCATGGAAACCCCTTCTGTCGGTGAATATGTGTTTGATGTAAAAGTGCCTTCTGAAGATGTTGTGGAAGTAAAGGACGGGAAGAAGAAAGTTTCTACAAAAAAATTCCTTCCCGGATACATTCTTCTGGAAATGGATCTGCCGGAAGTAGGCTGGAAAAGCATATGCGGGCAGATCAGGGATATCGAAGGGGTGACCGGTTTTGTCGGAACCCTGGGCGGTTCAAAACCACGTCCGATTTCACCGGACGAAGCAAAACGGGTCCTCCAGAAGGCAGGGGATATCAAGACAGAACGGGTAATGCGGCCGAAGGATACTTTTTCTGTCGGGGAGACGGTCCGCATTGTTGAAGGACCTTTTGAAACCTTCAGCGGCACAATTGAAGATGTTAATTATGAAAAGGGAAAGCTCAAAGTTATGGTGGGTATTTTTGGGCGATCAACACCCGTTGAAGTGGACTTTCTGCAAGTTGAGAAGGTATGACCATCCCTCCCGCAGTATAGAACGAAAGGAAGCAGTGCGGCTTTACTGCCGCAGTAGATATGCTTACCTGTCCGTTGGACAGGATTTTAAGTTGGGAGCCCGTTTAAAGAAACGGGCGTTAGTACCACAAGGAGTGCGTTTATGGCAAAGAAAAAAATAACTGCAGTGATTAAACTGCAGGTTCCTGCCCAGAAAGCCACTCCTGCACCGCCCGTGGGACCTGCTTTGGGACCCCATGGGGTAAGCGCTCCGCAGTTTGTGCAGCAGTTTAATGAGAGAACAAAGGAAGTGGAAGCTGGTCTGACTGTACCGGTAGTTATTACGGTATATCAGGACCGGTCATTTTCTTTTATCATTAAGACTCCGCCAGCTGCGGTGCTGATAAAACGAGCCTGTGGAATCGAAAGCGGTTCCGGTGAACCCCACAAGACAAAAGTGGGAACGCTGCCGAAGGATAAGCTGAAGGAGATTGCGGAAACAAAAATGCCCGATCTGAATGCCAACAGCATGGAAGCAGCGATGAAGATAATTGCCGGAACTGCTCGAAGCATGGGTGTGACGGTGGAGGAGTAGTATGAAACACGGGAAAAAGTACAGAGATGCCGTCGACAAGGTGGACCGTGAATCCTTCTATGAAGCAGGTGAAGCGGTGAAGCTGGTAAAAGACATTGCTTTTGCCAATTTTGATGAGACAGTGGAACTTTCCGTTAAGCTGAAGCTGAAGAAAAGCCAGACGGTTCGTGACACCCTGGTTCTTCCCTATCAGTTTACCGAGGAAAAGAAAATCCTGGTGTTTGCAAAAGGGGAGAAAGCTGATGAAGCCCGTGAAGCCGGGGCTGCCTATGTCGGGGATACTGACCTGGTAGAGAAAATCAAGGACGGCTGGCTTGACTTCGATGTTGCTGTGGCAACACCTGACATGATGAAAGATGTTGGCCGGCTGGGCCCGATCCTCGGACGGAGGGGGCTGATGCCCAATCCGAAAACGCAGACGGTCACCTTTGATATTAAAGAAGCAATCAATGAACTGAAGAAGGGAAGAGTTGAATACCGTTCTGACAAGACCGGGGTTGTTCACCTGGCTGTCGGCAGGGTTTCAATGGAGCCTGAGCAGATTGCTGAGAACATGCAAGTCATCCTGTCGGAAGTGGAGAAAAAACGGCCGAGCGATACGAAGGGAACCTTTGTGCAGTCTGTGGCTGTAAGTTCCACCATGGGACCTGGCGTGAAAGTACAGTACCAGGAAGCCCGGTAAAAGGAGTGCATGATGGCAGAATATGAAGTAAGAGTAACACAGAAGAAGATTGATGCCGTTCAGGCTCTGAAGGAAGAGTTCAGTACCGTTGAAAATTACATCTTTACCAATTACCGGGGACTGACAGTTGATCAGATAACTGAACTGCGAAGGAAACTTCGGGAAAAGGATGCGAGGTATAAAGTGGTGAAGAACCGGTTTGCCCGCATTGCACTGAAAGATCTGGAAAAGCCCCTTGTCGATGATCAGCTGACCGGGCCGACAGCAGTTACCCTGCCGAAGGGTGATGCAAATGCTGCAGCAAAGGTGCTGGTTGATTTCTCCAAAGAAGCTCCAATAGAGATTAAGGGAGGAATCGTAGAGGGCCAGGTGTATTCTGGTGACCAGATCGTGGAATTCAGCAAGCTTCCTGGAAGAGAGGAACTTCTGGCTAAGCTGGTAGGCACCATGCAGGCGCCGATCCAGAATATGGTCTATGTCCTCAATGCCCTGCCGACAAAGTTTGTCAGGACGCTCCAGGCTGTAGCTGATCAGAAGAGTGAATAACACAGTATTAGTCTTCAGAACGTAGCATGCTATTACTGTGAAAATAAAAATTCATAAACAAGGAGAAGATAATATGGCTACCGTATCAAAAGAAGATATTTTGGAAGCAGTTTCCAACATGACAGTATTGGAACTTTCAGAGCTGATTAAGAGCATGGAAGATAAATTTGGAGTGACTGCGGCAGCTCCTGTTGCAGCAGCAGGTGCAGCACCAGCCGGAGGCGGCGAGGCTGCTGAAGAAGCTGAAGAGCAGACTGAATTTGATGTAGTACTGAAGGGAGTTGCTGACGGAAAGAAAATCCCGGTCATTAAGGAAGTGCGTGCAATTACCGGCCTTGGCTTGAAAGAAGCAAAAGAAATTGTTGAAGAAGGCGGTAAAACCATAAAAGAAGGAGTCTCAAAAGATGAGGCTGCGGGCATGAAGGAAAAACTTGAGGCCGCTGGCGCTGAAGTTGAAGTTAAATAATATTCGGTACGATCATACATCGTATAGATTTATACTCGTCTGCCGCCGGAGTGCATATTCCGGTGGCAACGTGTGTCCGCTAGACGGCTCCTTTCGGATTACTGACCGGAAGGAAGCCGTTGATTCCATTTTCAGGGGGTAAGCATGCTTGCCGAAGGCAAAGTCATAGAAAGAACCTATATAGGTGAGCAGTTTGAAGACATCATGGAGCTGCCGAATCTCATAGATGTGCAGCTCTCATCGTTTGAACAGTTTTTACAGAGAAAACGGCTGCAGCAGGGGCTGCCTCTGCTCAACAGGGGATTGGAGGAAGTCTTCCAGACTACGTTTCCCATAGAGAGCCCCAGCGGAGACATGATGCTCGAATATGTTCAGTATACACTTGATGAAGAACATATACGACCTGAGATGGAATGCAAGCTTAAGGGACAGACCTATTCTATTACCATCCGGGCAAAAATCAACCTGGTGTTCCTCGAAACCGGAGAGATCCGGCAGAAGGATATCTATATTGGAGATATCCCGCTGATGACAGAACGGGGAACTTTCATTATTAACGGTGCAGAACGGGTAGTGGTAAGTCAGATCCACCGTTCTCCCGGGGTAATATTCTCCTTTGAAAAAGGAGTATTCTCTTCACGGATTATTCCCTACCGCGGTTCGTGGCTGGAATTTGAGATTGACCAGAAAAAAGAGCTTATCTTTGCAAAGATAGACCGGAAGAAACGGATCCTTGGAACATTGTTCCTCCGTGCCCTCGGCTTAGACACCAGGGAAAAGATTCTTGAACAGTACTATAAGTCAAAAACTGTCAAGCTTGTTGATTCCAGGGAAGAAAAGGACGAGCTGGTAGAAACGGTACTTTTCCGTGATATTTACATAACTGCAGACGGGGAGCAGAAAAAGCTTTACCGAGCAGGAGATAAGCTCCATCCGCATGAAGTGGATGAATTAATCCATTCTGAAGTAGAGGAAATCGAGATCATAGACTTTGATCACGAGGAGAGCCTGCATTCCCAGATTATTCTCAGGTGTTTTGAAATAGAGGAAGCAAAGCATACCCGTATAGATGAGGGTTTGGATGAGCCGACAAAAGAAGATGCGCTGGTTGCTGTGTACTCAGTGCTTATGCCCGGTGAGCCGATTTCCCTCGAGAACGCCGATAAGGACCTGAACACTATGTTTTTTACCCATCGGCGGTATGACCTCGGCCGGGTGGGGCGCTATAAGCTGAATAAGAAACTCGATTACGAAGAGCCTTCGGATGAACCGGTGCTGAACAGGGAAGATATCGTCAATACCATGAGATTCCTGACACGGGTGTTTATCGGGGAGGAAAATGAGGATGATATTGACCACCTCGGCAACAGGAGAATCCGGTCGGTGGGTGAGCTGCTTCAGAATTCACTGAAGACAGCATTTACCCGGCTGGAACGTATTGCCAAGGAGCGCATGAACCTGGATACCGAGCGGGCTGTGCCTCAGGAGCTGGTTTCGATCAAACCGGTAACCGCAGCGATCAAGGAATTCTTCGGTTCCAGTCAGCTGAGCCAGTTCATGGACCAGGTCAATCCTTTGGCTGGACTGACCCACAAACGGCGGCTGAATGCCCTTGGTCCCGGAGGACTTTCCAGGGAGCGTGCCGGGTTTGAAGTCCGGGACGTCCATTATACCCACTACGGAAGAATGTGTCCCATTGAAACTCCGGAAGGTCCGAACATCGGACTGATTGTATCGCTGGCAGCATATACGAGGGTCAATGAATACGGATTTCTTGAAACCCCTTACCGGAAGGTGAAGGACAAGAAAGCCACCAAGGATGTTCAGTACCTGTCAGCTCTTGATGAAGAGAAATATTTCATTGCCCAGGCAAATGCGGAAATTGACGATGAAGGAACATTTTTAGGCGAGCTTGTTTCCGTGCGGAAGTCCGGTGATTATACCACCAGGCCGCCTGACCAGATCCAATATATGGACGTATCGCCGAAGCAGGTTATTTCCGTGGCCACTTCGCTGATTCCGTTCCTTGAACATGATGATGCGAACCGGGCGCTTATGGGCTCGAACATGCAGCGGCAGGCAGTGCCTCTGGTCTTTCCTGAACCTCCTGTGGTCGGCACAGGAATGGAAGCAAAATCAGCCTATGATTCGGGGGTTATGATTACCTCACGGAGGGCAGGTGAAGTCATCTATGTGACTAACGGGAAAATACAAGTACGCCCCGATGATGCCGAGGATGAGAATGATGTGGATGAATACCTGCTGCAGAAATACCAGCGAACCAATCAGGATACCTGCTATACGCAGACTCCGCTGGCAGTCTTCGGCCAGAAAGTCGCAGCCGGTCAGGTGCTTGCCGACGGACCTTCCACAAAGTGGGGTGAACTTTCCCTCGGCCGTGATGTGATGGTAGGCATCATGCCCTGGAACGGCTATAACTTTGAGGACTCCATCCTTATTTCAGAAAAAGTAGTAAAGGATGATATCTATACTTCTATTCATATAAAGGAATACAGTATCGACGTGAGGGAGACCAGGCTCGGCCCGGAGAAACTCACCCGGGATATTCCTAATACCAGTGAGAAATCCCTGGAACAGCTAGATGAGGACGGGATTATCCGGATCGGCGCAAATGTACGCTCCGGACATATCCTGGTCGGAAAAGTTACGCCGAAGGCTGAGGCTGATTCCACTCCGGAATTCAAGCTGCTGAATTCGATCTTCGGTGAAAAGGCAAAGGAAGTCCGGGATACTTCCCTGAGGGTTCCCCACGGGACTGAAGGGATTGTAATTGATATCCAGCGGCTGAAGCGTTCCGAGGGGGATGAACTTTCCCCGGGCGTTGATGAGGTGGTGAAAGTACTGATAGCGACTAAACGGAAACTCCGGGAAGGGGATAAGATGGCAGGACGGCATGGAAACAAGGGGGTCATCTCCCTGATCCTGCCGGAAGAGGACATGCCGTTTATGGAAGACGGCACCCCTCTTGATATCTGTCTGAACCCGTTGGGTGTTCCTTCCCGAATGAATATTGGTCAGCTGCTGGAAACCCAGCTCGGCTGGGCCGGCAAGGCGCTTGGTAAATGGTTTTCCACACCAGTGTTCCAGTCGGCGACTCCTGAGCAGCTTGAAGAAAAGATGAGAGAAGCAGGACTGCCTGTCTCATCGAAATCCAAGCTCAGGGACGGCAGGACCGGTGAGTATTTCGAAAATGAAGTGTTTACCGGGTATATGTATATGCTGAAGCTGCATCACTTGATTGACGACAAGATGCATGCCCGTTCTACTGGTCCTTATTCACTGGTTACCCAGCAGCCTCTGGGCGGGAAAGCCCAGTTCGGAGGTCAGCGGCTCGGTGAGATGGAAGTTTGGGCCCTGGAAGCATACGGGGCGGCAAACACCTTGCAGGAGCTTCTGACGATTAAGTCCGATGATATGAACGGCAGGGTGCGCATTTATGAGAATATTGTGAAGGGAGAACCTTCTTCAAGTGCGGGTATGCCGGAGTCCTTCAACGTACTGGTGCAGGAACTCAGAGGCCTCGCGCTGGATCTTACGATCCATGATTCTCATAATAAGCAGATCCCCCTCACAGAACGGGATGAGGAGCTGATTAACAAGAAGGGCGACGATTTCTAAGATAGGAGCGGATTCGGATGAGAGAAATTCAGGATTTCGATAAAATAAAAATACAATTAGCTTCGCCGGTGCAGATCCGCGATTGGTCCTACGGAGAGGTGAAAAAGCCCGAGACAATCAACTACCGAACCCTTCGTCCGGAAAAGGAAGGTCTGTTCTGCGAAAAAATATTCGGGACAACCAAGGAATGGGAATGCTACTGCGGAAAATTTAAGTCCATCCGGTATAAAGGGGTGATATGCGACCGCTGCGGTGTTGAAGTGACGCACTTTAAGGTCCGCCGGGAGAGAATGGGCCATATCGAACTGGCATCCCCGGTTTCCCATATCTGGTACTACCGGTCGGTGCCTTCACGCATGGGGCTGCTCCTGGACTTAAGTGTTGCCTCCCTGCGGTCAGTGCTGTATTACGAAAAATACATCGTTATTGATCCGGGTGATACGGATCTTAAGATGAAGCAGCTGCTTGATGAAGATGAATTTTTTGAGGCCAGGGAGCGCTACGGCGAGAGCTTTACGGCATCGATGGGAGCTGAGGCTGTCAAAACTCTGCTTTCTGCAATTGACCTGAATGCGCTTTCTACTGAGCTTCGCTCAAAGATGATTGATAAAGGTGCTAAGTCCGACAAGCGTCTGCTCCGCCGGATTGAGATTGTTGAAAACTTCCGTGATTCAGGCAACCGCCCTGAATGGATGATCCTTGATGTGATACCGGTTATCCCGCCTGAACTTCGGCCGATGGTGCAGCTTGACGGCGGACGTTTTGCTACCTCCGATTTGAATGATTTGTACCGCCGGGTGATAAACCGGAATAACCGGCTGAAACGGCTGATGTCGCTGAATGCGCCGGATATCATCATCAGGAATGAAAAGCGGATGCTTCAGGAAGCAGTAGATGCACTGTTCGACAATTCAAAGAAGAAACGGGTGGTCAAAGGCGCTTCCAACAGGCCGCTGAAATCCCTTTCGGACATGCTCAAAGGGAAACAGGGCCGCTTCCGTCAGAACCTGCTTGGGAAGCGGGTGGACTATTCCGGACGGTCGGTTATTGTTGTCGGCCCGGAACTGCGGCTGCATCAGTGCGGACTGCCTTCAAAGATGGCGCTGGAACTCTACAAACCGTTTATTATGAAGCGGCTTGTGGAAAAAGATATCGTATACAATATCAAAAAAGCAAAGTCGCTGGTGGAGCAGGAAACCCAGGAAGTATGGGCAATCCTTGATGAGGTGGTCAGTGAGCATCCTGTGATGCTTAACCGTGCCCCGACGCTCCATCGGCTGGGAATACAGGCCTTTGAGCCGGTGCTCGTGGAAGGGAAGGCGATTAAACTGCATCCGCTGGTATGCCATGCCTATAATGCGGACTTTGACGGTGACCAGATGGCTGTCCATGTGCCGCTTACCCAGGCAGCACAGATAGAATGCTGGACACTGATGCTCTCGGCGAACAATCTGCTTGACCCGGCAAACGGGAAGCCGGTGGTGTTCCCTTCCCAGGACATGGTCCTCGGGATCAATTACCTCACAAAGGTCAAAAAAGGGGAAACTGGAGAAGGAAAATTCTTCGACACCTCCGATGAGATATATCTGGCCCTTGATGCCGGTGCAGTGAAGTATAATTCAGAGATCAAGTACCGGCTGCCGTCAGGCGAAGTGGTTACCACCTCACCAGGCAGGATCATTTTTAATGAAAGCCTCCCTGAAGAAATTCCCTTTAAGAACTATACTTTCAGGGATAAGCAGCTCAGAGGTCTGATCGGGGACACCCTGCAGAATTTGAGCTCATCGACGGCTGTCCAGCTTCTTGATACGATCAAGGATCTCGGGTTCAAGTATGCTACAAAGTTTGGCTCCACCATCGGACTGACTGATATCCTGGTTCCTGATAAGAAGCGGGAGATGATCCATTCGGCCAATGAAAAGGTCAAGGAAATCCAGAACCAGTACCTCCAGGGACATATTACCCAGGAAGAACGCTATAACCGGGTAGTGGAAGTATGGAGCATCACCAATGAGAATCTGACAAATGAGCTGATGGGAATGCTGAAGAAGGACAATCAGGGATTCAACCCGGTCCATATGATGGCAGATTCCGGAGCACGGGGAAGCAGAACCCAGATCCGCCAGCTCGGCGGTATGAGGGGCCTGATGGCAAAACCCTCGGGCGACATTATTGAGCTGCCGATACGGTCGAACTTCAAGGAAGGACTTTCGATTATTGAGTTCTTTATTTCGACCAACGGCGCCAGGAAAGGGCTGGCTGACACAGCATTGAAGACTGCCGATGCCGGATACCTGACTCGGAGACTGGTTGATATCGCCCAGGATGTGGTAGTGAATGAACACGACTGCGGTACGATCAACGGGATCAACATGTCAGCTCTTAAGGACGGAGAAGAGATCGTGGAATCCCTTGCTGACAGAATTTCCGGACGGTACACACTGGAGAGGGTGCGGCACCCCATTACAGAAGAGATCATCGTTGATGTGAATGAAGAGGTCACTGAAGAGCTGGCTGTGCAGATTGAAGAAGCGGGAATTGAGAATGTCAGGATCAGGACCGTGCTGACCTGTGAGGCAAAGCACGGCGTATGCCAGATGTGCTACGGACAGAACCTGGCCACCAATCAGACAGTAGATGTCGGGGAGGCAGTGGGAATTATTGCCGCCCAGTCAATCGGACAGCCTGGCACCCAGCTGACCATGCGTACGTTCCATATCGGAGGAACGGCCACGAAGCTGAGTGAAGAAAATAAAATTGTCCTTAACTACCCGCTGATGATTATTGAAATTGCCGGAAGCACCGTGCCTATGGATGACGGATCGCTGCTGTTTACCCGGAAGGGGTATATCATGGGATCCAAGGTGTACCGGAAGATTCCGCTTTCAGAGTTTGATGAACTGGCAGTAAAGGATGATGATAAGATAGCTCTCGGATTCCCCCTCGGGAAAAAGAACGGGGAGGATGTGCTGTCTGAGGAAATTGCCTATGTCAAGATCCAGGATGAGCATATGTATCTGGTTTCCCAGCCGCAGCGTATTGATATCCGTAACGGATCGACCTTGCTGGTCAAGGAGCAGGAAGTAGTTCCTGCGGGAACGCAGATTGCTACGTTTGACCCCTTCTCAGAGCCGATTATTGCTGAGCAGGAGGGAACGGTACGGTTTGAAGATATTCTGCTGGGCACGACGCTGAAGGAGGAGATAAACGAGGATACCGGGAATATTG
>Ga0207421_10005565_pt1 | contig 14091 bp, 13 predicted proteins | sample SodLakKL_010_SED_4_FD_187542 | JGI IMG/M metagenome (GOLD analysis project Ga0207421, IMG submission 187542) | Alkaline sediment microbial communities from Lake Tanatar, Kulunda Steppe, Russia - 8KL_010_SED (SPAdes) (version 2) | ecosystem: Environmental > Aquatic > Non-marine Saline and...
GATCGCGTTGCCGTTGTCGGTCCGGTAGGCCGCGTCACCGCGCATGCGGACGCTCGCCTCGAACCCCAGTCCCTGCAGCGAACGTGTGACCGGGCCGACGGCGAACGGCACCACCTCGATGGGCAGGGCGAAGGTGTCGCACAACCGGTCGACGAGCTTGTCGGCCGTCGCGATCACCACGAAGCGGTCGGACAGGGTGGCGACCACCTTCTCGCGGAGGAGCGCGCCGCCACCGCCTTTGGTCAACTGCAGGGCATGGTCGAGTTCATCTGCACCGTCGACACACAGGTCCAACCGCGCCACCCCGGCGGTGTCCAGCAATCCGATCCCGAGCTCGCGGCACCGGGCCGCGGTGGCCTCAGAGGTCGGGACCCCTGCGACGTCCAGGCCCCGTGCCGCGAGGGCATCGAGGAAGTAGGCCACGGTCGATCCGGTCCCGAGCCCCAGCCGCATCCCGTCTTCGACGAGTTCCGCCGCGGCCTCGCCGGCTGCACGCTTCCCGACGTCGCTCATCCTCGCCACTCCGACAGCAGCAGCGGCAGTTCGCCCAGCCCGTCGAGCACCAGGTCGGGCTCGACGTCGTCGGGTAGCTCCTGCAGGTGTCCCCACGGTCCACGTCGCAGCCAGCAGGTGCGCATCCCGAACGCGGTCGCGGGAAGCACATCGTTGTCCACCCGGTCTCCGACGTAGAGCACGTCGGTCGGATCGTCGAGTTCCCCCGCGCGGAACAGGCCCGTGAAGAAGGCCTCGTCGGGCTTCCCGGCGCCGAGCTCCGCGGAGGTGATGATCAGTTCCTGGGGGAGATCGAGGGCGCGGAGCTGCTCCGTGCGGATCGCCGGTTGGTTGCCGGCGATGATGACCCGGAACCCGAGGTCGCGGAGTTCGGTGAGACAGGGCAGCACATCGGTGTAGAGATCCTCCTCGTGGAAGCCGCCGTACCGCCGCTCATGCTCGTCGAGGAAATCCTCCCAGTCGACGTTGGGCGCGATGTGCGGGAAGACGTCGAGGTGGTCGCCCCCCTGGGCGATGGCGGCGCCGAGCACCGCGGCGAACGTCAGCGGGGAGACGCCCAACAGCCCGGACCAGATCGCCCACACCCGGCTCTCGTCGATCAGGACCTCGCCGATGTCGAAGACGACCACCGACGGCGCGGGGCCGTCGGGATCGGGGAGTTCCCGGGTGTCGACCGCCACGTCGTCGAGGTCCTCGGCACCTTCGATGGCGTCGAGGTCGTCCTCGACCGGACCGGTCGACAGGTCGGTCCCTGGAGCCGGTGTGGTGCTCGGGACGTCGCTCACCGGGAGTCCCCCTCGGGTGGCCGACCGGCACGATCGCACAGGGCGAGGTCGAGGACGCGCTCGCACAGTTCGCCGACATCCAGTCCCGCGGCTGCCGCCGCCATCGGGACCAGGGAGGTGCCGGTCATCCCCGGGCACGTGTCGATCTCCAGGATCCACGGGGTGCCGGAGGCGTCCACGATCATGTCCGCGCGCGAGAGGTGCCGGGCGCCGATCGCCGTGTACGCGGTGACCGCGGCCTGTTCGCAGGCGGCGAGGACATCCGGATCGAGCCGGGCGGGGGCGTGGAACTCGGTCGCACCGGCCGTGTAGCGGGCCGCGAAGTCGTAGGCACCCTCCTTGGGCTGGATCTCGACCGCCGGCAGCGCCTGGCCGTCGAGCACCGTCACCGCGATCTCGGTCCCGGCCACGAACCGTTCGATCAGCACCACCTCGGCGTAGCTGAACGCGCCGACGATGGCCTGGGGGAGCGCGGTTGCATCCTGGATGATGCTGAGGCCCAGCGATGAGCCACCGGTTGCCGGCTTGACCACGAGCGGCGAGCCGAGTGAGTCCGCGATGCGGTCCACCGCGGCACTCGCACCCATCTCGCGGAAGGCCTGTTGGCTCAGGGTCACGCGGTCGGGCACGTGCAGCCCGTGGCGGCCGTAGAGGCCCTGGGCGATGGGCTTGTTCCACGCGATCGAGCTGGCCAGGACGTCCGGGCCGGTGTAGGGCAGCCCGATCAGCTCCAACAGGGACTGGATCGTGCCGTCCTCGCCGGCGGAGCCGTGCAGCGCGAGGTAGGCGACGTCGAAGTGGTCCTCCTCGAGCGTGCGGATGAGGTTGGGATCCACGTCCACCCGGGTGACCTGGTGGCCCCGGTCGGACAGCGCGTCAGCGACGCGCCCACCGGACCGCAGGCTGACCTCCCGCTCCAGCGAGATACCACCACTGAGCACCGCGATCGAACCTGCCACCGTCCTGCCTTCCGTCGTGTCGCTGCCGTCCGTGCCGTCCCCGCCCGCGCCGTGCAACCGCGGGCGGTCCTCATCCGCCGAGCCCCGATGCCTGGCCCGTGCGGCGCGCCCGGAGCTGTGGTGCGTCGTCGCCGTAGACGGCCGTGACCAGTTCGAGTTCCGCGTGCAGCAGCTCACCGAGTCGCTGCACGCCCTCGGCGATCCGTTCCACCTCGGGGTAGCTGAAACACAGACGCATCTGGTTCCCGCCACTGCCGTCCGCGTAGAAACCGCGACCGGGCACGTAGGCCACACGGTTGCTGATGGCCTTGGCCAGCAGGTCGGAGGTGTCGATGCCGCGTGGGACCGTCAGCCAGACGTAGAACGCCCCCACGGGGACGGTCCAGGTGACACCGTCGGGCATCTCGTCACCGAGGGCGCCGAGCATGGTGTCGGCTTTGTCGCGGTAGACCTCGCGGAAGCGCTTGATCTGCTCGCGCCACGGTTGGCTGGTGAGCCACCCCTCGACCACCATCTGGGTCAGGTTCGAGGGGCACAGATCGGCCGCCTCGCGCAGCAGCACGAGCTTGTCGCGGATCGGTCGTGGTGCGACGATCCACCCGGTGCGCACGCCCGGTGCGAACGTCTTCGACATCGTGCCGACGTAGATGACGCGCGACGGGACCAGCGAGCGGATCGAGGGCAGCGTGTCGCCGTTGAAGGTCAGCAGGCCGTAGGGATCGTCCTCGAGGATCAGCAGGTCGTGCTCGTCGGCGAGTTCGGCCAGCCGCAGGCGCCGTTCGATCGACATCGACACGCCGGCCGGGTTCTGGTGGTTGGGGATGACGTAGACGAACTTGGCGCGTCGGCCTTCGGCGGCCAGGGCGTGCAGGCGCTCCTCGAGCAGGTCGACCTGCAGGCCGTCGGCATCCATCGGCACGTGACGGATATCGGCCTGGTGGCTGGTCAACGCGCCGATCCCGCCGACGTAGGTCGGTCCTTCGGCGAGCACGATGTCACCGGGGTCGATGAAGCACTTCGCGATCAGTTCGAGCGCCTGCTGCCCGCCGACCGTGATGACCAGATCGTCGGCGTGGGCCGGCACACCCTGGTGGTCCATGACCTCGACCAGGGCCCGTCGCAGTTCGGGGCGACCCTGTCCGCCGCCGTACTGCAGGGCGGTGGCTCCGGTCTCGCGGATCACTCGGGCCGCGACCGCTTCGACCGCCTCCATGTCCAACGCCGAGGTGGCGGGCATGCCCCCGGCGAACGACACGATCTCCGGGCGGGCGGCCACGGCGAACAGCGCCCGGATCTCCGAGGCACTCATGCCCTGGACCCGCTGCGCGTAGCGGGTCAGGTAGGGGTCGGTCTCGAGCCGCACTGGCCTCCCGATCGTCCGGTTCCCACCCGGCCAGGGCGGTGTCGCCGGTAGCCTCGAGCGTAGCGACCACGTGACCCCGCACAGGAGAGCCGAGGTGGCGACGATCGACGACGATGGGCAGGCCCTCATGGAGGTGTCCGACGCAGACGAAGGCCGCGGGCCGCGCGGATGGGTGCGGATCGTGCTCGCGCTGGCCCTGGGGTTGCTCGCCGGTGCCGTCATCGCCCTGCTCCTGCCGCGGGAGGACGGTCCACGCCGGGCGGCACCCGCCTCTGCGGAACCCGTGCCGGCGGCTGGCCCGGAGCCAGCGTCGGCGGGCGGTCCTGCCGTGGAGGGTGGTCCGGACCCGGCTGTCGAGGAGTGATCACACGATGGCGCGCCGTGTCCGGGAACTGACGGGGGAGAACGTCGAACGTCTCCCCGGTCCCTGCTCGACGTGCCTGTTCTGGGAGCTCGGGGCGGACTGCCCACAGCCGCGGACCCGCGCGGTTCCGGCCGCCCGACCCCTGGTGGATCGGCACCCGTCCGATCCCGCGGTGCGCAAGCAGGCCTGGGTCTCCGCCCGTGTGCAGGAGGGTTTCCCGCCGGGGCGTCTGGTCCTCCTGGGCGACGAGGTGGTGGCGTTCGCGGCGTTCGCTCCCATGTCCGTCTACGCGCCCCGCGGGCTCATGGTCCCCGCGACGAGCGATGACGCCGTGCTGTTGGCGACCGCCTGGGTCGCGCCGATGCACCGGGGAGCAGGCGTCGGACGGTTGCTGGTCCGCGCGGCCCTGCGAGAGGCGATCCGGATCGACGCCCGGGCGGTCGAGGTCTACGGCGATCGCCGGTTCCACGACCGCAGTTGCACGCTGCCGGCGTCCTGGCTCGTGCACCAGGGGTTCGAGGTCCACGCGGAACACCCGCGGACCCCACTGTTCCGGCTCGACGTGCGTCGCACGGTCCGTTGGGCCGGGTCGTTGGAGCATGCGTGGGAGGAGGTGCTCGGTCGCCTGCCCCACCCGGCGCCGGCGTTGTCACCCGGTCACACCTCCACGGCCACGACCGACGACCGGCCGGGACGAGCCGGCGTCTGACCCGCCAGGCATCTGCGGTATCGTCAGGATCCTCTCGACGTCGAGACACCTCGACCCGTCCCGTTCGCGAGCGTGGACCGATGGGTGGTCCGACGCGTCGCAAGGATCTGCCCGTGGGTGCCTACCGCAGCCTGTTGGCGTCACCGGAAGCCCGGTGGCCGCTGATCAGCTCGACCGTCGCTCGGCTGACGCCGGGCATGATCGTGTTGGCGATGGTGCTCCTGCTCGTCGAGTTCGACTACAGCTATACGGTCGCCGGGATCGTCACCGCCGCGCATCAGGTCGGTGTGGCGCTGGCCTCGCCGCTCCAGGGCAAGCTCGCGGACCGCTTCGGGCCGCCGCGGATCCTGCTGCCGGATGGTCTGGCCTACCTCGCCGGCACCGTCGCGTTCGTCGCGGCCGTCGCGGCCCGTCCGGGTGTGATCGTCCTGGTGCTCCTGGCGGTGGCCACCGGCTCCGTCTACCCCCCGACGACGGCCTGTGCCCGGGTCGTGCTGTCGCGGCTGTTCCCCACCGGCCAACTGCGGACCACGGCGTTCGCGATCTCCACGATCGCCGTGGAGTTGGGGTTCATCCTCGGCCCGTTGGTGGCCGTCGGCGTCGCGGAGTTCGTCGGCGCTGCCTGGGCCGTCGTGGGGGCGGGACTGGCGTCGGGTATCGGCGCGATCGGTTTCGCAGCGACATCGGCCGCCCGCGAGGTCCCCCGCCGTGACCGCAACCGGGATGCGTTGGCTGCGTTGCGCTCACCCGGGATCCGCGTGCTCGTGCTGGCGATCGGTTTCATCGCGGTGGTGTTCGGTGTGCTCGACATCGCCGTTCCCGCGTTCGCGCAACTCATGGAGACCCCTCGTGCCGCGGGCCTGATCGCGTCGATCGCCGCAGGCAGCCTGGTGGGCGGTGTGATCTACGGTGGCCGCCAGTGGCCGGGCAGCATCACGACGCGCCTGTGCGTGCTGTCGGGCGTCTTCGCCGTGGGGCTGTTCATCATCCCACTGTCCCTGGCGTCGATCCCCGTGTTCGCCGTCGCGCTGTTCTTCAGTGGCGTCTTCCTCGGACCGACGACCATCGCCGCGTTCGAACTGATCGACGACCTCGCGATCCGCGGGACGCAGACCGAAGCGCAGCAGTGGACACAGGCCGCGGTCCTGCTCGGTTTCGCCCTCGGTGCGTCGCTGGCGGGCTTCGCGGTGGATGTGGGCGGCCCGGGTGCGGCCTTCTTCGCAGGCGCCGTCTGCGTGACCATCGGTGCGTCGATGATCACGCTTCGGCGCGCGCGACTCGTCCCGGCGGACATGGCCGACGCAACGACAACCGGTCATCCCGAACCCACGACCACGTCGACGGGCGGGCTGACCGGCGTGTCACCACCGGTGCAGCGTGGTCCGCTCCCCGAGGCCGCGCACGTGCTCGCTCCCGGCTCAGAGGATCGTGGCCGGTGAGCCATCGCTCGACGCGGGGACCGGGGCGTGGTGTTCCGGGGCGGTCGAGCGGCCCAGCAGGAACGTCACCGTGGCGTCGACCAGCGCGGCTGCCACGAGCCGCTGGTAGGCGGGGTCGGTCAGCAGGACACCTTCCTCGGGATGACTGAGGAAACCGACCTCGATCACGACCGCCGGTGCGCGTGACCTCTGGAGCAGCGCGAGCGCTGACGCATGGACCCGACAGTGAGCGGTGCCGGTCACCTCGACCACTCGGTCGACGGCGAGCTCGGCCAGCGCCCGCCCCCGGTCGGAGACGAACCCGTCCGTCCCGAAGTGGTACCCGGCCACTCCCCGTGCAAGGGGGGAGGGGTCCTCGTTCATGTGGACGGACAGGATCACCTCGGCATCCTCGAGGTTGGCGTGTTCCGCCCGATCCGATGGTGCCGGCGAGGTCCCCGGGCCCCGGCTGAGCACGACATGGGCGCCGAGGGCGGCGAGTTGCCCCTCGACCACGGACGCGATCTGCCAGGTCAACGTGGCCTCGCGGACGCCGTCCGGGCCGGTCGCGCCGGGATCGTCCGGCCCCCGTCCCGGATCCACCATGATCCGGGCCCCGGCCAGCGATTGCCGGGGTGCCCGTCGGAGCTGTTCGCGTTCCCGGACGGCGTAGGCCGGAGCGGCCTGGTGTTGGCGGTGCAGTCGGGTCAGACCGTCGATGGTGGTGGGACCGGCGATCCCGTCGACGGTGATACCGATGTTCAGTTGGAACTCGCGGACCGCATCGAACGTCTGTCGACCGTAGAGCCCGTCGTCGTAGCCGCTGTCGAAGCCCAGGCGGCTGAGCCGCCGCTGGAGCTCCCGGACGTCGTCGCCGTGGAGCAGCGGGCGGGTGACATACAGCATCCGGTCCCCGAGTCGGACGGAGGCACCCACGAGCGTGCGCCACGTGTCCTCGCCGACGATGCCGTCCGACGGCAGGCCCCGGACCTGCTGGAAGGCGCGCACGGCGGCTTCTGTGGCCCCATCGAAGATCCCCCGGTCGTCCGGGCACGCGAAGCCGAGGTTCTCGAGGCGACGTTGGACGTCTTCGACCTCGGGACCCGTACGGCCGCGCCTGATGTATTCCATGGCCGCGAGCTTATGCGCGCTGCAGCGCGGCCTGGATGCGGCCGGGAGGTCCGGGGTTCATGCGGTCATCCGCCCCCCGGGGCCGACCTCAGCCGGTGTAGTCGGCCAGGTCGGACATCAGGGCGGCCTTGCCCTTCGCCCCGACGATCTTCTTGTCGAGCTGCCCGTCCTTGAAGACCATCAGCGTCGGGATCGACATGATCCCGTACTGCCGGGCGGTCCCGGGGTTGTCGTCGACGTCGATCTTCATGACCTTCAGGTTGTCGCCCTGTTCGTCGGCGATCTCGTCGACGATCGGTGAGACCATCTTGCACGGTCCGCACCATTCGGCCCAGAAGTCCACGAGCACGGGCCGGTCGGAGGCGAGGACCTCGGTGTCCCAGTCGCTGTCGGTTACGGGAGTGGCACCCATGGGTTCTCCTGTCGGGTGGTTGTTCGGATCGTCTGGCGGGGAAGCTACTGGTGCGAGGCGTCGCCGCCCGCAGCCAACCAACGCTCGGCATCCATCGCAGCGCGGCAGCCGGTGCCGGCCGCGGTGACGGCCTGGCGGTAGGTGTGGTCCATCACGTCGCCGCAGGCGAACACGCCGGGCACGTTGGTGTGGGTGGTGGGCTGGTCGACGATCAGGTAGCCGTCATCGTCGGTCTCCAGCGTGCCGTCGAACAGCCACGTGTTGGGGATGTGACCGATGGCCAGGAACAACCCGTCGCACGGAAGATCGCTGAACTCGCCGGTCTGGGTGTCCTTCAGCGTGAGCGACGAGACCTTGCCATCGGATCCGTTGACCTCGGTCGGGATGGCGTTCCAGACGAAGTCGATCTTGTCGTTGGCGAACGCACGGTCCTGCATGATCTTGGAGGCACGAAGCTCGTCGCGGCGGTGGACGACGGTGACCTTGGCGGCGAACTTGGTCAGGAACATGGCTTCCTCCATCGCCGAGTCCCCACCACCGACGATGACCACGTGCTGGTCACGGAAGAAGAAGCCGTCGCACGTCGCGCAGGCTGAGACGCCCGAGCCCCACAACTCGGCCTCGCCGGGGATGTCGAGGCGGCGGGGCTTGGCGCCGGTCGCCACGATCAGTGCCTGGGTGCTGATCGCGTTGCCCGACGCCGTTTCGAGCGTGAACGGACGCTGTTCGACGTTGACCTTGACGATGTCCTCGGTGATGAAGGTGGTGCCGAATCGTTCGGCCTGGGCCCGCATCTGCAGGATCAACTCCGGACCCATGATGCCGTCCGCGAACCCGGGGAAGTTCTCGACATCGGTGGTCAACGTGAGCTGACCGCCGGTCGGCCCGCCTTCGATGACCCCCTCGATCACGAGCGGTTCGAGGTTGGCACGGGCCGCGTACACCGCGGCGGTCAGGCCAGCGGGTCCGGATCCGATGATGGTGACCTGGTGGGTGGTGTCCGTGGATGACATCGACGACCTCAAGGGGGCGGGAAGGACAGGAGAACGGGTATCCGAGCGATTTCCGTATCGTAGGCAACCAGCGCGGGCTCGTGGACATTCCCGGACGCCGGGGACGGTGGCCGGCCCCGGCGTCACCGGGAGCCGGTCACCGCTGGGTGAAGAGGCGGACCTCGCAGGTGTTGCGATCGACGATCCATGCCTCGCGCCGCGTGAGCCGCCCCGACTCGGGGTCCTCGGTGACCAGTCCGAAGACGATGGCGTCGTCTCCGTCGAACACGACGAGTTCCGCGTACGTCGGGATCACGTCGGGGGCGTCCGCCACCAGCAACTCGAGGCAGGCCCCGACCTGCGCGCGGTCGGTGGGGGACAGGTCCGCATCGCCACGCAGTTCGGCGGGCTCACGCTGCGGGCCCGGAGCATCCTCCGCGGTGGCTGCGCCGCTGTCATCGGCGTCCGGGCTCTCGGCGGTGGCATCGTCCACGGGGCCGGCGCCCAGCGCCTGCGCGAAGGACGTCGCGAGGTCCTGAGCTGCGCTGACCTCGAGGTTGCGGGCTGCGATCCCGAAGGCGTCCGGATCCTCGAGCAGTCCCTCGATGTCCCGGTCGTCGATGGATCGGTCCCCGCCGAGCAGGAGTGGACCGTCCGCGACGGCATCGTCAGCCATCTCGTCCGTCTCGAACGCCTCCTCCTCGATCGCGTCGAGCGACTGCGTCTGGAAGGCCTCATCCCCGTCGTCCGTGCCGCCGAGCACGCCGGTGAACACGAGCCCGGCACCTGCGAGGACCAGGATCGCTGCGGCGGCCCCGGACACGGCGGTGACCCATCTGGGCAGACCCGGACCCGAGGCCGTCCGGGCACGGTGTGTGGCGAGTTCGTCGGTGGCTGACCCGGCCGCCCCGGGGGGATGGTCCAAGGTCTCAGCCAGGTGCTCGCCGATCGCGGCGTCCAGACGTTCCTCGAAGCCTGCCGGGGGGTCCGCCGGTGGGATCGCGATCAGGTGGTCGTCCGCCGCACGCATGGCGTGCAGGTCTGCGCGCAGGGCGGGATCCCGGGCAAGCTCCGCCTCGAGGGCGGCGTGCTCGTCGGGATCCAGCTCACCGGCCAGGTAGTCGGCCAGTCGCACGGCGCGGTCCACGGGTGCTCCGGTCAGGGGGAAGTTGCGGGAAGAGTGGGGAGGTCCGGCGAGGGTGGGACGTCGCATCGACCGATCGGGTTGCGCCGATCGGGTGTGCATCATCGGGCGTCAACCGGCTGGCGGCCCCCGGGGTTCGGTCGTCGGTGGGGCCCCGGTCGGGTGCGGCTCGTCGGTGGCCGGTGCCGTGTGGTCGGGGTGGTCACGGTCGCCGTCGGCCAGCAACCGTCCGAGCTGCTGCCTGGCCCGTGACACCCGGCTCTTGACCGTTCCGACGGCCAGGTCGGCGATCTGTGCGGCCTCGGCATACGAGAGGCCGTCCACGGCCACCAGGAGCAGGAGCTGGCGTGACACCGCGTCCAGTTGCCGCAGCGACTGACCCACGGTGGCCAGCGCCGCGTGGCTCTCGATCGGGTCGTCCTCGTCGGGAGCATCGAGATGTTCGAGGATGTCGGCGACGGATGTGGACGGACGGCGCGCGTCGTACCGGACGTGATCCGTGCAGACGTTGCGGGCCACGCGGTAGAGCCACGTGGACAGCTTCGCATCGCCACGGAACCCCTCGGCGTGGCGCGCCAGCCGGATGAAGGTCTCCTGGACCGCCTCCTCAGCGTCGGCGGGGGAGCCGAGCACCCGGACACAGACCGCGAAGAGTCGGTGTCGGTAGCGAACGACGAGTTCCTGGAACGCGGCCTCACGGGATGCCCGGGACCGGTCCGCGCTCACGTAGGTCGCGACGAGTTCCTCGTCACTCGCGTCGCCGGCGTGAGCCGTCCGTTGCCCCGCCATCAGGAGGGTCCGCGGAACCGGACCTCGGCGACCTCGGCCAGGTAGTCACCGGCGCTGTCCGCCGACAGTCCGGTGACCCAGACCATCCAGTACCGCTGGGTCGTCGGACTGAGCTGGAACGACTGCTGCGGGCGGATGTCGGTCTGCGCCGCCCGGATGTCGCCCCATCCGTCCAGGCCGTCCTGCTCGTCAGGGAGCTCGTCGGCCGCGTAGAGCTCGACATCGATGCCGCCACGCATCAACTCGATCGTGATGGACCTGACCTCCACCGGTTCCCCGAGATCGAAGACCAGGCCGATGCCCGGCTTCTGGTCACCGAAGGTGCGGTCTGGATAGGTCCGCGTGGTCCAGGCCGTCTGCGGATCGCCGTCGGCCGCGCGTCCCACCAGATCGGCGTTGTCGCCGCGACCGGGTGCCGTCGGGTCGAAGACCTCGGTCTCGACCACCTCCCAGGGGATGGCCTCCGGTGGGGGTGTCGGATCTTCGTCACGCAGCGCCTGCGTCGCGAAGTAGGCGACGAGTGCCAGCACGAACCCGCCGATCAGCGCAGCGGCCAGCCGCCGCGCGTACTCCTGACGGGTGCTGGGCATGGATCCGGAGTAGGGACGCTGGTCGAGCGGTGCCAGATCGGGGGTGGACGTGGGGCTCGGCCCCGACAGGCTCGCGGTGACGTCGCTCGGTTTGCTCGTCACCAGCGCTGCCAACGCGGACGCCAGCACGCTGCCATCCGCATAGCGATCGGTCGGGTCGCGCTGGGTCGCGCGCGCAACGATGTCGTCCAGAGCGCGCGGGACGTCTGCACGCAGTTGGCGGGGCGGCAGCAGATCATGGCTCAGACGCATGGCGGCCGTCGCGGTCGGGGTGTCGCCGCTGAACGCGGGGCGACCCGTGAGGCACTCGTGGAGGACCACCCCGAGCGCGTAGATGTCCGCGCGGGCATCGACCTCGGCATCCTGCAGTTGCTCCGGAGCGACGTAGGCCGCGGTGCCCACGACGGTGCCGGGGTTGGTCAGGGTGGCGTCGGTTCCCGTCAGAGCCTTGGCGATCCCGAAGTCGGTGACCTTGACCGTGCCGTCAGCCGCCAGCAGGATGTTGGCCGGCTTGATGTCACGGTGCACCAGCCCGTGTCCGTGCGCGGCGCCAAGGGCCGAGGCCACCTGTTCGCCGATCGCGGCGACCACGATGGGGTCGATCTGTCCGTGCTCGCTCATCACCTCCCGCAGACTGGGCCCGTCCACGTGTTCCATGACCAGGTAGACGAGGTCGTCATCCCGTCCGGTGTCGTAGATCCGGACGGCGTTGGGGTGACTGAGCTTCGCCGCACTGCGGGATTCACGTTCGAAGCGTTCAACGACCGTGGTGTCGTTGGCGTGGTGGGGGTGGAGCAGCTTGACCGCGACGTGCCGGGCGAGGTGTTGGTCGTAGGCCAACCAGACGATCGCGGCACCGCCTGAGGCGATCGGCTCGAGCAACTCGTAACGCTCGCCGAGGTGGGCGCGGTCGGGCCAGGCCCGGCTGGTCGGCGTCCGCGGATCATCATCCCCGACGATGGTGTTCGCGTCGTGGTCGACCCCGCCGAGGCCGTCGGCGTCCCCGCCGTCGTCGGTGCTCCCGCCGTCGTCGGTGCTCCCGCCGTCAGCAGCGCCTCCGCCGGCAACGTCGGCTCCCTCGGCATCTTGATCCGAGTCGAGCGGGGCACCTCGTCGTTGTGCCACGGGTCAGGGCGCGAGCGGGACGGTGCGTGCGGTGCGGGCGATGGTGATCCCCTCCAAGCGGTCGAACCGGTGCAGTGCCAGCGTCGAGGCCTGCTTCTCGAGCATGAAGGTCAGTTCCGAGTCGTCCTCAGCCGGGATCACGTCGGTCACCTCGATCCCCTGCTCCGCCGCAGTCGCCAGGCCGGCCTCCGCGGCATCGTCGATATCTCGTCCATCACGATACGCCGTACGTGTGGCTGCGGCGACCTGACGCGCATCCTCGTCCAGGGACAGGTGGTTCACCGCGATGCTCACGCCCTCGAAGCCCACGAAGGCGACCACCACCATGACCAGGACCAGTTGCACCAGCCATCGAGAGATGATGTCGCCGTCCTCTTGCCTCCACATGAGCATCCCCTCACCGCCTCCGCGGGGTCAGTATGGCCGGTCGCCCTGCGGATCACGACCATCCTCGTCGGAGACGAGCTCGAGCGGGGGTGATCCATGGCGTCGTCGGAGGCCACCGATGAGCAGCAGGATCACCACCACGGAGCTGATGCCGGTCAGGGCGGGCCCGGAGATCGCGGTCGAGCGCACGGTGAGGGTCGTGCTCTGCAACTCGACCGCGCCGGAGGGGTCGGTCACCCGAACAGTGACGGGGAACGTGCCGGTCGAGAGTGCTTCGGTCGCGAACGAGACCGTCGTGCTGCTGTCCTCGTCGAGCGTCAGGACCTCGGAGCGCCGGCCGTCGGGCCAGACCAGTCGCCCCTGCGACGCCACCTCGATCTGCAGGTTGATCGGACCACCGCGGGTCCGTTGCAGGGTGATGGGCACCTGTCCACTGTCGGAGGTCAACGTCACCGACGCGTCGGAGATCCTGACCGCCCCGAACAGGTCGCTGACCGCGCGACGCACGTCACGGACCAGCGGCTCTGCCGCCGCCTGGTCATCCGACCGCAACCACTGCGAGGTGGACCGCATCAGCGCGTCCTGCAGGGTCGTCCGATCGCGGCCACCGATCGTGGACGCTCCCTCGGTCAACGTGGTCTGTGCCGCCTCGAGCTCGATGATCGCGGCGTCCAGCTCGGTTGCGAACCCGGAGGGGAAGTCGGGAGCCTCGGGGGCACGGAGCTCGAGGTCGGCCGGTGAGCGTCGTGCGTCGGTCGCGGCGGCCTCGGGAGAGGTCAGCTCCAGCCAGTTCGCGTCCTGGAGCTGTTCGAGGACGAGCGTGGCGACGTCCAGACCGGGGTCCCAGTCCGGCCTCGGCATCAGCAGCAGGGTGCGGCCGCTGGTGCTCGGCGCCTCGAAGTGGATCATCGCGGTTTCGGCCATGATGCGCTGCGAGGCGGCGACCGGCCCTGCGGCCACGTCGGGCTCGCTCACCAGCTCGGTCAGGTACGGGTCGGCGACCATCGCGGTCAGGGCGCGACCTGCGGGTGACTGCAGTTGGTGCAGAGTCGGGCCCAGATCCGGGTCGAACTCGGCATCGGGCAGGATGGTCGCGTCGTAGGGGACGAGCAGCTGCTCACCGGGGATCAGATCGAGCACCGGAGCCGTGACCGGTCCATCCATCAGATGGACCACCCCGCTCGGTGACCGATCGAGCTCCAGCTGCAGGCGTTGCCGTGCGACCGATGCGGCCTCACTCGCGAGGTTGCGTGACGGAGCGTTCCCGGTGGCGTGGAGGGCGGATAGGTCGGCGGACGCGTAGCTGCCGCTGATGGGCGCGTAGGGCGATGCGCCGGCCACGTCCCGTAGCCGGCGGAGTGCATCGTTCGCCTGCCTGGCTTCCTCATCTTCGGTTTCGACCTGTCGCGG